>ENA-OSEY01002454-OSEY01002454.1-marine-metagenome-genome-assembly--contig:-NODE-2454-length-11983-cov-2.796489_pt1 | contig 11983 bp, 11 predicted proteins | sample MGYA00248465_ERZ534230 | MGnify/ENA primary metagenome ERZ534230 (study PRJEB26409, sample SAMN06344110) | marine metagenome | isolation source: Sea water from surface | place: Atlantic Ocean:Southern... | reverse complement strand
TTATGACGTTTCTTGTTATAAAATATACAGATAGAATTACTAAATTAGGTGCAATGTCTATTGAAAATGCTTTAGCTTCAGTGCGAGCAATTGATGTTGCACCTGACAATCAGGCTCTGCTCAGCGGGAAAGAAGAAGAAATTTTTCCGATGCTTGAAAGTGCTGCACTTCAAGCTATTGAAGAAGATGGCGCTGAAATAATAGTTCTAGGTTCAACCACTATGCATCAATCTCATAGCTATCTCTCTAAAAAGCTCAATGTTCCCATAATTAACCCAGGGCCACTCACTTATAAGAAGATTGAGCTATTGTTGGATACGGAATTAACTCATAGCCGAAAAACTTATCCTATTTCACCAGTTCCACGCGATCAAATGATTAAAGCGATGTTAGACGCAGCAGCCCAATATGATCATTAATGATTTTGATCCAGTGTATTTTCCCCTGCCATATATACTCGAACTTCTGAGAAAAGACCTTGAGTACAATTAAAAAAATTACAGTTCGACTTATTCACTAACTGGCCATCTAGCAACTTATTAGTGACTTGAAATCGCACAGCGATTGCTTCTTCAGATTTGCATATTACCCACTCAAATTGGTCATGTTTTACCCATTGATGATTCGCCCAGAGACGCTCAAACATTTGTGAAATTGCTTTTGGGCCGTGCATACTCACTCCATGAGTCTCCACCGAAAAATAACAGTCACTGGTTAGGGTTGAAAGGATAAGTTGAATATCCTGAGTATCCACGCCTTTGAAATAATCAATCACTTTGTCTTTTAATTCAGAAGCCATTTTTACTCTCTGCTAAGTCATTCCAAACTTGTTGAGATATAATTTGTGAGCCTTTGGTCACAAATCTATCAATAAAACGGATTCCGGAAAAATTTACTCCATCAAGCCAAGTACCATTTAGTGTTCCAAAACAAGTTACAACAGCTGAGCCATTTTTTAGGGAGGTGTCAAAACCATCAAACGTTTTGCTAACCTTCTGATATCTTGTTTTTGACCACTCAACCAATTCCTCTAAGCTAGTGAAGGAATTTCCACCAGGAAAGGTCATCACAAAATCATCGCTCAAAAATGATGATGCAGCATCTAAATTGCGCTCTTCCATATTAGAAAGAAATTCTCTAACAATATTTTCAGGATGTTTTGGAGGTGGTGCAGGATTGCGATTTTTCCGGCCCCGCATATAGTTATCTCCATCTACTTCTTTAATGGTAACTATAACCAGTTCGGGGTCAGCCCCAGTGGTGGCGCATGCAACATCCGTAATCCGTTCAGATAACAATTTTCGAGATTCATTATCATAACCTTTAATCAGGGTGCATTCAATCATTGGCATGAAACAGACTCCTAATTATGCACTCTATTAATTTTTGATCATCAATCATTTAAAGCTATGATGATTGTTTACTTTTGTCTCTAACAAATCATCAAAATCTATTTGAATAACAAAAAAGTGTGATAACGTTTCAGGATGACTACACTTGCCCAAAAAATCATAGCAAAAGCTTCTAACCAGCCTAGCGCAAAGGTTGGTGAGGTTGTCGTGTGTGCAGTAGACTTAGCAATGATACACGATTCTGGTGGCCCAAGGCGGGTAAAACCTATTCTAGAAAAGTTGGGACGCTCTGTGTGGGATAAAAACCGTGTCGCTGTAGTAACTGACCACTATGTTCCAATCGAAGGTGAAGAAACAAGAGCCATTCAAGAGCTGACACGAGAATGGGTATTAGAACAAGACATAAAAAATTTTTATGACCAGCAAGGCATCTGTCATGTTGTCTTACCCGAAAGGGGCCACCTCAGCCCGGGCATGTTTTGTGTTGGAGGAGATAGCCACTCTCCTACAGGTGGCGCATTTGGAGCATACATGTTTGGCATAGGAGCGACCGAGATGGCGGGCGTCCTAGCCACAGGAGAAATTTGGATAAAAGTCCCTGAAACTATTTTGATTAAATGGACAGGTCAAACTGATGCCTTTGTTACTGCAAAAGATATGATGCTCGCTACTTGCGCTAAAATTGGTATGGGTGGAGGTCGCTATCAAGCCATCCAATATGCTGGTGAAGCAATTCATAAGCTCAACATGCAAGAGCGAATGACAATGTCAAATATGGCAGCTGAATTAGGTGCGCAGGCTGGCCTAATCTCCCCTGATGAAACCACTATTGAATATCTAAAATCGGTAAATGCATCCATACTTGATAACTGGCAGAATTATCAGATAGAAAAACCTGATTTAAATGGAGAAGTTATAAATTTAGACGCTTCTTCGCTTTCGCCGCAGATTGCCGCGCCACATTCTCCTGAAAATTCTTCCGATGTTGATGATTTTAAAAATATTAGCTTTGATATTGCCTACATAGGCGCATGCACCGGAGCAAAATATACTGACTTAATGGCCGCTGCTTCAATTCTGAAAAATAGAAAAGTTTCTTCAAATGTTTGTCTAAAGGTAGCCCCTGCCAGTTTGCGTGATCAGCAACGCGCTGAGAGAGAAGGAATTATGCGCATACTCGAAGATGCAGGAGCTGAATTTCTCCCTAATTCTTGCGGAATATGCGCCGGTTATGGCAGCGATCGATTATTAAAAGAGCAAGTTTGCATATCCTCTACTGCACGTAATTTTAAAGGCCGAATGGGTGACCCGTCTTCCAAAGTCTACTTAGCTTCACCTTATACTGTGGCAGCTTCTGCAATTGCAGGTACAATGGTTGACCCTCGTGATATGATGGAAAGCTAATGCCACGACTTTGGTTATTTGAAGAAACAATAGATACTGATGTATTAGCCCCAGGTTTTTACATGAAATCACCATTAGCTGAGTTAGCGGAACATTGCCTTGAGGCAGTCAGGCCAGAATTTGTTTCTAAGGTTCAAAAAGGAGATGTTATTTTAGCTGGTGACAATATGGGCGTTGGCTCGTCTAGAGAACAGGCTGCAGAGGTTTTAAAATACCATGGTATTGCGGCAGTAATCGCCCGCAGCTTTGCTGGTATTTTTTATCGCAACTCAATCAACCTAGGTTTACCTGCACTCATTCTGCCAAAAGGTCTTACTCTGCCAGACGAATGTGTTGATGGAGCAGAAATTTCTTTTCAATTTGATAAATCGATGCTCACATTAACCAAGTCTCAAAAAGTAATAGGGTGCGAGCCAATACCAACTTTTTTGAAAACAATGATCGATGATGGGGGCCTTGTTCCACATCTGGAAAAACGCTTTTCAGCTGAGGTGATACCTAAATGTTAAAGAATAAATTAAGTGAGGGCTTCATTCTTGCACCAGGCATATATGATGCACTCACTGGGCTAATTGCTGCTAAAGCAGGAGCGGAGGCGGTTTATCTTTCAGGCGCTAGCATTGCCTACACCCGTTTTGGTCGTTCTGATATTGGTCTTGTCTCAGTATCTGAGGTGCATGATACTCTCGCCGCAATTACCGACCGTATAGACATACCTGTTATCGTTGACGCGGATACAGGCTTCGGCAACGCCCTGAATGTTCAACGAACTGTGCGTCAATTTGAGCGGGTAGGGGCTTCTGCCATTCAGTTAGAGGACCAATCTTTTCCAAAAAGATGTGGCCACCTTGCAGGTAAAACTCTTGTTTCAAAGAATGAAATGGTGGGTAAAATCAAAGCGTCTCTTGATGCACGAAAAAATGAAAATACCGTGATCATTGCTAGAACAGATGCTCGCGCTGTTGAAGGTTTAGACGCTGCATTCGACAGAGCTGCTGCTTACAGAGATGCGGGTGCTGATATTCTGTTCATAGAAGCGCCGCAGTCATTGGAAGAAATGAAAAATATAACTGCCACTTTTGGAAATGAATTACCGCTTTTGGCTAACATGGTTGAAGGTGGCAAAACACCAATTGCATCAGCAACCGAACTTGAAGATATCGGCTATCATTTAGCAATTTTTCCAGGTGGTGCTGTAAGAGCAATAGCCCATCATCTCAGTGCATATTATTCAGGCCTGCTTCGAGATGGAAACAATAAGAAATTTTCAGAAAAAATGTATGATTTTGATGGATTGAATGAAGTCATTGGCACCAAAGAGCTCTTAGCACAAGGCAAAAAATACGAGTGAAAATAGATAGGTTTTTATATGGATGCTGTTACTTTAGCGATCCTTAAAGGTCGCTTAGAACAAATTGCTGACGAAATGGATGCAACCCTTTTCCGTTCGGCTTTTAATCCGATTATCGCGGAGGCCCACGACGCAAGCCATGGTATTTACGACAGCGCTACGGGTGAAACCTTAGTCCAAGGCAAATCAGGTTTGCCTATATTTGTTGGAGTAATGGCCTTTGCAGTAAAAGCTGTCATAGATAAAGTAAAAAAAGACGGTGGGCTTCAAGAAGGTGATGTCTTTATATTCAACGACCCATATGATGGAGGGACCCATCTCTCGGACTTCAGGCTTGTTAAACCAGTCTTCAGAAGGGGAAAAGTTTTTTGTTTTCTTGCCTCTGTGGGTCACTGGCATGATGTGGGCGGTAATGTTCCAGGTAATTATAATCCTCAGGCAACCGAGAGCTTTCAAGAAGGTATGCTTATACCGCCGGTAAAACTATTTGAAGCTGGCGTTATGAAAACAGACATCGTTGATATCCTCTCAGCAAACTCCCGCCTTCCCAATTCACTTTATGGTGACCTAAATGGGCAAATAAATGCGCTAGACCTAGGAGAAGGGCGCCTGCATGAACTTCTAGATGAGTATACTGAAAAAAGTGTTTCAGAAGCACTAATTGAACTTAAAAAACGTGCAGAAAAAATGATGAGCGATCACCTGTTGGCTCTGCCGGATGGTACAATATCTGTTGAAGATTATTTGGATAACGATGGCGTAAGTGATGAACCACTTAAATTAGCTGTTGATATGACAATCGACAAAAACAGACTTAAAATTGACTTCAGTCGCTCTAGTAAGGCTTGTGCTGGACCAGTAAACATATCTAAATCAACAACCATAGCGGCCACATATGTTGCTCTGAAACATGTTTTCACAGATGTTCCAGCTAATGCCGGGGTATTGGAACCCGTTGACTTCATTATTCCTGAAAATAGTTTCCTGAGCGTAAAAGCCCCCAAGCCAGTTGGCGGTTATACCGAGACCATACTTCGTCTCATTGATGTGATTTTTCAAGCTTTCCAGCACACAACTCCCGAACGAGTGAATGGCTGCGCTTACGGAACGATAAATGCACTCTCAATCGCTGGCTTCCGAGATAATGGTGCAAGATGGGTGATGTTTTCCTTTTTTGGCGGAGGACACGGCGGACATCCAGAAGGAGATGGCCTTAATCATGGTAATGCGCCAATCTCTACAGCAACTATACCGCCCCTTGAAATATTAGAAGCTGCTTATCCTGTCCAATTCACACAATGGGCGTTGCGCCCAGACTCAGGGGGCAAAGGCAAATTCAGAGGCGGACTTGGCGCTGTTTATGAAATTGAGTTGCTTGAGGAAAGTGCAACAGCTTTTCTTTTTGGGGAAAGAGGAAAATATGCTCCACAAGGAGTAGTTGGGGGCGAAGAAGGGGCAAAAAACAAATTTTATTTTGACATTGATTATAAAAAACAGACAAAAAAATCCCCTCCTTTAATCTCTAAAATTACAGGAATAAACCTGAAAAGGGGTCAAAGAGTTCGGCTTGAAACCCCAGGCGGTGGAGGATATGGAGCTTTCTCCGAAAGGTCAAAAGAACTGAATGCAAATGACCTAAAGCAGGGCTATGTTACAAAGGGGTGATGATGAGTAGTCATGTCGTAATTGGTGTGGATGTTGGTGGAACATTTACTGATATACTCGCTCTCGATGAACACTCAGATGAGGTCAGAGTATTCAAAATTCCATCAACACGGGAAGACCAATCGATTGGATTTTTGGAAGGTATTCTTGAAGTCAGCGAAAACGTTAAAGACGTTGGAACAATCATTCATGGCACCACCGTAGCCACTAATGCATTACTAGAAAGGAAAGGTGCAAAAACCGGCATCATCACTACATCAGGTTTTCGTGATGTATTGGAGATGCGGAGAAGAGACCGCCCTACAACTTGGGGGCTTTGGGGACAATTCACACCAGTAGTTCAGCGCGTTGATAGACTTGAAGTTGAGGAGCGCACTTTGGCAGACGGTACAGTGCGTGTTGCTGTTGACCTAATGGAAGTAGAACGCGCAGCCAAAACTTTGCTCAAGAACGGTTGTGAAGCCGTATGCTTATTTTTCATTAATGGATATGCTAATCCAGAAAACGAGAGAAAGGCTGCCGAAAGTCTTCGCAAGATTTGGCCAAATGAGCACGTTAGCGTTGCAACAGAAATTCTTCCTGAAATCAGAGAATTTGAAAGATGTTCAACGACTACTTTAAATGCTTATTTGCAGCCTCCTGTGGCAAATTATCTTGCACGAATTGAGGACAGGATTAAGGAAAAAAATAAAACTACTGAAATTTTAATTGTGCAATCTAATGGCGGCGTAATGTCCATAGAGACAGCTAAATCTCGCCCAATAAAAACAGCCTTGTCAGGCCCTGCAGCAGGAGTTGTCGCTGCAAGAGAAATAGCAAGCGCAGCTGGCTTTAATAATATTATCACCGGTGATATGGGCGGAACTTCTTTTGACGTATCCCTTGTTGCAAATGGACAAAACATGCTCACTGCTCAAGCAAATATAGACTTTGGTATGACTATTCGCACTCCAATGATTGAGATGACAACCATTGGTGCTGGTGGGGGGTCCATTGCTAAAATAGATAAAACGGGATTTCTTGAGATTGGGCCCGAATCTGCAGGCTCGGACCCTGGGCCAGTCTGCTACGGCCTTGGCAATACCCGACCTACAGTAACCGATGCAAATCTAGTTTTAGGCAGGATTGATGCAAGAAATCCCATTGGTGGGAAACAGGATAAACTTGATACCGGTGCTGCGATGACTGCAATTGATGAGAATATTGGAGCACCCCTAGGTCTATCAACTTATGACGCAGCAGAGGCTATAATTAAAGTAGCCAACGCAAAAATGGGGGGGGCCATCAGACTTATTTCAATCGAGCGCGGCTATGACCCTAAACAATTTGCACTAATGCCATTTGGAGGAGGAGGGGCACTCCATTCCGGAGCAATGATGCGAGATATTGGACTTGGAGCGGCAATTGTTCCCCGTTATCCAGGGGTAAATTCAGCCCTAGGGTGCGTAATGTCAGACCTTCGACATGATGAAGTCCGCACGATGAATTTAATGCTTGATGAACTTGATTGTTCTCACCTCAAAGAGCTGATACAGACTATAACAGAGTCATCAAAAAAGTTGATTGAGCGATCAAAAGCAAGCTTAAAGTCGGTCAAAAGCGTAATAGAATTTGACATGCTTTATGTTGGGCAATCTCATTCGGTTTCAGTTCCTTTTACAGCCGATATAAACTCTTTAACTGTTGATGCCATAAGAAAATCATTCATTGAAGTTTACTCTCAAAATTACAGTCGACCATTGTCAGGTATTCCAATACGTATACTTAATCTGCGAATATCAGTAATCGGAGTTCGTCCAGCTGTAGATTTGAAAATCTTGGCAAAAGGCAATAGAGCTAAAAAAATTGAAGAGTGCATACTTGCCGAGCAAAAAATATATGCTGAAGGTACATGGCATAACGCCCAAATTATTGACCGCTTGCGTCTGCCTGAGGGTTCCTTAATTCATGGTCCAGCATTGCTCGTTCAAGGTGACGCAACGATTTATGTAGACCCAAAAATTACCGCTCGTACCGACAAATTTGGAAATATAATTATGACTGAAGAGAACTGAGTAAATGAAAATAGAACCAAAAACTTCTGCTGTACTTATAGTGGATTTGCAGAACGACTTTCTCCACCCTGAAGGCGCATATGGACGTGCCAAACAGACAAGTCCAGAAATCGCTGCGCTGCCTGAAAGGATATTACCGCTATTGAATTCTGTGAGGGCAGCAGGTGGATGGATTGTATCAACTCAGTTCACGCTTGTGCCTGGTAAAAACGGAGAGCCATTCATTGCATCACACTTAAAGAAATTAAGGCCCTTCCTAAAAAAGGGAGATTTTTTGCCCGCTTCCTGGGGCAATTCGTTAGTTGACCTTCTTCAGCCAGCGGATTTGGTTGTTGAAAAAGTTGCCTACTCTGCTTTTTATCAAACAAGGATGGAGTTTGCCCTATCGCGTGCTGGGATTAAAACGTTATTTGTCTGTGGAATTGTAACTAATGGAGGAGTTGCTTCCACTGTCCGAGATGCTCATGTTCGAGACTTAAATACAATTACTCTTTCTGATGGCTGCGCTGCATTTTCATCTGAAATTCATGAAAACTCTATTAAATCTCTATCCTCCGTTGGCAAAATACTGACGGTCGCCGAAGCAACAGATTTGTTTGAAAAATCGTAAGAATGCCAGACATCCTAACTGAAAATGCATTTGACGCTGACATTGATATTGACTGCCTTGTCATTGGAGGCGGTGCAGCAGGTATGACTGCTGCTCTTGCTGCAAATGACAGAGGACTAAGCGTACTCGTCGCTGAGCGTGAAGATAGGCTATCTGGCTCTACCGCTTTGTCCTCAGGCTTGATCCCAGCTGCAGAGACTCTTGCTCAGAAACGCCAAGATATTTTGGATAGTAAGGAAATATTCTTTGCTGATATTATGGCAAAAAATAAGAATATGGCAGAAGCAAAACATGTTAAGCTTTGCATTGAACAGGTTACCAAAGCTATTGATTGGCTTGAAGTTGAACACGACATCCCCTTCAAAGTATTAGATAGCTTTCTTTATCCTAGCCACAGCAGTTACCGAATGCATGCAGTTCCAGAAACAACTGGTGCAGCTCTAATTCAGCGGCTTGAAAATGCAGCAAATCATCGCGAAATTCTGATTTCCTGTAATTTGAAAATTACTGATCTTGTCAGAACTAACGATAACAAAATCATAGGGTCAAAAGGAATAAGGCCTGATGGAAAAGAGGAAACGATCCGCGCGAGGTCAGTCATTCTTGCCTGTAACGGATATGGGGGCAACCCCGAACTGATAGAGAAACATATACCAGAAATGAGTGATGCGCTCTATTTTGGACATCCAGGGAATCAGGGCGAAGCTTTGCTTTGGGGCGAAAAGCTTGATTGCAAGCTTGTTGACCTCACAGGTTATCAAGGACATGGTTCTGTTGCGCACCCTCACGGTATTCTCATTACATGGGGCCTTATGATGGAGGGCGGCATTCAAGTTAATGTTGAAGGAAAACGTTTTTCGAATGAGCATGAAGGTTATTCCGAACAGGCCGTAAAAGTTCTCGCTCAACCTGAACAAGTCGCCTTCAATATTTTTGATGAGCGACTTCTTGAAATTGGGCGTGAATTCGAAGACTTCAGAAATGCGGAAACAGCCAAAGCGATAATTTCTGCTGATAGTATTGAAGAGCTGTCAGAAAAACTAAATCTGCCCTTCCAAAACATCTCAGAGACTTTTGAATACTGTGCAGATCAAGCTGAAAAAGGAGCGCCCGATAAATTTGGTCGTGTATTTTCCCTTGAAAAACTTTTAAAGCCGCCTTTTTTTGCGGTGAAAGTAACTGGCACTCTTTTTCACACTCAGGGCGGCTTAGCAATCGATGAAAAGGCACGCGTTATCAAAAATGATGGCTCAGTAATTCAAGGATTATTTGCATGTGGGGGTGCGGTTTGTGGTGTTTCTGGCCCAGATGTATCCGGGTATCTTTCTGGAAACGGCTTATTAACTGCAATTGGACTAGGGTATTTAGCAGGTCATGAAGCTTAGTAAGCACCTCTCAACTTAAGTGAAACGCCGCTCTCGTGACCAAGTATATAATCCAGCTCCTACAATGATTGCTGAACCAAGTATCGTTAAGCTGTCAATATTTTCATTAAAAATAACAACGCCTGTTATCATACCAAAAATGATGCGCGCATAGCGAAAAGGACTAACCGCAGATACATCGGCTAAACGGATTGATGAGGACATGCACCAGAGGCCGAGGCCACCAGAAATTATCATCCCTACACAATACATCATCTGCATAATATTTGGCAGTACCCAACCCTCAGAAAACACCATCAGCAAAACGCCAGCAAGAGCCACGGACAAAGAGCCAAAAAATGAAAGACCAATAACCGAAATATCATTTGGCAAAATTCGCGCACTAAAATCTCGCCCTGCAAGACCAATTACTCCCACAAGAGCTGAAACAGCAAAAATGTCAACGCCCTCGAGCGTTGGCCTGATAACAATTAAAACACCAATAAATCCGACGAAAATGGCAATAATTCGCGGTGGACCTATCCTCTCTTTTAAAAAAACGACTGCCATAATTGTCAGCACTAGAGGTGATGTCTGCATGATAGCTGTAACAACTGATAACGCTGAATTAGCCAATGCAAATACAAGAGCAAGACCACCAATCGTTTCACTTACACATCTGAACAAGGTGGCTTTATGAATATATCGTCTGTCAAATACAGACTGTCCTGAAAGCAAAGCCATTGCCCAGAACATAATAGCTGTGCCCAGGCCGAACACTATAAGCACTTGCCCAACCTGAAAGCTCGGCGAGAGTAACTTGATGAATACATCTACACAGGTAAATAAAAATACACCTGTAATAGTAAGCATCGTAGCCTTATAGAATGGCAGGTAGATTATCAAAAAAGTCTCTGCTTTTATTCATAATAAAAAAATAGTACATTAAATCTGACCAAGAATATCATGCCCCTGCATATTCAGAAAATGCAACAGGTCAATAAAAACCCAATTCTCAGCAAGCTTATCACCTTTACGGCGATAGATATCTACAACCCGCATATCAGCAAAATCATGATACGGCGGCATTCCCATATAACCGGCTGATGGCCTCAAACTCAAGTTTGGCCAGCCAAAAAACCCTCCATAATTTCCCTCAGCCATACGACAGATATGGCCGTTAAATTGTCGCCCTTCATTTTGGGTTCTGAACGGCTTTTGATGCTGCTGGATATATCTGTCGATTGTATAGGTCGCACCAATTCCTGTTGGACCCCACCAGAGCATATCGTCATGCCAGCATTGCCGCAACTCATCTTCAGGGGTTGCATACTGGCCTTCATTAGTATCTGCAATCATGCGGTTGATCAGGCCCAATGTCGCCTTGCCTTCCTCTGATTTATGATCTGTAAAGAGCAAGCCATCATGCGTTTGTGGGCCGGGCTGTATGAGATGTATACCTTTCTGTTCCATGATTGGGTTCAGCCCCACCTGTGCCATCAAGTGCAAAAAATCAATAAATAACGTTGTTTCACTTATCTGATTTTTTTCAATTTTATGAAATTCAGCATATCGGATCATGACGATTTTTTGATGCGGTGGAATACCGATAAAGGGCTGATCAAATAGGCCCATGAAATGGCCCATTGAAGCCACCCAGACAGAGTTGAAGTCATCAATCTGATTACGCCCAGCAAAGAAAATATCTTGTCGGCGCTGGACAGCTGAGAAGGCTCTCCGAAAGGGCCGGTAAAACATATCAATTACAGAATCGGAACCAGTCTGTTCGTGAAACGGGTGCATGCCTCGCCAAAGGTAGTTGTCTGCCATGTATTCAGAAAAACCGGCGGGTAAGCCGTCTTCTGTGGCGCTGTCTATTGATTGTTGCCAGTTCAAGACAAAAGTTTTAGCCTGCTGGAGTTCATCATTTTCACGGACAGTCATGTGGGCATCCATTCTATTTTTTTAATTTAGACGGCTGGCGTAAAATTAAACTTGTCAAAAGATTGTTTCTTCTCCTACCATTTTTGCATAGGTATGCAAAATCTGTTTTGCAAAGTGGGGACCCAACCAACAATGGCGTCAATAGAGCTTAAAAATATCCATAAGCAATGGGGCAAGTTCATTGCTGTTGACGATTTTAATCTGACAATTGCAGATAACGAATTTTTAGTTCTGCTTGG
>ENA-OSEY01002453-OSEY01002453.1-marine-metagenome-genome-assembly--contig:-NODE-2453-length-11985-cov-3.006802_pt1 | contig 11985 bp, 9 predicted proteins | sample MGYA00248465_ERZ534230 | MGnify/ENA primary metagenome ERZ534230 (study PRJEB26409, sample SAMN06344110) | marine metagenome | isolation source: Sea water from surface | place: Atlantic Ocean:Southern... | reverse complement strand
CCATCGGACTGCTGATGGATTGTGACACAACCGGCATCGAACCGGATTTTGCCCTGGTCAAGTTCAAGAAGCTCGCAGGCGGCGGATATTTCAAGATCATCAACGATTCGATCCCACCAGCATTGGAACGACTCGGTTACGGCGAAACCCAGATCAATGAAATCGTCAACTTCGTCAAAGGCCACGGGCGCCTCGAGGGAAGTCCCTGCATCAACACTGAAGTCCTGAGGAACAAAGGTTTTACTGATGAAGTACTGCAGAAAATCGAGGAGCAGCTTCCGACTGCGTTCGACATCAGCTTTGTCTTCAACCGCTGGATCCTTGGCGATGAATTCTGCAAGGAAGTCCTCCGGCTGGATGAAGACCAACTCAGTGATTACGAATTCAGCATCCTCAAGCACCTTGGTTTCAGCGACAAGGAAATTGAGGCAGCCAATGATTTTATCTGCGGCACGATGACCATCGAAGGCGCCCCGCATCTGAAACAGGATCACTACAGTGTGTTTGACTGTGCGAACAAATGCGGAAAGAAAGGACAGCGGTTTATTGCAGCCAAGGCACATATCAACATGATGGCCGCGGCCCAGCCTTTCATTTCGGGTTCCATTTCAAAAACCATCAACCTCCCTGCTGAGGCATCCATCGATGACATCAAGGAATGCTACAGCATGTCCTGGAAACTCGGACTGAAGTGCAATGCCCTTTACCGGGATGGATCAAAACTGAGTCAACCTTTGAACACGAGTGCCAGTACGGATATTTGGGATGAGGAGGAAGACGAACTTCAGGAAAGTCTTGCTCATCCTGCCGCCGTCCAGGTCGCAGAAAAAATCATCCACCGCTACATCGCCAAGCGCAGGCGTATGCCCTTCCGCAGAAACGGCTACACCCAAAAAGCCCTGATCGGCGGTCATAAACTGTACCTGAGGACCGGAGAATATGAAGACGGTGCATTGGGTGAAATTTTTGTGGACATGCACAAGGAAGGCGCGGCGTTCCGCAGTCTGATGAACTGTTTTGCCATCGCAATTTCCCTGGGACTCCAGCATGGTGTCCCCCTTGAAGAATTTGTCGAGGCCTTCGTCTTCACCCGCTTTGAGCCCAATGGAATGGTGATGGGCAACAAATCGATCAAGATGAGCACCTCCATCATCGATTACATTTTCAGGGAACTCGCGATCAACTACCTTGGCCGCCATGACCTGGCCCATGTCTCCGAGGATGATCTCCAGGCAAGCAGCCTTTCGACCCCGGAACCGGTTCCGGACTATGATGAAGAACGCTTGGTTTCCGAGCGTACAATGAGTACTGAAGAAAGCCGATCGTATCTCGAGGAGATGTCCGGAGAAGGTTCTGCAACAGCAACCGCATCGCTGGCATCAATCAGCACGGACAGCGAAGATCTTGGATTGCACGCAAATGATTCCGGTAGTATGAGCATCCTCTCGGATTCTTCTGAAGAGACCGTTTCAGGCATCAGCTTCGCCGATGCGACGGCATCACGGTCCCAAACCGAACTGGTTCAGGAAGCACGGATGAAGGGATACGAAGGAGAACCCTGCGGAACCTGCGGACAGTTCACCATGGTCCGCAACGGTTCCTGTCTCAAGTGTGCGTCCTGCGGAGCAACCAGCGGATGTTCCTGATTTTCCGAAGGCCCTGCTAAATCCCTGAAGCAGAGCCTTCATTAGGGTAACAAATTCAACGGGCGTCGAAACCGTCCCTTGCCTATCAAAATCGGTAACCTGAATTCTGATCCCCCTGCACCCAGGGGGATTGCCCTGCTCATCACCCTGGTCATCATCGCCTTGCTGGCGGTTTACATGACCGAGTTCTCTTTTGACACGCATCTCGAAACCCGGGGCATCCGGAATTTTCAGGCTTCCTTCAAAGCCAGGAATGCCGTCAAATCCCTGTTCAAAGCGACCCTCGTCGGACTGCAGGGCGGTCTTAATGGGGAGGTCAGTGAAAAAAATTTCTTCGACCAAATCAGTCCTCCTTCTTTGAGGATGTACAGCCTTCTGACCCCATCAAAACCAGAAAAAATCGAAGGAATCCAACTGCTGCTTCCCGGACTTGCTCAAAGTTTTCCAAATGTCAGCTTTTACACTCCCTACATCCGGCCCATCGACCATCTCTTTAATTTAAACCGCATCAACTCAAAAATCGCACCTGAAAAAGCAAAGGATTTAATCCTGAAAAATGAATTTACGAATATTCTGAGCAAATACAGTAAGACACAATCAATTGAGTCCAACCAGAATCAAAGTTCTGCAAATCTAAGTTTAGAATCAATTCAGACCCTTTATGCATCGATTTATGACTGGTCGGATAAAAACGCTGAGATTGATTATTTCGACTCCAATATAGAAGGACACATCCAAATCGATGACACGGAATGGGAAGTCAAGGACTCCGCTTTCGATAAACTCAGTGAAATCATGCTGCTGCAAAGCAAACTTTTTGAAGAGGGCTACTTCGAATTCCAGATCCCCTTTGACACCCAAAAACCAGGAGAGAACAGTTGGAACCAGAATTTTACTGTGTATCCCGTAGGCAAAAAAGAAGGGCAGCCTTTTGGGGATCCAAGAATCAACGTCAATCTTGGCGACGGTGATGATATTCAGCAATTCCTGGAGCGATTTTCCAACCCGGGTGTTAATGCCTCGGACAAGGAACAACAGTATCTGAATCGGGCAGCGGACATCGCCAGCGTATTGAAACCCGATTTCAGCCAGGATGCCCCGGGGTTCAAATCCATGAACGACATTAAAACAAGATTGAGAAGCGATCCTTCAACGTCGGATCTGAATGATTACCACAACAATTATTTCATCCTCTGGAGTAACTGGTATGATATTCATCTGATTACAGAAATTGAAAACGTGAAGGCTGAAGTTCGTGCGGTGGTTGAGGTAAAACGGGATGAAAACGGGAAGGTGGAAAAAAATGACAACGGGGAATACGCAATCACCATCCATGAATTCCAACTCCGCTGATTCTTCCCTGGAAACCATTGGCAACTGGCAGGTCCTCCGGTTGGAGGAAGTCGATTCGACCAATTCCTTCCTGATGCGGGAACGGCAGCACCTGCTTCATTCCAAGCGCGTCGTACTTGCTGCAACACAGAAACAGGGAAGAGGCCGGCTCGGCAGAAGCTACGTTTCTCTTCCAGGACGCCATCTTACTTTCTCGGCCGTCATCCATCCCAAACTCCCCCTGGCAAAACTGCAGGGAGTGGCTCTTCCCGTCGGGATCGCCGTAGCTCGTGTCCTGGAACGTAAAATCAGCGGAATCCGTCTGAAATGGCCGAACGATGTACTGGTGGGAAACCGAAAAATCTGTGGGATTCTGGTTGAAACCACCGATGTCGAATCAATACCTCATCCAATACTCATCCTGGGAATCGGCATCAATACCGAAGGAACGGTCTCCGAATTCCCGGAAGAACTGAGAAAGGTCCTGACAACACTGGAAGAGGAATCCGGATCACTGACCAGTCGGGAAGAACTTTTTCGGGAATTGCTGGGAGAGTTGGAAGACATCCTCGATGAATTTTGGAAAGAGGGACGTAAACCCCTGCTAGAGGAATGGATGACTCGGGCTTCCGTCGCAGGGAAACGGGTACGCTGCTTGAATGGAAGCACCACAGAAGGAATCTTTGAGGATCTGACTCCTGAAGGATTCCCCCGGATCCGTAAGGACGATGGAAGCCTTTATATTCATCTTTCCGGGGACCTGATCCTCGATCCCAAAGACGTTTGATGCTGATCGCCGCCGACATCGGAAATACCAATATCGTCATCGGCTTTTTCAAAGACGGGAATTTTCTCTTCAGCCGCAGACTTCATACCGGACCACCCCAGAGTGTCGATGAATATGAGATGCTTTTGCGGGGTATGCTTTTCGCATTTAACGGAGACCTCGATACTGCAGAAAGTGGAGTTGTGGCTTCGGTGGTACCGGAATTGACCGGGGTTTTTATTGAGCTGCTGAAACGAATCACCGGTCAAAAGCCCCTGATCGTCGATCACGCGCTCAAGCTCGGCATCCGGATCGAAACGGATTTTCCGGAGAAAGTAGGCCATGACAGGATCGCCAATGCGGTTGCGGCCTATCACCAGCATCGGACTTCACTGATTGTGATCGATTGCGGGACCGCCACCACATTTGATGTGATCCGTTCGGATGGAGTCTTCGAGGGAGGATTGATCTGTCCGGGAATGCTGATTTCAGCGGAGGCTCTCTATTCCAGGGCGGCCCAACTCTTTCAGGTCAACCTGGACAAACCGGAACAGTTGATCGGGAAGAACACGACCGAAAGCATGCAGTCCGGAATCTTTAACGGATACTGCGCGATGATCGAGGCCTTGGTGGTGAAAATTACAGAGGATTTGAAAGAACGAAACCAACCCGAACCGAAAGTGATCATTACCGGCGGACATGCAACAAAAATCAGTGAATATTTGCCGGATGCGGCAATTGAGGAAAATTTGACTTTAACAGGGTTATCTCTTATCCATTTATTGAATCAGAAATGAACAGCTCAAGGACCAAAATGGGGCAAAACCAGTTGGTTCAACTTGGGGAAAGCGCTGAGATGCTTAATCCTGTGAGCTGAATAAGGAAGCTATGGCGGACGAGAATTTAGAAGGTCTGGAAGGACTAGACGATTTCGGAGACGATTTCGGTGATCAGCTTGATTCCTTCATGGAAGGCGACGAGGACGAAGGGGATTCCGAACTCGATTCATTCTTTGAAGACCTCTCCACCATCGACGACCTGGAGATGAAGGAGGATGGAGGGGCAGAACCTGAGGCCACTCCTGAAGAAGCACCCGCCGAAGACGCCGAACTGGAAGCTGCTGAAGCTGAAGCAGAAGCCGAACCTGAAGCAGCAGAAGAAACCGAGGAAGCCCCAGCGGCGGCGGCCGCACCCGCACCTGCGGCAGAGGAAAAACCTGCCGAAAAGAAAAAAGAAGAGAAAAAAGCTGCCAAACCCAAAAAAGAAAAAAAATCCGGACCTCGGAAACCGATCCTGATTCCCGCGCTGATTACCAGCGTGACAGGTATGGTGCTTGGCGCCATAACAGTTGGAATCCTCTATTTTCTGAACATGCCTGAGGGCGTTCCGGAAGAATTGGCAGAACAACCTGAAGAACCCCCAGTAACTGTTGCTGCCTTGAGTAAGCCCGAGCCGGAACCCGAACCGGAACCGGAACCGGAGCCCAAACCAAAACCGAAACCCAAACCTCAGGTAAAAAAGGCTGAGAAACCCGTTTCTAAGCCAAAGTCAAAACCCAAACCCGTTAGCAAAGCCAAGGGCACAAGGTATTATGTTCAGGTCGCCAACTGTGTTTTTGAGGACTGTGTCCAGGATTACAGGACCCTGCTGAAAAGACATGGCTACAAATCCCGTGTCGTGAAAAACTCGGAAACCAGTCACCTTGCCGAAGTGATCAGTGCACAACCGATGAAGGATGAGGCTTCGACCAAACTGGTCAACAGCATCAACCGCAGCAACCGGGAGGCGGGTCATGCCTACCGTAAGAAGACCGATGGAGGCTACCATGTTTCCCTGGGACTTTTTCCGAATCTCGAAACCGCAGGACGGGTCCGGAATTTCCTCAACCAGGCTCACGGCAAAGACACCTTCTTTGACATCAAACGTGGTTCAGACAAAATCACCTATCAGCGTGTCCAGGCAGGAGGATACCGCACGAAAAAGCAGGCGGAATCCTTGAGAAAACTTTTGGCACGTAAGGACAAAAACTTCGAGGGATCGTTCATCGTCGCCGTCAAACGTTAAAAATAGTTTGCAGATTCAGCACACTCCGTTAATCTCCCCAGTAAATTCAATCCTTTAAAGGAGTTTCATGGGACTTAGCTGGACGATCGTTTTCACCATTCTGGTCATTTCCTTCATCATCTGCCCCGGACTGGTTTTCCTGACCCACCTTTTCAGTCGCGGAAGCCAATCCTGATTGGTTGAACCGTGTGAACCATCACACGGTTTTTTCAATCGGTTGCATATGGCGGTATGTTCTATACCGTCATCTCTTGTTCATCTTCCTATTCTTTTCTGGAAACGTCTTTTTGTTGTCTCAGATCTAAATCTGTTTCAAGGCCTTTTCAACACCGACGCATTCGATTAAAATTGCTCTTCAAACAAGAAAAAGATTTTTGTATCACTCTCTGAATGCAACTTAAGCTTCAAAAATTCTTTCTTTGTTTAGGACTGACGATCCTCACTGCACTTCCAAATCCTCAATGGACTTTCGCCAGTGAGAAAGACCTGAATTATTTGATGCGGGCAGCCACGGTTCGGGTATCCTCGCTCAACCTCCGGCATGGCCCCGGGACGCAATACAAGGTCCTTGAAGTCCTTCAGGGAGGCACCCCTGTGCATTACCTGCCTGAACCACGCAGGGGTTGGGTCAGGGTTACCACCGAACAAGGTTCGACCGGATGGACGTTCTTCAAGCACCTCAAACCGGAACACTCGAGGAGGATCTTTCCTGAAAAAGATGTATTTCAGGTGCCGGGAAGCGAACCCCTTGAGCTTTCCCAGGAGACCCCCTTCAGGTTTGCTTTGGTCAATGTCTCGGGACTCAATGTCCGTTCCGGACCCGGCACGCGTTACGAGATTTTAGACATCCTTTCGGAAGGACAACAAATCCACCTGCTCGGTCCGCAAAAAAACCGTTGGGTAAAGATCCGTCTCAGCGAAACCGTGGAAGGCTGGGTTGCAGGAAAATACCTGAGCCTGATCGTTGCAGATCCTGAATCAAAACCTGTTCATGAACTCCAAATCCCGGGGCACCGCACATCACTGGAAGCGGGAATCCTTTCCTACATGGAAGATCTCTACCGAAGCGGACGTCTCCAACGGCAGGACATCCTCTCGATGGTTGTCCAGGATCTCTCGAGCGGAAAACTGCTTGTCTCGATCCGGCCGCGGCGTAGGGTTAAATCTGCGAGTCTGATCAAACTTCCGATTCTTCATGCCTACATGCTTGCCAGTGAAAAAGGGATGTTGGAACACAGCGAAATCATTCAGCAGCATCTTGTCAAAATGATCCGCTTCAGCAGCAATGAAAGCACCAACTGGATTCTTGAGAAGCTTGGAGGCCCATCCCAGGTCCAAAAACTTCTGGATCAATCCAGTATGTATCATGAACTGAAATTGGTGGAATACATTCCGGAAGACGGAAAGACCTACCGCAACAAAGTTTCTTCTGCCGACCTGAATCAAATCCTCGTTCGAACCTGGTTCCATCAGAGTCTTGGAATGAAATCCAACAAAGAACAAAACCGACAGGCCAGCAAACGGATGCTTTACCTGATGAGCCTCCCGGGTTACAAATGGATACAGGACCGGATCAAGGACGGGACCTGCTTCTCCCGACGAAAATCCGTCCGGGTCTGGGACAAAACCGGATTTGTCAAAGGCATCAACGGGGATGCGGGCATTGTTGAATTCAATACTCCCAATGGACGGAGAGCCTATACCATTGTCCTCATCATGGAGCGTGAAAACTACCTCTCCATTCCGGGTGACGCCAATACATGGTCCGCAAGAGTTGCAATGGTCCTGCGAAGGATTTCAGAAATGAGTTATGCTTTTGTTTCCAGTTATTACAACAGGCCGAACCAATGTGGTCTTGGATTACTGCTCCAATATGCGGGCCGTTACCAGAGTGGAGGAGATTCAAAGGTTCCCCTCTGAAATGATGGTCGTTTCAGTTGAATCTCCTCAAAAAACATGAAATTGCAACAGTCCCTTTTAGAACTTGCTCAGCTGAAACGCTACGTCTTCATTCTTTGCGGAAACCGTCTTCTCAACCCGATCCTGGAAAAGCATCAAGAAGAACTTGAAAAAGAAGGATTACTGGAACTGCCCGGGGTTGATGAAGTGATTGAAAAGGATCTATTAAGGCCGGATCTGAATCCTCCAAACGGGATGTACTTTCCAGTCCCGATCGCACGTGAAAAAAAAACCGGGGAGGAACTGAAACCCGAAGTGATCAATCGTTTCCATTATGATTTCATCATGGTGAATGACCAGCAGCAGTGGTCCCTGAAGAATAAACCCATCAGCGGCAGGATTCTGGAATTTTTCCAGTCCCATCTAAATTATGAATTAGAAACAGGAAGGTATTTTGTAGAATACTTCAGCGAATCCCGTTGGGATAAATGCTACCTGGAGTGTGACGTTTCTCCGATGTTGGCACTATCGATCAGCTTTGAAAAACATAACTTCAAGATGCTCCTCAATAACGGGAAGGAAGATCAGACAAAAGAAAGTGTCCTGATGATGGACGATCAGGAACGCTGTTTTCTTAAATCCAATACCCATGGTACCGTCATGCTTGCCGATGCTCCCCGTTACGAAATCTTGAAGCACCTCGAAGACTCTGGGCAGGATCTTGTCATCAACGGTCAATCGATTCCGATTCTCAACGCCCAACCTCAATGAATTCACCGACTACGAAAATTCAAGTCACCCTTAAGGCGGCCATTACCCTCGATGGGAAGATTGCCACTGCCGGAGGAGATTCTAAGTGGATAACCGGAGAATCCGCGAGACTGGAAGGACATCGCTTACGCAGTCAACACGATGCAATCCTGGTTGGAATCAATACGGTCTTAAAGGACAACCCGTCCCTCACGACAAGGGGAATCTCGAATGGAAGATCCCCGACGCGAATCATCCTTGATTCAAAGGGAAGACTTCCTTCCGATAGTAAAGTTCTGGAGGATGATGGAGTGAAAGTGATTCAGGTGATTGGAAATGAAATCAATCCAGCAACCATCAAGTCCGGTAAAAACGTTGAGATCCTCAGAGCTCCTTCAGCACAACCCGAACCTCTCTGGCTGCTCGAGCAATTGGAAAAGAAGAGCATCAGAAGCCTGCTCGTGGAAGGAGGAGCAAAGGTCCATGGTTCTTTTATAGAGAGCGGATGTGTGACCCGTCTGCATCTGTTCATTGCTCCCAAAGTGATCGGCGGACAGTCCGCACTTTCCTGGTGCGGGGACTTGGGGACCAATCTCATCGCGGATGCAACGGATTGGAAGATTTTGTCCGTGCAACCCCTGGATCAGGATTTTCATCTGATTGCTGAGCCCGTGGAGTCCAGCTGAAGCTTGTGTTTCATTTATTCTTCAGGCATTTTAATGAGAGAGATCGATTCGATTCATCTTCCAAAATAACATGAGCAACGAAACGCATTTTGACAGCATAGAAGACGGCATCAAAGCCATTGCACGCGGTGAAATGGTGATCTGCGTCGATGATGAGGACCGTGAAAACGAAGGCGACCTGATCTGTGCAGCGGAGAAAATCACTCCGGAAATGGTGAATTTCATGGCGGTCCATGCACGTGGACTGATCTGCATGCCCATCACCGCAGACCGCGCCAACCAACTGATGCTGCCTCCAATGGTGAGTGATAATGAATCCAAGAGTGGAACCAATTTCACCATCAGCATCGAAGCGGCAAAAGGAGTCACCACAGGAATTTCAGCGCATGAACGATCCCACACCATCCTCACCGCCATTGCTGAAGGTGCCAAACCCCATGATTTGAGTCGTCCTGGTCACATCTTTCCACTGATCGCACATCAGGGCGGTGTCTTGAAAAGGGCGGGTCACACCGAAGCTGCCGTGGATCTGGCCAGGCTCGCAGGTCTGCAGCCCGGAGGAGTGATCTGTGAAATCATGAATGAAGACGGTACGATGGCGCGTTATCCCCAGTTGAGGGAATTTGCCGATCGTCACAAAATGCTGCTGATCACCATCGAGGACCTGATCCAATACCGCAAGCACATGGAAACCCTGGTGGTGAAAAAGGCGGAAGCAGCCCTCCCCACCGAATTTGGGACCTTCAGAGTGATCGGCTTCCAGAGTCTTTTGGATGACAGCGATTACGTTGCACTCGTCAAAGGAGAGTGGGAAAAGGATGAACCGGTATTGGTCCGGGTCCATTCGGAATGCCTCACTGGTGATGTATTTGGCTCATTCCGCTGTGACTGCGGACCCCAATTGCATGCTGCGATGATGATGGTCGAACGTGAAGGAAAAGGGGTGATCCTTTATCTTCCCCAGGAAGGACGTGGAATTGGCCTGCTCAATAAACTGAAAGCCTATAAGCTTCAGGAAGATGGAGTCGATACGGTTGAAGCCAACCACAGGCTTGGATTCAAGGAAGATTTGAGGGATTATGGTATGGGAGCCCAAATGCTCTACATGCTTGGGGTTCGAAACATGCGACTGATGACCAACAATCCCCGAAAAATCGTCGGCGTCCAGGGACATGGCCTTCAGGTGGTGGAACGGGTTCCTCTGGAAATTGAAAAAAACCCCGGAAACCAGAGATACCTCGAAACCAAAAAACATAGACTCGGACATCTCCTCAATCTATGACGGTGAAACAACACCCTTTCTGGAGGATGGACTTCCATCCCAAATTGATTTTCCTGCAGGTATTTCCGCCCCTGGAGAGTTCCTGAATTTCTGCTTTTCAGTCACCTCCAATTTCAAGTAACATCATTCGTATCCGTAAACAGCATCCAGTATCAGAATGACCGGCTTCATCAAAGATCAGAAAAACGACTTAACCAATCTTATTGATTTACTTCCAGTATAAGCATCTGCTCTAAAGGATCCCTTGGAAACAACTGCCCCAACCTATCTAGAAGCCCTGAAAAAATCTGAGGCCTATTCTGATTCTCCCCAAAAAATTAAATTTGAGGAAACCCAGGGTTCCTACCTGTTTCATGCAGACGCTCAGCTCTATAAAATCAAAAAAACCGGGAACGAATTTGCCAGCCTGGCGGTCAAAGAAGTCTTCTGTCGTGAAGAATGCCGCTTGCTGATGCATTACAATCCGGAATGGACTGCAGAAGTAGTAACGCTGAACCGGACTGAATCCGGCTACCGACTTGCCGGGAAAGAAGGGGAGATTGAAGAATACGTGCTGAAGATGGAAAATCTTCCGGATCGACGTTTTCTCTCATCGTTGATCAAAAAGAAAAATGCAGGACCCGCCGACCTCAGTCTGGCTGCGGTTCAACTTGCGAACATCCATGCTGACTCCGGGATGTCGGTCCGTGAAGGAGAAACCGGTAAAGCTGAGCGGTTTCAGGCGCTTTGTGACGACATGCTTTACCAGATGAAACGTTACTTCGATCCGTCGATCACCCAGCCGATCATCGATATGATCCGTCATCCCCTGGACAAGTTCATTCACTCCAAATCGAACGTTTTCGGGAAACGCCTGCGTAAAGGAAGGGTCGTCCAGGGACATGGTGCCCTGTTACCCGAACACATTCACATTCAGGGAGAAACCGTCCGTTTCCTGAGTCCCCACGAAGTCTACAAAAAATACTCGGTACTCGATGCCGCACACGATGTCGCCACCCTGATGGTCGAGTTGATCGTTGCCAATGAAAAAGAACTCGCCGACCATTTTCTGCAAAAATACAAGGAAGCCTCTAAAGACAAAGACCTGGAGTCCATCCTTCCCGCCTACCAAACCTATTGTGCGCTGAAACACGGAGTGCTGACCTGCGAAAGAAAGGTCGCTCTGCAGGACGAAAGCCTCGGACCTGTCGCCCTCGAATACTTCAACCTCGCCACCCGTTTCTCAAGAACCATTTCTAAAGACTGATCTTCCTGCCAAAAGGGATCCTCCTGCCAACCAGCAAAAGAAGGAAAATACTCATAAATCCCCAGCAGCAATGTTTGAGAATGAGACTTGAATGACGGCCCTAACTAAAACAAAATAAATCTTGCACTATTGTTTCACATAAGTTTTATAATTTAACTTTTGTTATTTTTAATTAATTCTAGTGGTCGTAGGAATGATATCGATCAGCCTTCGATCAATTGGATTCATCGCCAAACTTCTATATGAAGCGATTAAAGAAATCGACCCCAACCAGGTTGAAGCCGTTACCGCTACTGGAGTCCGTGGAAGTCAAG
>ENA-OSEY01002451-OSEY01002451.1-marine-metagenome-genome-assembly--contig:-NODE-2451-length-11989-cov-12.667226_pt1 | contig 11989 bp, 12 predicted proteins | sample MGYA00248465_ERZ534230 | MGnify/ENA primary metagenome ERZ534230 (study PRJEB26409, sample SAMN06344110) | marine metagenome | isolation source: Sea water from surface | place: Atlantic Ocean:Southern... | reverse complement strand
ATAACATCAGAAGATAATCCAGCTTGTAACATTCCTTTAGCTTTGAAAGCTCCACATCTTCCTGCATCAGCAGTAATGTAAAGATCTGCAGTTCCTCCACCTTCCTCGATTATCCTTTTTTCCAATGCTCCTGATTTCCCAGAAACAACATTTACTTTTATTCCAGTTTTTGCGGTAAACTTTTCATACAGTTGAACATCACTGTCATAGTGCCTTGCACTATAAACATTGACAACACCGTGACCATCAGCAAGCGCTGGACCTAGCAATAATGAAAATATAATTGCTATTAAACTTAATAATCTCATTTATTCTCTCCTTCTTTTGTTAAATGAATCTTTAGTTGAGGCCCTTGTAATTGATTATTATTCTCAATGCAAATGATAATTATTATCATATTGTAGCAGCAAAAAGGTCACTATTAACTGGTTTTTTCGACTAAAATTCCCACTCTTGAATTTTACTGAATAAGAAATTTCTAAAGGATGTGATCCTTGCAACATTTTTTAAAGATGCAGGGTACACAAAATGTGCTTCGGTAATAGGTCCCTCTACGTTTGGTAGCACCTTTACAATGTTAGGTTGTTTTACAGTAATATAATCTGGGAGAGCTGCTAGCCCTACTCCGCTTTGTACCGCTAATAATAATCCATAAACGCTATTAACTCTCATGCATGTTTTTCTTTTTTTATTATCTTTCATTCCAAGTTTTAAAGCCCAATCAGGGTTATATACTGGAGAAGGTGCTCCTTTTCCAAAAGATATAAATTTATGCTTATTTAAATCATTTATAGTTTTTGGATATCCGTGTTTTTCAAGATATTTTGGAGATCCATAGATATGATAGTTAAGATCAATAAGTTTTTTTTGTATATAGTTTAGTTGCTTCGGTCTTCTCATAAAAATCCCAATATCAGCCTGTCTAGTACTTAAATCTAGCTCTTTATTGTCAAAAACTAACTCAACCTCAATTTCTGGATTTAAATCCATAAATTCTTGTATTCTTGGTGTTAACCACGTCGTTCCAAAGCTCATGACTGTAGTCACTACTATTTTACCACTTGGTTTATCTTTTTTATCGCTTAATGTCGTTTCAACTTCTTTGAGTTTACTAATCACCTCGTGTGCAGTTTTGTAGACATATTCACCATTTTCTGTAAGGGTTAATCCTCTTGCATGTCTTTCAAAAAGCTTTACTTTTAAATCTTCCTCTAAAGATTGAATTTGACGGCTAATCGCAGATTGGCTAAGATTTAAGATTACCGTTGCGCTAGTAAAGCTTCCGGCCTCAGCGACTGCATGAAAAATTTTTAATTTATCCCAATCCATTATTTGTTTACATTTACTAATATTTTGCTTGATAGCTTACCTTCTAGCATGCTTGGAAATGTATCAAGAAGTTCATTAAGACCAATCTCTTTTATAGACTTTTCTAAAATTTCAAAATTAATTAAACCTGGAAATTCACCCCATACAAATTCTTTTCTTTTTTTGCTGATATTCACAGAATCTACACCCCAAAGTTTAACTGCTCTTAATATAAAGGGTAAAACATTTGTATTAAGTTTATTGCTACTAGCATTTCCACAAAGAGCAACTATACCTTTTGGTTTTGTTTGAGATATAGCATTTGATAAAATATTTCCTCCAACTGTATCAACTACTCCATCCCATGTTCCTTTGTCTAACAATTTGGGTTCGCCTTCAAATTCTTTACGATTTATAACGTTTTTTGCGCCTAATTCTTTTAAATAATTTTCTTTCTCGGGTTTCCCAGTTAATGCTGTTACATTGATGCCCATTTTTGATAAAACCATTACTGCTACCATACCAACTCCACCTGTTGACCCGGTTACAAGCACGTCATTAACTTTACTTTGTAAAAGAAGTTCTTCTCTAGCTTTTACTGAAAAGGCGCACAACAAAGCTGTCAACCCTGCTGTACCAAGTACCATTGCCTGCTTAGTGCTTAAACCATTGGGACATTTTATTAAAAAATCTTTTTTTACTCTTGCAAACTGTGAATAACCTCCATGAAATAGCTCTCCCACTCTACATCCGGTTAAGATAACTTTATCTCCTTCTTTAAATTCCTCATCTTTTGACTCAACAACGGTTCCAGAAAAATCAATACCAGGTATTCTAGGATACTCTTTAACAAGCTTGCCCCCATTTTTTAAAATCATTGCATCTTTAAAATTTAGATCTGAATATTCAACTTTTACGAGGACATCTTCATTGCCTAAAAAACTTTTATCAAGTTCATCTACTTTTCTTGAAAAATTATCATTTTGATTATCTATAACTATAGCTTTGAATTTTTCAGACATTTATAATGAATATTTAATATTATTTACTGATGAATCGCAAATATCTATTTTGATAGCTTAAATCTTCTTTGAATTGTCCTAAGTAATAGTTTGTAACAGTAGTCGCTTGCTCTTTTTTTATTCCACGCATTGTCATGCACTGATGAGTTGAGTCTATAGTTACTGCAACTCCTTTCGCGTCTAATGTATCCATTAAAGTTGTAGCTATTTGCATTGTAAGTCTCTCTTGTGTCTGAAGTCTTTTTGAAAAAACCTCCACAACTCTTGCAAGTTTACTTAAACCAACAACTCTTTGATTTGGAATATACGCTACATGTGCAATTCCAATTATTGGCGCCATGTGGTGCTCACAATGACTTTGTACAGATATGTTTTTTTGAACAACCATGTCATCGTAACCTTCAACATCGCCAAAAGTTTTATCTAAAATTTTGTGAGGATCTTCATTGTATCCTTTGAAATATTCTTTAAAAGCCTTGGATACTCTTTTTGGAGTTTCTATTAAACCTTCTCTTGATGGATCTTCACCAATCCATTTAAGTATTGTCTTAAAAGCTTCTTCTGCTTCATGATCGGAAATTTTAGAATTTTCTTTAAAGCTTACAATTTTGTTTTTTTCAGATTTCATCAAAAACGTTATATATATAAATCTTTATTTTTAAAATATTTAATATATTCCGAAATATGCTAATAAAATAATGTATGTTTAAAAAAAGAGAAAATGTAGCTGAAATAGAGGAAGGTAACCTACTTTCACCAAAATTTGACAATGATGGTTTGATACCAGTTGTGACAACTTGCGCAAATACTAAAGAGGTATTAATGCATGGCTACATGAATATGGAAGCACTAAAGTTAACTATTGAAACTAAAGAGGCTCACTATTGGAGCAGATCAAGAAAGGAAATTTGGCACAAAGGTAAAACAAGTGGTTTTGTTCAAATAGTAAAGGAACTTAGAATAGATGACGATCAAGATACAGTTTGGATGAGTGTAGATATTGGCGAAGGATCTAGCTGTCACGTAGGGTATAGATCCTGCTTTTACAGATCAATTCCACTTGGCAAAATAGAAAACGGACGCAATGTCGAGATGAACTTCGAGGAAAAAGAGAAGAAATTTGATCCTGAGGAAGTATATAAGGGACAACCAAATCCTACTAAAATTTAAAATAATTCATGAAAAATAAAAATTTTAAAATTATAAAAAGATTTGGTCCATCTGTTTTAAAAGTTAGAATTCCTATATCAATTGTAAATAAACTTAATAAATACATAGATGATGTAGTTAAAAGTAAAACAAAATCTAATAAACTTGACTACGGAGAAAATCTCGTTGGAGATGTAAGTCAAGAATTTAGGCTTGAAAAAAAAATAATGAAAGTAACTGGTTGGGAAAATTTTATTAAATCGTCGGTCAAACGGTGGCTTGAAATTGAAACAAATAAAAAAGTTAAAAAAATTAATGTTATGAATTCATGGGTGGTAAGACAATTTAAGAATGAATATAATCCAACCCACTGGCATGGGGGACATATTGCAGGTGCTGGATTCTTAAAAGTTCCAAAGGATTTAGGTTTACACGTTCAAAAAAAAAGAAATAAAGAATATAGGGGTGGAAACTTGCAATTAATTCATGGTTCAAGAATGTTTTTAAACCATTCAACTCTTAATATTAAACCAGTTGTAGGTGATTTTTATTTTTTTCCAAATTATTTAATGCATAGTGTTTTTCCTTTTAAAAAATCTTTAGAGGAGAGAAGATCTATTTCTTTTAACGCAAAAATAGATCAAAGTATTTATAACGTTTATGAGTAAACAAAAAAATGTACTTGGTGAGGATTTGGAACTATGTTCTAATACGCCTCTTACTGGTTGGTTTAGGGACGGATGTTGCAACACAGATGAAAATGATAAGGGATTACATACAGTTTGTGTGCAGGTAAATGATGAGTTTCTTGAGTGGTGTAAAAATGCTGGCAACGATTTAATTACTCCACACCCAAATCATGGATTTCCAGGTTTAAAAAATGGTGATAAATGGTGTGTCTGTGCAAGTTGGTTTGCTAGAGCTGTTGAAGCAGGAAAAGGTTGTCCAATATTCCTAAAAAGAACTCACGTAAATACTTTGAAAATTATTCCAATAGAGACTTTAAAAAGATTTGCAAAAGATCTTTCTTAATTACATATTACCATATCTTGGACCGCCGCCACCCTCTGGAGTGACCCAATTGATATTTTGAGAAGGCTCTTTAATATCGCAAGTTTTACAGTGTATGCAATTTTGTGAGTTAATTACAAATTTTAACACGTCATTTTCTTTTTGAACCTCATAAACACCCGCTGGACAGTATCTTTGAGCTGGTTCATCATATTTAGCTACATTAAAACTTATTGGTAATTCTGGGTTTTTTAAGTGTAAATGAACAGGTTGATTATCTGTGTGATTGGTGCCTGTCAAGTAAACAGAACTTGTCTTATCAAAAGTTAAAACATTATCAGGCTTAGGGTAATCAATTTTAGGCATTTTATCTGCTGGCATTAAAGCCTCATGATCAGCATGTTTATGACTTAAAGTGAAAGGAAGTTTACCTCTAAATAATATTTGGTCTATACCCGTAAAAATAATTCCTAAAATCAGCCCCCAACTAAAACTTGGTTTAACATTTCTTGCAGCAAATAATTCTTCGTATACCCAGGATTTTTTAAATTTTTCCTCGTAAATAGATAAAGGTTTTTTATTTTTTAAATGTTCTATAATAGTCTCTGCTGCTATCATTCCACTTTTCATTGCTGTATGGGAGCCTTTAATCTTAGGCATATTTAGTGTTCCAGCATCGCATCCAATTAATAATGCTCCTGGCATAAACATTTGTGGAAGACTTTGCAGGCCTCCTTCTATTAAAGCCCTAGCTCCATATGAAATTCTTTTTCCACCTTCTATATATTTTTTAATTGATGGGTGTGTTTTAAATCTTTGAAACTCGTCGAAAGGAGATAAATGAGGATTTTTATAGTCTAAACCAATAACATATCCTAAAAAAATTTGTTTATTTTCTGCATGATACATAAAGCTTCCACCATATGTTTTATTATCTAACGGCCATCCCGCAGTGTGCATTACAAGACCTTCTTCATGTTGGTTTTCATTAACTTCCCAAATCTCTTTAAGACCAATTCCATATTGTTGTGGATCTTTTCCTTTATTTAATTCAAATTGTTTTATTAATTGTTTTCCAAGATGGCCCCTGCAACCTTCTGCAAACACTGTAACTTTGGCATGAAGCTCGATACCAGACTCGAAACTATCTTTTTTATTGCCCTCTTTATCAATACCCATATCTTGAGTAGCAACGCCTTTCACAGATCCATCTTCATTATAAATAATTTCACTTGCAGGAAAACCAGGAAAAATTTCAACACCAAGAGCTTCTGCTTGCTCTGCCAACCATCTACACATATTAGCTAAACTAATTATGTAATTGTTATGGTTTTTTTGAACTTTAGGTAATAACCATGTTGGCCAACTAAATGATTTGGTTTTTCCTAAAAATAAAAATTTTTCTTTTGTAACTTTAGTTTTAACGGGCGTATTTAATTCTTTCCAATTTGGAAATAACTCATCTAATGCTTTTGTTTCAAATACATTTCCAGATAAAATATGTGCACCAATCTCAGATGCTTTTTCTAAAACGCATACATTAGTTTCTGGATTAAGTTGTTTTAATTTAATTGCAGCAGAAAGACCTGATGGTCCACCTCCAACAATTACAACATCATATTCCATTACTTCTCTGGACATATGATTTTTTTACAGTATTTACTATTTTTGTATAGTGTTTAATTTGTTCAACTCTTCTAAGAATTGAGGTAGCGCCTCAAAAAGATCAGCTTCTAAACCGTAATCTGCAACGCTAAAAATAGGTGCCTCACCATCTTTATTAATTGCGACAATTACTTTACTCTCTTTCATTCCTGCTAGGTGTTGAATTGCACCTGAAATACCAACTGCGATATATAAATCAGGAACAACAACTTTGCCTGTCTGTCCAACTTGATGGTCGTTAGTAATATATCCTGCATCAACCGCTGCTCTAGATGCACCAATTGCTGCGTTTAATTTATCAGCAACAGCAGTAATTAGTTTAAAATTTTCACCACTTTGCAGACCTCTTCCTCCTGATATCACTATTCTAGCTGTGCCAAGTTCGGGTCTATCAGATTTAATTTCCTCTTTTTTTACAAATTTAGTTAATGAATACTCTTCGCCTGGATCACCTTTAACAATTTCTGCAGAGCCTCCGGTAGAAGGTGCAGGATCAAAAGATGTAGGTCTTACAGTTATACATTTTTTTGGGTCATTTGTTTTAACTGTAGCAAATGCATTACCTGCATAAATTGGTCTTAGAAAAGTATCAGCTGATAATACTTTTATTATGTCACTTACTTGAGAAGTGTCTAAATTTGCTGCAACTCTAGGCATTAAATTTTTTCCAAAGGTGTTAGCAGCACTGACTATATGTGAATAATTTTCTGCATTTTTTAATATTACTGGCACATAATTTTCTGCAACATAATTTTCGTAAATTGGGCTGTCTACATGAATGACTTTTTTTACACCTGATACCTCTGATATTGATTTAGCAACAGAGTCTGCATTATGACCAATTAACAATACATGTGTATCTTGATCAATTTGTGTTGCAGCATTTATTACATTAAGAGTAAATGGTTTTAACTCTTTGTTATTGTGCTCTGCGATTAATAATACTGACATTAGATTACTTTTGCCTCATTTTTTAATTTATTGACCAATTCTGCAACATTAGCAACTTTAATTCCTGCTTTTCTTTTTGGTGGTTCCTCAACCTTAATTTGCTCGATTCTTGGTTTGGTATCAACTCCTAAATCCGTAGCACTCATTTGATCTAATGGTTTTTTTTTAGCTTTCATTATGTTTGGTAATGAAGCATACCTGGGTTCATTTAATCTTAAATCACAGGTTACAATAGCTGGAATATTTACCTCTATTGTTTCTAGACCCTCGTCTACTTCTCTTGTTACCTCTAAACTTTTATCTTTCACATCAATTTTTGATGCGAAAGTTGCTTGTGGCCAATTTAATAATGCAGCCAACATTTGTCCAGTTTGGTTACAATCGTCATCGATTGCTTGTTTTCCCATGAATACTAAGTCAGGCTTTTCTTTCTCTACAACTGCTTTTAAAATTTTTGATACAGCTAATGGTTCAATAATCCCATCAGCTTTAACATGAATTCCTCTATCAGCTCCAACCGCTAATGCTTTTCGAACTGTTTCCTGTGCTTTATCATCCCCTATTGTGATAGCAACTATTTCTGTAGCTTTACCAGCCTCTTTTATTTTTACTGCTTCTTCAATCGCATTATCGTCTGGTGGATTTGTAGACATTTTAACATTATCAGTTACGATACCACTATTGTCTTCTTTAACTCTTATTTGGACGTTGTAATCAATAACTCTTTTTACTGCTACTAATATTTTCATTATGCTCTTAACAATTTATTTTCAGGGTCATAAGGGCTTTCCTCTAAAATAGTAGCCTCATGTTTTTTTCCTAAAATTTCTACTTTTAATTTTTGTCCAACGTTAGCTAAATCAGGCTTAACCATTCCTAATGCAATTGATTTTCCAAGTCTAAAACCATAATCACCACCTGTTGCTCTTCCAATAACACTTCCGTTTTCATATATTGGATTGTTTCCTAATACATCAGCATCTTCTATATTATGCACCTCTAAAGTTACTAGCTTGTTATCAAAACCTTTTTCTCTCCATTTATTTAATGCCTCAAGTCCTATGAAACTTCCTTTATTAGGATGAACAAACCTATCTAAACCACTTTCATACGGTGAGTATTCAATGGAAAGTTCAGTACCAACCAATTTATATGACTTTTCAACTCTTAAACTATTCATTGCCCTTATACCAAAGGGCTTAATACCTAAATCTTGTCCCGCCTCCATTAATTTATCGAATATATGATTTTGATACTCAATTGGATGATGAAGTTCCCATCCTAGCTCACCAACAAAGTTTACCCTCATAGCATTAACTGGTGCATAACCTACGTCAACATTTTTTGCACTTAACCATTTAAAATTTTCATTTGAAAAATCATCCTTAGAAACTCTTGTCATTAATTCTCTAGCTTTAGGACCTGAAACCACCAACACACCTGTACTATTAGTTAGATTTTCAAATTGAACAGACCCATCTTTTGGCATCCATTTTAATATCCAATCATGATCTAACCTTTGAAAAGCACCAGCTGAAACTAGATAAAAACTATTTTCTGACTCTCTCATTATTGTAAATTCTGAATGAACACCGCCTTTAGTATTTAGTGCATGACATAAATTAATTCTTCCAACTTTCTTTGGTAGTTTATTTGCTACAAGATTATCTAAGAATTCCTCAGCCTTTGGACCTTTAATTCTGCACTTTGCAAAAGCAGTCATATCCAACAAACCAACATTCTCTCTTACATTTTTGCATTCCTTTTCAATTGCGTTAAACCATTTTGATCTTCTAAAGGACCAATCATCTTTTTGTTCCATTCCATCAGTTGCGAAAAAATTTGGTCTTTCCCATCCAAATTTTTGTCCAAAAACCGCTCCTAGTTTTTTCATACGATCGTAACATGGGGCCGTTCTTAATGGTCTAGCTGCTGGTCTTTCTTCGTCAGGAAAATGAGTAATGAAAACGTGACTGTAAGCTTCTTCATTTTTAGCTTTTAGATAAGATTTTGAACAATAATCACCATATCTTCTTGGTTCAACACCTAACATGTCGATTGTTGGTTCTCCATCGACTATCCATTCAGCAAGCTGCCAACCTGCGCCACCTGCAGCAGTTATTCCAAAACTGTGACCTTCATTGATCCAAAAATTTTTCAAGCCCCAAGCAGGACCAACAATTGGATTACCATCTGGTGTATAACAAATAGCACCGTTGTAAACTTTTTTTACTCCAACCTCACCAAAAGCTGGAACACGATGAATTGCACCTTCAATATGCGGAGCAAGTCTCTCTAAATCCTCTTGGAAAAGTTCATATTCAGAGTCTTTTGATGGACCATCAACATAACATGCTGGAGCACCGTCTTCGTATGGTCCTAAAATTAATCCACCCGCTTCCTCTCTCATATACCATCTACTATCGCTATCTCTTAAAACTCCCATTTCTGGCAAACCATCTTTTTTTCTTTTTTGAATTTCTGGATGTGGTTCTGTTACAATATACTGATGTTCGACAGGGATAACTGGAATATCTAATCCAACCATTTTTCCAGTTTGTCTTGCAAAATTACCTGAACATGAAATTACGTGTTCACACTCAATTGACCCTTTGTCAGTTTCAACTACCCAACCAGTCTTAGTTTGTTTAATTCCAACTACCGAAGTATTTCTATAAATTTCTGCACCTCTATTTCTAGCTCCTGTTGCTAATGCTTGCGTTAAATCTGCAGGCTGTATATACCCATCTTCAGGATGCTGAATAGCACCTACTAAATCATCTGTATGACACAAAGGCCAAATTTCTTTTACCTGTTCAGGTTTTAAAAAATTTACTTTTACTCCAATAGTTTGGGCAACTCCTGCATATTGATAATACTCGTCCATTCTATCTTTATTGCTTGCTAATCTAATATTTGAAACAACACTAAAACCAACATTTTTTCCTGTCTCTTCTTCTAGTGTTTTGTATAAATTCACTGCATATTTATGTAATTGTCCAACTGAGTAACTCATATTAAACAAAGGGAGTAAACCAGCAGCATGCCAAGTAGATCCCGAAGTTAATTCTTTTCTTTCTACCAAAACAACATCTGACCAGCCCTTTTTTGCTAGGTGATACAGTGCACTTACACCAACAACACCTCCGCCAACTACCACAACTTTTGCTTTATTTTTCATTTAATGATTTCTACTAAATTTTAATATTTTACGAAACAAAAATCTATTGTTCGTCGTCAGAATCTCTCCAACCTCTAATGTATAACAAATAAGCTGCAACGCTTACACTGATAGCTCCAGCTACCATGCCGCAGTTAAGCCCAATAACCTTTCCAAAGAAATACCATCCAATTTGGGTTGCTCCAATTGGTGGTATACATAGAATAGCCATCAAGACAGGAAGTTTTTTATAAAAAGGCCACTTATCCATTATATTGATGAACCCATGTTTAAAGGTTGAGAAACTGAAGTGGTTAACCAGCAATCTTTTAAAGGTCCAGACGATTTATATTTTTCAACTTTCCACTGAAATTTATAATATTTTTTTTCTTCATCCATTATAGTTACTTCATACATTGCGACTTCTTTTGTTAAATAAATTTGATCTACTTTATGCTCTTTGTGATTTAAAAGCATTGAGTATGATGCACCCTTAAGCATCGACTTGAATTTATCTAATGGCCCAGTGTATCTTTGATTGTTTGGGTGGGCAAATTCCCATGTTTGTTCTATTCCACTGTCTTTAGTAGGTTCATCGTTGTTCATCAACCCTCTTAATTGAATTTTTACAACTTGAATTGGTTCTATCCCATTATTTGGTTTTATTATCTCGCCAAAAGCTGGCAAGCTATAAAACATAATCATAAGAATTAAAGTTAATCTTTTTAAATGCATTTTATTTTTTTAAATATATTATTAAATTATAATTTTTAACGAATGAGACAAAAATGAAAATAGGATTTATTGGCTTAGGTAATGTTGGTGGAAAACTAGCAAATAACTTAATTAAGAGTAGATATAAAGTAATTGTAAGAGATTTAGATGCCAAATTGTCAAAAAAATTTAAGAAGAAAGGAGCAGTTATTGCCAGCTCTCCAAAAGAACTAGCAGAAAATAGTGACATAGTTATTACCTGTCTTCCATCACCTAAAGCATGTTCTAAAGTTATGACTGCTAAAAATGGAGTGCTTGAAGGTTTGTCAAAAAATAAAATTTGGCTTGAAATGAGTACAACTGATCAATCAGAGGTAAAAAGAATAGGAATTATGGTCAAGAAAAAAGGTTCTCATGCACTAGATGTACCAGTCAGTGGTGGTTGCCATAGAGCAGCAACTGGAAATATTTCAATTTTTGCGGGTGGCGACAAAAAAATTTTTAAAAAAATTTTGCCTGTTTTAAAATGCATGGGCAGAAAAATTTTATATACTGGAGAATTAGGCACAGCATCAATTTTAAAAGTTATAACAAATTATCTAGCATCTGTTCATCTAGCTGCACTTGGTGAAGCATGGACTGTAGCGAAAAAATCTAAATTAAACTTAAATAAAGTTTATAAAGGAATAGCCGCCTCATCCGGAAATTCCTTTGTTCATGAAACAGAAAGTCAGGTAATATTAAATGGGTCTTATAATATTAATTTTACAATGGATTTGGTTAAAAAAGATATGAAATTATTTAATGATTTATCTAAAAAACTAAAAACACCATTAGAAATATCACCATTTGTTCTAAACATTTTTAATAAAGCTCAAAAACAATATGGATCCAGAGCTTGGTCGTCAATGGTCGTTAAAAGATTAGAGGACAAGTATAAATTAAAATTTAGAGCACCAGGTTTTCCAAAAGAGTTAAAAGATTTTGAAATTCAAAAAAAAGGTTATGA
>ENA-OSEY01002450-OSEY01002450.1-marine-metagenome-genome-assembly--contig:-NODE-2450-length-11995-cov-10.922135_pt1 | contig 11995 bp, 10 predicted proteins | sample MGYA00248465_ERZ534230 | MGnify/ENA primary metagenome ERZ534230 (study PRJEB26409, sample SAMN06344110) | marine metagenome | isolation source: Sea water from surface | place: Atlantic Ocean:Southern... | reverse complement strand
AAATTACGAGTTCAAATGAGAGCTGAGCTGGGACAATTACACACACAGTTACAAACTACTACATTATATGTAACACACGATCAGGTTGAAGCTATGACCATGGGTGACAGAGTTGCAGTTATTAGAAAAGGAGTTCTTCAACAAATTGATACACCAAGAGAAATTTATCTATATCCAAAAAATATTTTTGTAGCTGGTTTTATTGGAAGTCCTTCAATGAATTTTGTTTACGCAACAGTCAAAATATCATCCAAAGGGGCAAGTTTAACTTTTGGTGAAGATCAAATATTTGTTAAAGATCCTCCAGAATCGCTCAAAGATTATGAGGGCAAGGAAATTGTCTTAGGAGTCAGGCCTGAAGCATTTGAAGATTCTGTATATGCAAACAAAAAAGAATTTAGTGAAGAAATAAACATTCATGTTTCATTATTAGAACAGCTAGGTTCAGACACATATATACACTTTTACAAAGACATAAATCCTGTTCAGACCGAGGCAATAGAAGAGATACTTGCTGACGAAGGAGAAGATATTTCTGTATTGGGAACACAAACAAAGTTTATTGCAAGAATTAATCCAAATGCAACAATTGAAGAAGGTAAGGATATAACCCTTTCAATAAATCCCTCAAAACTTCATTTTTTCAATCCAGAAACTGGATTATCTATAAATTAAAACTTCTTATCTAAATCATTAAGAAGTTGGACTAGTGCATCTCCACCTGCGGCTATGTATTGGAAAAAAAACTGCCATAAATACTTTGCGCCAACTGGTCTGGGCATTAATTCAGATGCATCATAACGAAAGTTGTCAATATTCATTGCAGAATGTATTATCTCAAACTCATATTTAGTTAATTCGTTGGTTATTTTATTTTTGTCAAAAAACTTATTCGCTGAAATGAATTCAGAATCCATATAGGATGACCAAGTTTCTCCAAAATTGCTCGAGAGAATTGCAGATACTACTTCTTTTGATAAGTCATCATTTTTAGTCAAAACTACATTGTCTCCTATACCAACAATAGAATTTTCAAAATTTATAGAAGGTACAGAAGCAACACCATAATCCCTGAGATACTCATAGTTGTCTGGAATATAATATTTCAAATAATGTCCATTCCATGATAAAAAACAGCTTTTAGTATCATCCAGCATTAAGTTAGGAATACTATAAAACTCATTATTTCTAACCGCTTGCACACCGTCAAATACATGATTTTCATAAAAAATTAACTCTTCAATGACTTTTAAAGAAGAATAAATCTTAACATTTGATGCTCTAATTTCTAATTTTGACCATTGATCGTATATATCACCACCATATTTCGTTAACAATATATCTTCCAACCAATTTGTTTGAATCCAACCAGTTGATGCTCCACTTTCAGAGTTAGCACACCAGGGTGCACTTCCTTCATCAGCAATTTGTTTGGTTTGTAATAATAAATTTTCGAAATTATCAAATGTAATATTTGTTTCTTCAAGCTTTGAAATATCATACCAAATTAATGAATTTGGAAATAGTCTCGTCCATCCAGCATAAATACTATCTTCATGAGTAACAATTGTGGTTAAATGATTTGTGTATAAGTTTTCTAATCTCGTTTCATCAACATAAATATCATTTAGATTGTATATCAACTGTCTTTCAGCAAGGTTAATTACTCCCTGAGGATTTGGAATTATTGCAATTGAACTTGAATTATTTGGATTTTCAATTAGATAGGTTTCAGGATCTGTAACAATTTTATAGTTTATTTTGATATCAAGATTATTTGAGATAAAAGATAATTCTTCTTCAAAATATTCTAGTTCATGAAACTTAGGACCTATTATTACTACTTCGGCTGGTTCAAATGCGATAACTGAAAAAAATATCGTGATGAATGTAATTAGAACAAAAAAAATTACTCTCTTATTCAAAAAACTAATCCCATAATAATGCAGCTCCTCTAACCCCGCTAGAAGACCCATGTTTCGATTTTACAATTGGAGTGTTGAAAAAATTTGAGGCAATATATGGAATGATTCTTTTAGGGACTTCTTCGTACAGTTCTTCAATTTCTGACATCCCACCACCACAAACAATTACATCTGGATCTAAGATGTTTACAATAGAGCTAAATGAACGTGCTGTTCGCTCAAAATATTTATCCATTATTTGACTTGAAGTTTTGTCACCGTTTCTAAAGAGTTCAACGATATCTTTGGATGATTTATTTTCATTTGTAACAAATGAATAGTAGTTCTCTAGACCAGGACCAGAGAGAAATACTTCAATAGCTCCAACACGTCCACAATGCCTTTTGACAGATTTCTCATATTCGTCCATTGGTCCAGGTATAGGGTTTTGTCCCCACTCTCCAGTTAACCTATTTGGCCCACCTACTAATTGATTTTTAAACGTATACCCTGCACCAACTCCGGTTCCTAAAATAACTGCGAATACTGAATCATAATTCATACCTGAACCATCAATAGATTCAGATACTGCAAGACAATCAGCATCATTTGCAATTCGGAGGTCAAAGCCTAATAGTTCTTCTAAGTCTTTTTTTACATTTTGTCCCTCAAGGGCTTTTGTATTTGAAACTTGAACAAGTCCTGTTTTTGGGTGTAAAGAACCCGGCATACCAATGCCTACAGTAAAACTAGCATAATTTTTTGATATGTCGTTAATTAAATCCCTTACTGTATTGATTATTTCTTTATAATTTTCTTTCGGTGAATCAACACGCTTTCTTAATATTTCATTTTTTGTTTGAGGATCAAGAACAATACCTTCAATTTTTGTCCCACCCCAATCTATACCGATTTTCATATCATTTACTCATAATAAAAATTAGACTCTTATCATCCATAATACTATTACCAATTACTTCTAATTAGATTAATTTGTTAAGACTAAAAATTTAATGAATTTAAATTAAGTTTTTAAGTTTACGTTGATTTTCAAGATAAATTTTGTAACAAAATAGGAATTAGCCTTTTACTGCTCCACCAATTAAACCTCTAATAAAATATCTTTGTAAGCTAAAAAAAACAATCAATGGAACAATCATTGATATAACAGCACCTGAAAGTCTAAGATGCCAAGCCTCTCCAAATAAACCGACAACAATCTGTGACATATGCGATGTAACGACTAAGTTTTCAGGCTTGTAAACTCCGAGAAATACATTAGCAACCAAAAAATCGTTATAAACCCACAAGAATTGAAAAGTTGCAAATGCTGCGATTCCTGAAATAGATAATGGCACAACTAGTTTGAAAAAAGTATTCATGTTGCTAGCGCCATCAATCTTTGCTGATTCTATGACGCTTCTTGGTAGCCCCATCATAAAGTCCCGTAAAAGAAAAGTAGCTAAAGGTAAGCCAAATCCTGTATGTGCGAACCACGTAGCTACAAATGTACCATTAATGTCCAATGCAGGAATCAATGTAATACCACCCAGTTCAATACCGCTCTTAAATAGCTGAATTAAAGGAACTAATGACATTTGTAAAGGTATTATCATCGAAGCTACAACCATCATAAAGAGAAAATTTTTGCCTTTGAATTCCATAAATGCAAAAGCATAAGCTGCAAAAGCTGCAATAGTAATTGGGATAATCGTAGACGGTATTGTAATTGCAAGTGAATTGTAAAACGACCTATCTAAGTTTTCAGTAAAAAAAACTTCACTGTAATTTTGAAGAGTTAACTCTCTCCAATATTCTCCTGTATAAATTGACTCCCACCATGAAGCTCTTTTAATTGCTTCCGGAGGTCTAAATGAACTTAGTAAAAAACCAAAAATTGGAAATATCCAAGTTAGAGCAATTGCAACCAAAATTAACTTTGTAATAGGTTTGTCATACCACTTTTGATTATTCCTGTTCATATACTTGAATTTTCCTTTTCGCGATAAGTGTTACCTATAATGATTGGAATTACGCATATGAATATCAAAACAGCAACAGTTGAAGATCTTCCTATATTTCTATACTTAGAAAATTCATCCAACATTTTAACAGCAAGTAAATTAGTTTCTAGGTCTCCTCTTGTGGTTACATAAACGATATCGAATGCTTTAAGAACGGTGATAACCATATATGTTCCTACGACAATTATTGTGCTTTTAATATATGGTACAACAATTGATACAAAAATTTTTAACTCTGATGCGCCATCAATTTGTCCGGCCTCCATTATGTCAGTAGGTATTGATTTTATTCCAGCGGAAAAGACCACTGCAGCAAATCCCGTGTAAGCCCATATCATTATTACTAATAATAAAACTGTATTTAATGGCAAGTTAACAAGTACATTGTCTAACCAACTAGCAGATTCTAAATTTTGACCAATTTGAAAATTAGACAAATCTCTTTGTTGCAACCAGCCTATGGCCCGATTACACGAGGAGTCTGCATAATCTTTCAACGATCCATCAATTACTCTATTGTTGTAACAATTTTCTCCTGCAGATACTCTGATACCATTCAGAATCCCAATTTGTGTAAGTGGTGGTGGTCTATATTCATAAATAAATTTAAAAATTGCTGATGCTCCAACAGCCGAAATTGCCATTGGCATAAATACTATAGATTTAAAAAAAGCTTCACCCTTATTGAGCCTATCTGTAAGCCATCCAACAATTAATCCAAAAAATAAAGTAAAGAAAACTACAAAAACTAACCAAATTATTTGGTTTCTTAAAGTGACTAACATCTCAGTATCATTAAAAGACCATACATAATTTTCTAAACCAACAAATGAAGTACCATATCTATCTTTAAAGCTTAAATAAATAGTCCTTATCGCAGGGTAAAAAAGGAAAAGACCAATCATAAATAATGATGGTCCCGCAAACATCCTAGCCTCTAAGGAGTCTCTTCTTTCTCTTGGGGCTAATTTTATTAATCTTTCCATTCCAGAAAATAAAAGAAATACAAAAGATGAACCAACAAGCAAACCTATTACAACTAACATATTTCTTGATATCAAATCAGTTAATTCTCTGAATAATATTGCTTGAGAAAGGAACCAAACTAAAGGAAAAGCACCTAATGCAAGAAATGAAATTCCAAAATTAAATAATTTTTCTTGTTGAGAATACTTTTTCATATCAATTTAATACTTAATTATAGATGGCCACCCATTAAGGTGGCCATCTAAATAATTAAAAAATTCTTAGCTTATGGCCAAGAATTTTCGATATTGTTTAATGCTGTATCAATATAACCTGGGCCTTCAACAGCTAAGTTCATCATTTCTTTCCAGAATGAACCAGCTCCAACCTCAGGTGGCATTAAGTCAGATGCATCGAATCTAAATGCGTTTTCTGCTAATGCTCCTGTTATTGCGTCAGCTAATACTCTTGTTATGTCTTTTGAATACAGTGATGAATCGAATTCTACGTGACCATAAATTCTTGAGTTATCAGGCCTTTGCGCTGCTGCCTCAAAGAAAGTAGGGCTTAACATATATTCAACTACTGCATTAACGGCTTCATTTCCTTCAGTAAATACTGCGAACATGTCACCTCCACCAAGAGCTGCTTTTGGAAGTCCATCATCCATAGCAGGGAATGGGAAGACGGTTGTCTCCGTACCTGCACCAGCTATAGCCTCTTCAGGCCAGAAACTGGTAATGAAAGATGCTTGCCTGTGCATAAAGCAACCTGGGTTGCCGTTAGCATCTTTTGAGAACATTGGATCTTGAGCATTACCGAAGTATGTTGATACGATAGCATCTGTACCACCAACAACATAACCTTCTGTATGCATGATTTGACTCAAAAGTGTTGCTGCATTTTTAACAACTGGATCGTTGAATGGAATTTCGTGATTTACCCACTTATCATAGGTGACTGTTCCTTCACCTGTTCTAAGCATAATATCTTCCATCCAGTCAGTAGCTAACCAACCAGAAGCACCTTCTGACTCCATACCAAAACAGAATGGATTCATACCCTCTGAAACTATTTGATCAGCAAGTGCAATCATCTCATCCCAAGTTTCTGGGACTGAGTATCCTCTTGCCTCAAACTCTGCAGGTTGATACCAGATAATACTCTTAAGGTTAAATGCATGTGCACCACCATAAGCAACACCGTCTACAGTACCAAGACCAACAATGTATTCAGAGAAACTTGCTTTATATTCATCAAGATCGACACCGACATCTTCAAGCGCAACAAGATATCCTCGTTTCGCAGCGTCTACAACTCCACCAGGTTGTGGAAATAGTGCTATGTCAGGTGTATCACCAGATTCCATCTGAATTTGAATTTCCTGCTCAAAGTTATCTGAGCCTTGGAAACTAACTATAATTCCTGTCTCTTCAGTGAAGGAATCAAAGTTCTCTTGGAATCCTGCTGCATCGTTACCAACTAAGGCACCTGTGATAAAGACTTCTTCTCCCTCGAGACTGCTTCCGCCACAAGCTACAGCGATCATTGACAAAATAACAAGTAGTCCAAGAATAGACTTTTTCATTATTTATCTCCCTTATTTATATGTACATATGCTAAAAATAGGATAATTTTTAGCTATCAATATAATATTTAAAATGTTCTCATGTTCAATTAAATACAAAAAACTTTTGTGATTTCATTTGATTTTTATATTCATATTATGTATAAAAAAGTGCCCGGGGGGGGACTCGAACCCCCACATCCTTTCGAATAACGGATTTTAAGTCCGTCGCGTCTACCAATTCCGCCACCCGGGCTAATATCTAATCTAGTATTTTTTGAGTATTAGGCCCTCTAAAATATCGTTTTTTGAAATTATAATTGGAGAATTGGCATAACGAATGAGAATTTGTTCTAATAGGAAGACCCCAGATGTAATAGTGACTGCTCTTTTTGGATCTATCCCGCTAAATTTTGTAATAATTTCTGCTTCTGTCATTTTTGATAATCTGTTATTTATTTCTTGAACATTCTCTATATCAATTTCAATTTCATGCAACTCTTCTTCATTAAATTTTTGCTGATTTAAAAATATCGATGCTAATGAAAGAGAGGTGCCTGATACTCCAATAACATTTTTTGAGTTTTTAATATTTAGCTGAGACAGTTTTGTTTCAATACTTAATTTTGCTTCATCAATTAATTTTGAACTTGTAGGAAGATTTGAAAAATATTTTTCTGTTAATGTCACAACACCTAAATTAAGTGATTCCGATATAATTCTATTCTCAAACTCATAAATAAATTCAGTGCTCCTACCGCCAATATCAACAATCAAAAAGTTTTCAATCTCTTTCATAAAGTGCAACACACCAATGCTTGTTGTGATTCCCTCTTCATGGCCTGATAAGACTTCAATTTCAAAGTCATATTTTTTTCTAATATTTTCAATTACTTTTTTAGCATTTTTTGCATCCCTTAGAGCAGCAGTACCAACAACAAAAACATCTTCGACGTCATTTTTAACTAACAATTTCTTAAAAATTCTTAAAGCAGAATCCACTCTTTTATATGCTTCTATTGAAATTTCTTTACTTTGCTCAATGTTTTCTGACATTTTTGTTACAACGTGCATTCGTTCTAATACATCAAATTTTTCATCATTAACATCAGCAATCAAAATTCTTGTTGAATTTGAACCAAGATCAATAGAAGCTAGCTTTACCACTCAACCTTCCATTCAGGATTCATTTGATAATTATTTTCGTCAATGCAAGGTTTTTTGCAGTTGTATAGTCCTATTGATTCTAAAACAATCTTTCCGACAGGATTTTTTCCAGTCGAAATTTCATCTGCTGTATGCGAATGTAAGCACTTAATTGATTTTGTTGCTCCTCCAACACCACCGGTTGGAACATGCTGGTTTGATTGGTCGAGAGAATCGTCTCTTTCTTGCTGATAACTAGCCTGGCGTTCACTCCATGCTGTTTTGAGTTTTGGATTAATAAGAATTTCATTATCTAATTGAGCAATTAGGCCCTCTGACTCTAAAGAACCTATTTTTTTGTTATACATTGGACAAGTCAACCAGTAGGTAGTTGGAAAAGGAGTTCCATCATTTAAGTTAGGAGGAACTTTAATTGCTGTCGGAAAATTAAAATGACATCTTGATGAAACTATTACATCACTCCTTAAGGTTCTATCAATCTGGACCTCAACGATCTTTTTGTCTTTATCCACCTTCTTCACCAACAATGAATTCAACAACATACTCAAAAATAGATTTTGACCTATCATTGTTGATTACTTCTTCTATTGGCGTTACTGGTTCTGGAATGTCATAAACGTAGAGAATCTCTCCCTCTTTGCCGTAACCTCTCTCTCTCAGAATAAATTCAAGTTTATCTGGATTATCTAAATCTGATATTTGTCTATTCCATTCCTCAATTTGAGTTTCAATAATTTGCTTTTGTAACTTGTTATTTTCAATCTCTTTTTCTAAATCGGTATACGAGTTATAAGTTGTTTGTACATTTTCGAAAAAAAAGAGTAAAAAAGAGACAACTAAACCAATTACTAAAACTCGTGTTAATACGTTATTGCCTATTCTTTTTAAAGATTCCATTTTTTATTATTAAAATTCCCAAATCCTACTTGTTCACCAATTCTTAAAAGTTCATTATATTTTGCAGTTCTCTCTCCTCTAGCAGGTGCGCCAGTTTTGATTTGTCCGCTTGATGTTCCAACTGCTAAGTGACTTATAAAAGCGTCTTCTGTCTCACCTGACCGATGGGAAATCATGCTAGTGAAACTATTCTTATTTGCTAGTTTCATAGTTTCAATAGTCTCAGTAACACTGCCGACTTGATTCAATTTAACTAAGATGGAATTTGCACATTTTTCATTAATTCCTCTTTGTAAAACCTCTTTTTGTGTAACGAAAAGGTCATCGCCAACTAACTGAACTTCTTTCCCAATTTTTGATGTCAAATACTTCCAGCCTTCCCAATCATCTTCGGCTAAACCATCTTCTATCGATACAATCGGATATGAGTTAGACAAGCCAATTAAATAGTCTGCCATTTCTGTGTTGGACAAAGAATTTCCTTCAATAGTGTATGCACCATCATCAAAAAACTCAGTAGATGCAGCATCAAGAGCTAGCGATATTTCTTCTCTAGGCTTGTACCCACATTCTGCAATTGACATCATAATTTCGTCTAAGGCCTCTTTGCTTGATGAAAAGTTTGGTGCAAAACCACCTTCATCACCAACATTTGTACCATATCCATTGTCTTTTAGTCTTTTTTTAAGTGTATGATAAACTTCAACACCAGATCTCAGTGCATCGTCAAATTTTTCAAAACCATGTGGGACAATCATAAATTCTTGAATGTCAACGGAGTTATCTGCATGAGCTCCACCATTTAAAATATTCATAAATGGAACCGGAAGACTTGGTTCACCGTATATATTCGGTATTACTTCATACAAATATTTCTGAACTGATTTGCTATGTGCAACTAAATTTGCCATTGAAACTGCCAGTATTGAATTGGCACCAAGGCTGTTTTTATTTGATGTTCCATCGAGTTGCATTAAAGTTGAATCTATGTTTTCCTGATCTGAAGCATCCTGACCAATTAAGGCCTCTGAAATAATTTTGTTGACATTTTCAACTGCCTTAGTTACGCCTTTGCCGTTGAACTCTTTTGAACCATCTCTTAATTCATGAGCTTCGAGAGTTCCTGTTGAGGCACCCGAAGGTACAGCAGCTCTTCCCCATGAGCCATCATTCAAAGTAATTTCAACTTCAACAGTAGGATTAGCTCTTGAATCTAGGACATACCTAGCTTTAACATATGTGATTTTATTATTCATAACCCTGTTAATAAAAATTTAGCAGAAAATGGATGGTTTGTTACTTTAATTGACTTTTCTTAGCTTCCTTCCAGAGTGTTTCTACATCAATATTTGAGTCAGCATTCTTTTCGACATATTTTGCACGTTCGATGAATTTCTTAGTTGATCTGTTGAGCTGTATTTCTGGATCTGCCTCCAGATACCTGCAGATATTTATGACTGAAAACAATATATCTCCTATTTCACTTTTTCTATCTTCATCATTTTTTGCTGTTTTTAATTCCTCAACTTCAGATAAAAGATCCTGCAAAGCATCCTCATAGTTTTTGTATGTTAAATCAAGTTTTTTTGCTTTACGTTGTGTTTTAAATGCTTTGGTTATTGATGGTAGTTTTTGATCTATATCATCAAATATAGAGTCTGATGATTCTTGCTTCTTAATATCTTCCCATTGCTTTTCTACATCTTCAGCGCTTTCAAGTTTTACATCTCCAAAAACATGTGGATGACGTTTAATTAATTTATCCTGTAAGTTAGTGACTACACCTGCAATAGAAAAATAATTATTTTCTTCAGCAATTTTTGAATGTAAGAGAATTTGTAATAACAAATCGCCCAACTCTTCATTCAACATATCTTGATTCTCGGGATTAGTTTGCATGGCTGCGAGTGCGTCGAGAAGTTCATAGGCTTCCTCTATTAAATGCTTAGCCAGAGATTCGTGAGTCTGTTGTTTGTCCCATGGACATTCATTTCTTAATCGTGAGATAATATTGACTAAATCATCAAATTCTTTCATAATCAAAGAATACTATCTAATAATTCGTAGGTGCTTTCTGGAGTTAGAGACTGATTGAAGTTTATTACCAAACGTTTATTTCTAAAAATAAACTTTTTATCATATTTTTCAATTGAAAGTTTAAGGTCTTCAGTCAAATCAATAGGAAATAGCTCAATTTGAAATTCTCTAGTTTTACATCTTATTATTTGTTTTGTCTGTAATATTGATCTGATTTTTGCAGTTGAAAATAAGTTCTCCGTAATCTCTGGAACTTTTCCAAACCTATCGATAATCTCATTTTTAATCTCATCAACTTTATTAGGTTCAGAATGTTCAAGTCTTTTGTAGATATCTATTCTTTCAGAATCAGCATCAATGTAACTCTTGGGAATTGAAGAACCCCAGTAGCAATCTAATTTAATTTCTGTTTCTAAAATATTACTTTTATCTTCACTATTGCCCTCTATTGAATCTAAAACATATTTGTTAAAAATATTTAATCCAACATTGGCAATAAAACCAGACTGTATGTCTCCAAGAATACTTCCTGATCCACGCAACTGTAGATCTTTCATTGCTAAAGAATATCCTGTTGATGTCTGTCCTGTCGACTTTATTGCATCAAGTCTTAATTCCGCATCAACACTTAAATTTGTATTATGAAAAAAATAAGCAAAACTCTGTTCTCTTCTTCTTCCTACTCTGCCTTTCAATTGATACAGTTGAGACATTCCTAAGAGCTCAGACCTTAAAGTAATTAGAGTATTTACTTTAGGTAGATCTATACCAGCTTCAACAATGGTTGTAGCAAATAAAACATCAACCTTTTTATCCCATACATCCTGCATTGTTTGCTCAATCTGATTAGTCAACAACTGTCCATGTAATAGTCCATGATTTAAATTTGGAAACACTTCCTGAATTTTTTTCATCCAAACCTGTAATTCCTCAATTCGGTTTAACACAAAAAAGACTTGCCCGCCCCTAGAAATTTCACGTTGAATAGCAAGTGCAATAGTTGACTCATCAATATTTCCAACATGTGTAAGTGTCTCTAAACGATTTTCAGGTGGTGTTTCAATTCTGGATGTTTCTCTAATACCCATCAGTGACTGTTCAAGTGTCCTTGGTATTGGTGTTGCTGTCAGAGTGAGCTTATGAACCTGATTAGAAAGTGACTGAAGTCTGTCTTTGTCTTCAACACCAAACCTATGTTCTTCGTCAATAATCAACAATTTGAGATTTTGAAATTCAATATCATCACTTAATATCCTATGAGTTCCTATGAGAATATCTACAGAGCCATTTTTGACACCTTTAACAATGTCCTGTACTTCTTTTTTTGTAACGAATCTACTTAAGTGTTTTATATTAAGTGGATAATCTTTCAAGCGATCTACAAAAGTATCAATGTGTTGTTGAACAAGAATTGTAGTTGGAGCTAATAATGC
>ENA-OSEY01002449-OSEY01002449.1-marine-metagenome-genome-assembly--contig:-NODE-2449-length-12004-cov-3.289763_pt1 | contig 12004 bp, 12 predicted proteins | sample MGYA00248465_ERZ534230 | MGnify/ENA primary metagenome ERZ534230 (study PRJEB26409, sample SAMN06344110) | marine metagenome | isolation source: Sea water from surface | place: Atlantic Ocean:Southern... | reverse complement strand
TCGCATTTTCAAAAATTACTTTCTCCTAATGTGTATTTATAAGGAATACAGAATTCTCAGAGCGATAAGTTTATTTAAATAGATATGTATAAAACGCATAGCGGCAATACTCATTTAAATGAAGTAAAAAAAAAATCTTTGATTATATGCTTAAGCATAAAATGAAAGGAACAAGTTATGCTTAAAAAATTATTCAGAGCTATGATTTTGAGCCGTGCAGCAAGCGCAGCTAATCAAACATTAAAAACATTATCAGACCGCCAATTGGATGATATGGGTCTCTCTAGAGCGACTTTTGTCAGTGAGATTGTCAACAGTGTCAGGAAAGACTTAGACGCTGCTGAAAATAGTCCGTCAACTCGCCAAATGATTAATCAAATAATTAATCCAAACTTAGCAGGGTCTGTTTAAAAAGACCCTACTAATTCTTAAAAAAACTTAAATCGAAGCAATTAGAGAATAATTAACCAAACTGGAGCTTAATCTTTTCCCGAAGCCTTTACGCACTTGGGACATTGCGTATGCTCGCTGGCGCTAAACTCATTGCCACATTTTTCACACTCTATATCTTTAACTCTGCGCATAATTCTCTCCGTTCACTAAAATTAGACCAAAGAAGAAAAAAATCAAATTTGTATTTTCATGCCCAAAACGTCATCATTGCTTAAAAGCGGGCCCTGCCGTTTGAGCAAATTAAATCTATTCTTTTCACAAATTATATTTACTAACTAAAGTATACTTGCCGAAGGTAACGCGGACTATTTTTTTAAATGACCTTATTAATCAAAAACAGGAGACAAACGTCATGGAAAATTCAACCAGATTACAACGGAAAAATATACTAATCCGCGGTCTACAAATGCTTCTCTTTGGTTTTTTCATTAATTTAGGACTGACAGTGATTAGTTTTCTGGCTTTTGTTCAATTTTTCTGGCTACTTATAAACAGAGAAAAAAATTTATTTATTGCTGCTCTTGCGTCAGGTCTACGTAATTGGTTTGGGCAAGCAATCCAATTTATGTTAGCATCTAGTGACTATAAACCTTTTCCTTGGTCAAAAATTTAATTATGGCAATATCGGTTTTGTCTCATAGTTTTTTACAATTCGAGTGAGAATAATAATTGAACGATCATGCTAAGGGTATCTTTATTACGGCCATTGGTGTCTTATTGGTTGTTCCAGACTCACTATTTGTTAGATTAATTTATGCAGAACCTATAGTAATAGCATTTTGGCGGAGCTTAACTTCCGGAGTATTTGTTTTAATTATTGTCATTTATTTTTATGGACTAAGTGGCTTCAAAGATATTATAAACACACGCTTTTATGGCCTCTTCTATGGAATTTTAATAGCCAGCACGGCTCCCGCCTTCGTTTTGGCAGTCTCGAATACAAGCGTCGCAAATGTCGTTTTTATATTTGCCTCTATGCCAGTTTTCGCTGCAATCTTTAGCCGTATATTTTTGGGTGAACCTATAAAAATTTTACTGGTAATTACTATGGGAGTTGTTGCAGTTGGCTTATTTTTTATAGCTTATGGCTCGACCAAAGTTCAAATTGCTTCTTGGAACGGTGACATCTGGGCAATTTATGTGTCAGCGGCTTTTGCTGCTGCTTTAACGTTAGTACGCTCTGCAAAGATTGTTTCTATGGTTCCCGCAATTCCATTTGCCTATTTAGGTGGAGCATTAGTTTTATCTTTTTTCATTTCACCACTTGAAGTTCGATCACAGGATTGGAATTTAATTTTGATGCACGGTACATTAATAGGTGCCTCCTCATGTCTACTCACACTTGGCCCAAGGTTCATTAGTTCTTCAGAGGTCGCATTACTTATTTTACTAGAATCTGTTTTAGCTCCAATTTTAGTTTGGTTGATTTTAGGCGAACATCCAGGTCAATATGCTATCGCCGGCGGTTTTATTATTATAAGTGCTTTATGCTTTTTTAATCTGTATAATCTGTCAAAATTACCAAGACGATGAAAATTTTTAATAATCTGTAGGCGCCCCGCCTTCTGCTTTTCTCCTAGCAACAAAATCCTCTAACTCCTCCTTGATACTGTCATCAATATAAGGTGCCTCAAATTCATTCAAAATAGTTTTATACTTTTTATGCGCTCGTTCTGCTGTCCAAACTCCCCCAGCAGCTTCCCAGGCTTCAAAGTTACGCCAGTCAGAGAGAAATGGCTGATAAAATGCATCTGAGTAACGATCTTGAGTATGCTGAATGCCAAAAAAATGGCCATCGTTTCCAACTTCTTTGATTGCATCAAAAGCTACATCTTGCTCATTTGTTGACGTGATCATTGGATCAAAGTAGCGTTGAATGTGTTGTAAAATTTCGCAATCCATTACAAATTTTTCTGGACTAGCGATCAATCCACCCTCTAACCAGCCTGCAGCATGATAGACTAAATTAGTCCCAGATTGTACTGCAGCCCATAAACTATTTGATGTCTCCCAAATTGATTGCCCATCAGGGACATTCGCTGCACAGACTCCAGAGGATCTCATGGGTAGTCCATAAAACCTAGCAAGTTGACCCGTCATCTGGGTTGCTCTCATGTATTCAGGGGTACCAAAAGCAGGCGCTCCTGACTTCATATCAACATTAGAGGTAAATGTACCTATAACGCACGGAGCACCCGGCCTAATATATTGGGCAAGAGCAACAACACATAAGGCTTCTGCTATTGACTGTGCAACTGCTCCTGCCATTGTTACCGGGGCCATAGCACCCGCTAAGGTAAATGGTGTCACAATTAGGGCTTGGTTTTTTTTCGCTAATCGCATCCAACCATCCAGCATAGGTTCGTCATGCTTCAGTGGTGATGTTGAATTAATATTCGTAAACATTCTTGGACTTGCTTCGAATTCATCATGGTTCAAGTTACCCGCGATACGAACCATTTCCATCACATCTTCAACACGTTCTTTTCCTAAACTGTAAGCATGGGCCACCTTATCCGATAAAATTAATTTATCAAAAACCGCATCTAAATGCCTAGTGCTAGGGTGCAAATCTACTGGTTCAACGGGGTAACCACCAAGAAAATGAATACAATTGAAATATTGGCTCAACTTGCAAAAATTAGCACACATTTCTCTAGAACCAGGAATTTTTTTATTATTTTCTAAATCCCAGTAAGCAGGAGGCGAAGAAACATTCCCAAATAAAATATAGGGACCACCTACTGTTATTTTTTTACTCACATTACGGGGAGTGATTTCAAAAGTAGAAGGCGCTTTTTCTAACATTTCCATTACAAAATTTCGATCCATTCGGACATTCTGTTCACTGATTTCACAACCCGCCTTTTTCAGAATGGACAAAGCTTTCTTATTTAGAAATTCAACACCGATTTCTTCTAAAATACGCATTGCACCTTCATGAATAGCAACGACACCTTCTTCATCTAGGGGCTCAGTCGGCTTGTCAGTGTTAATAGGCAAATGCCATGGCATCTGATCTATTGAAGCGGAACCACGACGTAGAGCATTACCAGCTCTGCCCCCTCCTCTTTTTCGCTTCTGTACTTGTTCGGTCATTAAAAATCTCCTTGCTTAGAGAGAGCCTTGATAACCTATTGTCATCCCGTCTTATCCCGACTCTTTTCGTCGCAATCAAACAGATTCTGTCAATAAATATTGTGAAAGTTCAGCAATTGAAGGAAATACCATATTAGCATGTTTTTTTAGCTGATCTTCAGTAGCCATCCCAGTCAGCACGGCAATTCCTACCATTCCAGCTGCATGAGCAGCCTTCAAATCATGTAAACTATCTCCTACCATTGCTACTTCATTTGGTTGTAAGTCTGTATGTTTAGAAAATGCTAAAAGAGGTTCTGCGTGAGGCTTAGCTCCATACCCTGTATCACTACCTGCTACAAAGTCTAATAAGCTATAAACTCCTGCGTTTATAAGGTGAGCTCTAGCGCTCTTTTCGGCATCATTTGTCATTACACCAAGTAAAAATCCCTTTGACTTCAGATTTTCAAAAAAACTTTTTAATGGGATCACTTCATACTGTGGCGTTTCAATCACAATATCCAAAAGATAACTTTCCAGATGATCAAAATCCCAATCCGGAAGCTCTCTATGAAGGGCAGCCGTAACTTGTTTATGTGTTCCGGCAATCACAATACTCTGCGGCATAAGTTTTTCAGTATTCAGGTCAAATTCGATTGATGCTGCTAATTTCTCCAGATCCACCCCAGATTTTTCAGAAACTTCCAGCAAAATTCTTTTGGTCCATGAATTCCAAGTTTTATCAAAATCAAATAATGTTCCATCTTTATCAAAAAGCAGCCCTTTAATTTTTGAAAAATCATATATCATGTCCAATTTACCTCTTCTCCACCGTCCAGCGAAAGCCTTATCATCTTTATCTGAGAGGGCTCAGTATCTATAAATTTACTGCATGAAAGAACCCAGCTGTCGTCCATTAAAACAAAATCTAATATCGATATGAGAAAATTATGGTTCAAAGCATTCGAGCGTATATCATCCCTAGATGCCCCTGTTGTTCCCATAAAGACCTGTATTAAATCATCCTCGGAAAGCAGCCACGTTAGTATTTCCAGTGCGCGAGTTTCGGCTATTTCTTTATCCATAGATTTGGCTTCTTAATTTACTTTGAAACGAAATTGCATAAGGCTAGAAAAATTTGTCCATGAAATTGAAAAAATTTGCAAGAAAAGAGCTGCTATTTTTGATTAAAAAGAAATCAAGCTTATCTTGCAGTTTAGAAAAATGGTAGCTTGCTCTGATTTAGATTTCACGCTTTAACGTTTTTATTGCTTATGGAGAAAAGAAATGGATTATCACTCTATTTATGAAAGCTGGCGGGCGGATCCAGAGAAATTTTGGATGGATGCCACAAAAAATATAGATTGGCATAAAAAACCTACTTTTGCTCTAAATCATAGCAATGCACCTTTATATGAATGGTACACTGACAGTTTTGTTAACACTTGCTTTAATGCTGTAGATCGACATGTCAAAAATGGTCGAGCGGATCAGACTGCTATTATCTACGATAGTCCGGTCACAGAAAAGAAGCTGCATCTTACTTATAAGGACTTGCTTGAAAAAACGAGCCTTTTAGCAGGTGCACTCATCAACAAAGGAATTACAAAAGGTGATAGAGTTATCATCTACATGCCAATGGTTCCAGAAGCTATTATTGCAATGTTAGCCTGTGCTCGTATTGGTGCGATTCATTCTGTTGTTTTTGGCGGGTTTGCGTCTAATGAACTTGCCGTAAGAATAGATGATGCTCAGCCTAAAACAATATTAGCCGCGTCATGTGGTATCGAGCCTGGCAGGATTATTGAATATAAACCTTTAATTGATGAAGCCATAGAACTTTCTGAACATAAGCCAGAAAGTGTAGTAATTTTACAGAGGCCAGAAGCTCAGGCCAGTCTGATGCCAGGAAGAGATTTTGAATGGGAGGAGTTTCAATTAGATGCTAAACCTGCTGACTGCGTTATGGTTGAAGGAAGCCATCCCGCTTACATTCTTTATACCTCGGGGACAACGGGGGCACCAAAAGGTGTAGTTAGACCTACTGCAGGGCATTTAGTAGCATTACATTGGAGCATGAAGAATATATATGATGTAGATCCTGGAGATGTTTTCTGGGCGGCTTCTGATGTTGGTTGGGTAGTTGGACACAGCTACATTTGTTATGCGCCTTTAATTCACGGAAATACATCAGTGCTGTTTGAAGGTAAGCCTGTCGGAACGCCAGATGCAGGAACATTTTGGAGAGTCATTAGTGAGCATAAAGTCAAATCATTTTTTACCGCGCCAACGGCTTTCCGCGCAATAAAGCGTGAAGATCCAGAAGGAAAATTTAAATCAAAATATGATTTGAGCTGCCTAAAAGCACTTTATCTAGCAGGTGAACGTGCTGATCCAGATACAATTTATTGGGCTCAAAACTTGCTGGGCGTACCAGTCATTGATCATTGGTGGCAAACAGAAACAGGGTGGACAATTGTTGGCAATCCAATGGGAATAGAGGCATTACCAATAAAAGTAGGAAGTCCTTCGGTGCCAATGCCCGGTTATGACGTTAGAATATTGGATAATGATGGAAAAGAATTATCCAAAGGGGAATTAGGGGCTGTCGCTATAAAACTACCTCTTCCACCGGGAACATTACCAACACTATGGAATGCCGAAGAGCGTTTCAAAAACTCTTATCTATCTACATTTCCTGGTTTTTATGAAACTGGTGATGCTGGATTGATAGACGACGATGGTTACCTTTACATAATGGCCAGAACAGATGATGTAATTAACGTTGCGGGTCATAGATTATCAACAGGGGCTATGGAAGAAGCTTTATCAAATCATTCAGATGTGGCCGAATGTGCTGTAATAGGTGTTTCCGATCAACTTAAAGGACAAGTTCCTTTAGGTTTTTTATGCCTTACAAATGGCGTAAATCGTCCCCATAAAGAAATTGTAGATGAGTGCATTCAGTTGGTAAGAGACCAAATAGGACCTGTTGCATCATTTAAATTAGCTACAGTAGTCGCCCGATTGCCAAAAACACGATCAGGAAAAATTTTACGCGCTACAATGGTAAGAATTGCAGACAACCAAGAATTTAAAATGCCCGCAACAATTGACGACCCAACTATTTTAGATGAAATAAAAGAAGCTCTTATAGCACTTGGTTATGTAAATTAGAGTGTTCGTTTAATTTCTTTAACTAAATTGCTCGGAAATTAGCCTCTCTTCCAACCCATGGCCAGGATCAAAAAGTATGTTGTGTTGAATATAATCAGCACTACTAACGATAACCCGAACAATATTTTTAAAGCTTCGACTATCAGCATCAGCCATGACTGGTCTTTTTTCTGGTTCTAAAACTTCTACTTCAACTGTAGATTTTTTTGGCAGTAATGCACCCCGCCATCTGCGAGGGCGAAAAGCATTTAGTGCTGTAAGTGCTAAGACATCTGAACCTATTGGTAAGATTGGACCATGCGCAGAGTAGTTATAAGCTGTACTTCCAGCAGGTGTTGACAATAAAACCCCATCACTCACTAGCTCCGACATTCGGATCTTTCCATCCACTGAAATTGATAGTCGAGCCGCCTGAGGACCAGCACGTAATAAGCTAACCTCATTTATAGCTAAGGCACTCTTTACACTGCCATCTGCTGCTACCGCCTCCATCTTGAGAGGGTTCAATTTCTCTTCAATCGATTTATCTAATCGCTCAAGCAGCTTTTTTTCATCATAGGCATTCATGAGAAACCCAACAGTGCCTCGGTTCATACCATAAACTGGAGCAGATAAATCTTGAGTTCTGTGAAGCGTTTGCAACATGAAACCATCCCCCCCAAGAGCGACGATTACATCTGCATCTTCAATGGCACAATTGCCATATAATTTGGAAAGTCGATCCAATGCTTCAGAAGCGATTTTTGTGTCACTGGATGTAAAAGAAATTTTTTGGCCCATTTGACTTAATCTTTTTCAATTCCATTTATACGTTTAAAGAAGCATAAGTTTGCAAAAAGTACCAGTGATGACGCACTATTTTCGCCCCCTAATGTGTTTTTAGGCTTTTTTACTGGTGCAGTTTGATGTACGTGACCGCATCGCAAGCTTTCGAGTCGGGAGAAATTCTATGTTAGACCAACTAAACAACAATGGTGGTTTTTTTACTGAAACCTTAGCAGAACGTGATTCAGAGTTATTCGCATCAATCGCTTCTGAACTAGGGCGCCAACGTGATGAAATTGAATTGATTGCCTCTGAAAATATAGTGTCAGCTGCTGTTATGGAAGCTCAGGGCAGCGCACTAACAAACAAATATGCGGAGGGCTATCCTGGACGCAGATATTATGGTGGGTGTCAATATGTTGATGTTGCGGAAAACTTAGCCATAGAACGAGCCTGCAAGCTATTCAACTGCGATTTTGCAAACGTTCAACCTAACTCTGGAAGCCAAGCTAACCAAGGTGTTTTTACAGCGTTAGTTCAACCAGGTGATACAATTCTAGGCATGTCTTTAGACGCCGGAGGGCATCTAACTCACGGTGCCAAGCCAAATCAATCTGGAAAGTGGTTTAATGCTGTTCAATATGGCGTAAGGAAGCAAGATAATTTAATCGACTATGAGCAAATTGCTGATTTGGCAAATGAACATAGACCTAAATTGATCATCGCGGGCGGTTCAGCGATCCCGAGGACAATTGATTTTGAGAAAATTCGAAGTATCGCTGATAGTGTTGGAGCTTATGTTTTGGCAGATGTTGCGCACTTTGCCGGGCTTATAGCTGCTGGGGAGTACCCATCTCCATTTCCGCATTGTCATGTTGCGACAACGACAACACACAAGACTCTCCGCGGGCCAAGAGGAGGTATGATTCTTACTAACGACGCAGACTTAGCTAAAAAGTTTAATTCGGCTATTTTTCCGGGTATCCAAGGTGGTCCACTGATGCATGTGATAGCCGCTAAGGCAGTTGCCTTCGGAGAGGCACTGAGGCCTGATTTTAAACAATACATCAAGCAAGTAATCAAAAACGCACAAGCCTTGTCAGATGAATTGATCAAAGGTGGTTTAGATACTGTTACCCACGGAACTGATACACATGTTTTATTGGTGGATTTGAGACCCAAGGGAGTTAAAGGTAATGCAACTGAAAAGGCGCTTGAGCGGGCTCACATCACATGCAACAAAAATGGTGTGCCATTTGACCCTGAAAAACCGGCAGTCACATCTGGGATCAGGTTGGGTTCACCAGCTGGAACAACACGTGGTTTTGATGAGAATGACTTTCGACAGATTGGTCGATGGATCATTGAGGTTGTTGATGGTTTGGCTGAGAACGGCGAAGAAGGGAATTCTGCTGTTGAGGAGAAAGTTAAATCTGAGGTTGCAACTCTTTGCGCCAAATATCCTCTTTATCCAAACCTTTAAACTTTGACTTGGGGACATAAATGTCCCCTTTTCTTTATCATCTATAGATATTTCTCTCTTTCAGACCCTACTATATCAGATAGGTTCGATTTATGTTGCTTCGACAACATTTCGCTTATTCCTTTATTTATTTTTGTCACTAACCCAATGCCATTATAAACCAGGCCGGTGTAAAGCTGCACTGCAGAGGCACCGGCTAGTAGTTTTACATATGCATCCTCAGCAGAAGCAATGCCACCGACACCTATTAATGGGACTTTTTTGTCCAGGCGTGTCGATAAATTTGCAAGCACCCATGTAGATTTGGAAAATAGCGGTCTACCAGATAATCCCCCATGTTTATTTTTTACATCACTATGCAGTCCTTGATGATCTACAGTTGTGTTTGTTGCGACAATTGCATCAATTTGCATTTTCAAAGCAATTTCAGAAATATCATCAATTTGATTTAAGGTTAGATCTGGAGAAATTTTTAAAAAAACAGGCACCTTATTTTCTAAATTTTCACGGGAGGTCATAACTTCATCAAGTAGATCATTTAAGGAATTTTTTTCCTGAAGATTTCTTAAATTTTCCGTGTTTGGACTGCTTACATTAACTGTTGCAAAATCAACAAAAGGCGCACAGCACTGCAAAACTTTGACATAGTCTTTTATTCTATCATCACTATTTTTATTTGCCCCCAAGTTTACTCCAACAATTCCTTTTGTCGAACGCCTTGCAAGCCTCTCAGATATAATATCCATTCCTAAATTATTAAAACCAAATCTATTTATAACCGCCTGATCTTTCGGCAATCGGAATAACCTCGGCTTGGGATTGCCTGGTTGGCCTTTGGGCGTAACTGCGCCTACCTCAATAAAACCAAACCCACATTTTAGCAACGGATCAACTGCCTCTGCATTTTTATCAAAGCCAGCCGCTAAACCTACTGGACTATCAAGCTCCAAACCACAAATTGATGTCTTTAAATTTTCAAAAACACTTGTCTTGGGTTTTGGAACCAAACCTAAATTGAGAGCTTTGATAGCTACATTGTGGGCAAATTCAGGGTTTGATAATCTTAATAGCTTTAAACCGGCACTTTCAAAAATGCTCATGAAATAATATCCGGAAACTTATGCAGCCCATCTATCTTAGGAAGATCATAGCGGGCTTCAATATCTTTCAACAACAATTCGCGATAAAGATGAGGAAAAAGTTCACCTCCCCTTGAAATTTCCCACTTTAAATCCGGTTTTAAATTATCTGCATTACAAGAAAGAAGTATCAAATCCTTATCATCCTTAAAATGCTTTGCAGCTGTTTCTTTTACTTGGCTAGCCTTAGAGAAATGAATAAAACCGTCCATCACATCTATGGGGGCGCCATTAGTTTTACCCTGCGCTTCAAATTGCTGCCACTCTTCTATTCTGAAAAGCTTAAAAATAAACATGATTGCCAAATGACTAAATTTAAGAAAAAGGTCAAGTTGTCTACCAATAACTACTTTCAAAACATTTAGTAAATTCTATATTGATTTCTCTAAATTTGGATACTTTATTCCCAAAGTTATACCACGGACGATAAATGAAATTAATAACGCCATCCAAAGACCAGTATTTTCAAAATTTGGAACCAAGATTACTAGAGATACAATATAAGCTATTAGACTGATAGCCATCATATTTCGCATATCTTTTGTTCGAGTTGCACCTATAAAAATACCATCCAACATCCAGGCTGATATCCCAAAGATTGGGACTAACACTACAAAAATGAGATAGCTTTTGGCCTGTAGTCTTACATCGTCTGCTGTTGTCATTAAGTCAATTAATCCAGGCCCCAGCAGAAAAAATACAATCGCCATTATCAAACATAAAACTGAGGCAAGTCTAGCGGAAGTCACCACACTAATGCGGAGTTTAGAACGATTTCTTTGACCTATAGCCTGTCCAACCAGAGTTTCAGCAGCGAAGGCAAAGCCATCTAATCCATGTGCAGTAATATGAAGGAATTGCAATAGTACTTGGTTAGCAGCCAATTTAGCATCTCCAAAATTTCCACCAAATAACAAAAAAGAAACAAATATTGCTTCCAACATTATTGAGCGAAGAAGAATATCAAAATTGATCAGGAGCATATTTTTAAGCCGAGCGGAGTCAAAAATAGTTTTAAACTTTGGCCATGATTGATCCTTGAAAAGGTCAAAACAAAGAAACAAGCCCACAACTAATGCTGAAACTTCTGCTATTGCCGTTGCTATCGCCACGCCTTCTATTCCCCAATTCAAGCCCAAAACGAACCAAACATCCAAAATGACATTTACTCCGTTCATAAAAAACTGAAGAATAAGAACGCTTTTGGTTCGCTCTAAAGCTATCAACCAACCTATAACCCCATATAAAGCGATTGCAGCTGGCGCACTCCATACTCTGATTAAAAAGTATTTTTCTGCTAAGTCCTCAACTTCATTGGAAGCGGGGGATACCCAAAACCCTAGTTCAATCAATGGTTTTCGAAATAAAAATATAACTAAACCAGCACAAAACCCCAAAAATATTGCCCTTAAAAGATATGCACGCACTTCATTTTCATCGCGAGCGCCTAATGCTTGAGCTACCAGCCCAGTTGTTCCCATTCTTAAAAAGCCAAAAATCCAGTAAAAAGCAGTTATAATAATTGCTCCGACACCTACAGCAGCTACTGGAGCAGCTTTGCCTAGTTGACCGATTACTGCTGTATCCACTGCTCCTAATATTGGGACCGTAATGTTTGATAAGACGATTGGTACTGCAATCGCCAAAACCCTACGATTATTTATCTCCTGCGCCATTTGGGTTTATTTTAGTTTGGTTGGGGCATCAAAAAATGCCCTGTCCCTTGGGCAAACAATCTATCTCGATTATCCTGCCATGCCTCAACATGTACGGACGCATAACGCCTTCCCACTCTATTAACTTTAGCACGTGCATAAGAGTCTCTAGGGAGACCACTTCTCAAATAATCAACAGAAAAATCTATAGTCTTTGGAAGAGATAATATTTCTAAATCTATCAAATAATCAGC
>ENA-OSEY01002448-OSEY01002448.1-marine-metagenome-genome-assembly--contig:-NODE-2448-length-12017-cov-2.207035_pt1 | contig 12017 bp, 12 predicted proteins | sample MGYA00248465_ERZ534230 | MGnify/ENA primary metagenome ERZ534230 (study PRJEB26409, sample SAMN06344110) | marine metagenome | isolation source: Sea water from surface | place: Atlantic Ocean:Southern... | reverse complement strand
ATTCTCTTGTCAAAGTCTCGCTTGCGACTGGTAGGACCCATCAAATAAGGGTTCATATGCAGAGCATTGGGCATCCATTGGTTGGTGATCGTCGGTACGGGTGCAGATACCTACTGCCTAAGATGGCTGATGAGACAACTATAAGAACTATTCGCGGATTTAAGAGGCAAGCACTCCACTCTAGGAGGCTGGAATTTGCTCACCCAAGAGGAGGTAGTCCCCAAAGGTTCGTTGCCGATCGCCCAGGCGATATGGACGAGCTTGTCGATGCTCTGGAGCTGGATTTTGAAAAATATTCCTAAAAAGCTATCCAATTGGGATATCCCGCCGAGCGCCGTGCTAGCCTTTTCCACATGGGGAGCAGACAAGGAGGACTATTTTTCCTTTGGTTTCAAGGGCGTTGTTAATGAGGAGTCGAAGGAATTAGTTGCTTCTAATCGTGATCGTCTAACTGAATGGCTAGAGAGCGCAGTTGATAAAGGAAATTTTCTAGGGCTTCAATGGTTAGACCAAGTGCATGGGGTCGAATGCTTTGAGATTAAACAAGACAATTTTGGTGCAACTTTAGTTGGCGATGCCATGTGGACGAATGAAACAGGCTTAGCACTCGCAGTATTATCAGCAGATTGCGTTCCAATTGTTTTAGCAAGGGAAGATTCAGGGTCTATAGGCATATGCCACGCGGGTTGGAAGGGGTTGGTGCAGGATGTGCCAGGAATTTTGGCGAGCGAAATGACCAGTTGTCCTTCAGAGCTATCGGCATGGATCGGCCCAAGTATCAGTCAAGCTAATTATGAAATAGGGCCGGACGTTTGGAAAATTCTGGAGCAAATTGCCCCGGAAACACTAAGGGAATCTCCTGATTCAGATAAGAAGCGTTTGGCCGATTTATCTCTCTTGAGCGAGATTTTGCTCCGAAGAGCAGGTGTTAGGAACATTTTTCAGTCGCGGCTTTGCACCTATGATAATGCGGAGGCATTCTCCTACAGAAGAGCCGCTAAAAATAATTCGCAGGAGTCTCTTGGTGCTCGCATGGCAACAGTTGTGATGCGCCTCTAGGACCTGGCTAATGAGTAATTTGGAGAATTATCTCTCCATTTAACTTATACTCGCGTTCGGATTTGTGGGCACCACGCTGGACATACATCTGGAAAAATCTGAGAAATTTAATTTCAGTTGGCTATCGGGCGCTGGAAACGAAAAAACCGTGGTATAGGAATTTTATGGCAGAGGAATTGTCTGGTGGAGATCTTCTCATCCGCTCACTTCAAGAGGAGGGAGTGGAATATATTTTTGGATATCCAGGGGGCGCAGCTCTGCATATATACGATGCAATTTTTCGTCAGCAGAAAATTGAGCACATTTTGGTTCGACATGAACAGGCCGCCACGCATATGGCAGACGGATACGCTCGGTCGACCGGTCGGGCAGGTGTCGTTCTTGTAACCTCTGGACCTGGAGCCACCAACGCAATAACCGGTATTGCGACAGCCTACATGGACAGCGCTCCGATGGTGGTTATATCTGGTCAGGTTCCATCTGATTTGATAGGGACAGATGCTTTCCAAGAGACGGATATGGTTGGTGTCTCCAGGCCCGTAGTTAAGCATAGTTTTATGGTCAAGAGTGCGAAAGAAATACCATCGATCGTTAGAAAGGCCTTCCATATAGCATCGACAGGTCGTCCTGGCCCCGTCGTGATAGATATTCCAAAAGATACAACCGATCCGAATGTCAAATACCAATTTGATTTTCCCGAAGAGGTCAAATTACGCTCCTATCGTCCAATTTTTGAGGGCGAGGACTCGGCGGTTGATAGAGCGTTCAAAGCTTTAATTCGTAGCACCAGGCCAGTGCTCTACGTCGGTGGAGGAGCCATTTCGTCAGGCTGTTCGGAACTATTGACGGAATTTGCGTCTGCTCTGAATATTCCTGTCGCTGCTACTTTGATGGGACTTGGAGCGTTTCCCTGTTCGCATCGCCAAAGCCTTGGAATGCTGGGTATGCATGGAACCTATGAAGCAAATATGGCGATGCACGAAGCGGACCTGATTATTTCTTTAGGGGCGAGATTCGACGATAGGGTCACGAATGATCCAAAGAAATTCTGCCCTGACGCAACTATTGTCCATGTCGACATTGATGAGGCATCGGTCAGTAAGATTATAGAGGCTGACATTGCGGTGATGGCAGACTCAAGCTGGTTCATTGAGAAAATAGAAACAAAGTGTCAGGGATACCTAAGTCAGGAACAACCCGGAGATAGAGAAAAAAGAGAAGAATCATCAGAGTTATGGTGGTCAAAGATTGAAGCCTGGAGAGAGCAGCACGGCCTCGATCACAATAAGAAACCCGAGATCGGCAAGCCAATCTCTCCGCAGCTGGCGATTCAGGCCCTCTACCGCGCTACTGAAGGGAAGGCATTCGTCACTTCCGACGTCGGGCAGCACCAAATGTTCGCTGCGCAGTATTATAAGTTTGATGAACCCAGACAATGGATCAATTCAGGCGGACTTGGGACCATGGGTTTCGGCCTTCCTGCGGCCATGGGTGTTCAAATGGGCCATCCCGAGAGAACGGTAGTATGCGTTACTGGTGAAGGATCTTTCATGATGAACATGCAGGAGCTTTCTACCTGTCTTCAATATGGCTTGCCTATAAAGATAATCAACTTAAATAACCAAGCTTTAGGAATGGTAAAACAATGGCAAGATATGCAATACGGAGGACGGCACTCGCAAAGCACCTACAGTGATTCACTGCCAGATTTTAAAACGCTTGTAGAAGCATTCGGTCATATAGGCATTAAAATTGAAGGAGCCGAAAACCTGGAAAGTGGATTGAAGGAAGCATTTTCGGAACCGCTTCGCAACAAGCTTGTTTTTGTAGATATTTGGGTAGATCCGGACGAGCATGTCTATCCAATGGCGGTAAAAGGAGGCGCAATGAATGAAATGGTGTTAGGCAAAGCACAAGGGGAGGCTAGTCAGTAGTGACTCGACAACTGATTTCGATCCTTTTGGAAAATGAGCCAGGTGCTCTTTCCCGAGTCGTAGGACTTTTTGCGCAGCGGAACTACAATATCGAAACTCTCTCTGTTGCACCGACAGAGGATCCAACCCTTTCGCGTATTACTTTGACAACGGTTGCGGATGGCGTCCAGCTGAAACAAATCGTAAGACAAGTTAATAAATTGATTGAGGTTTACAGCGTCAAGGCATTAGGGGGCGCTAACTGTTTAGAGAGAGAATTGGTAATAATTTCGATTTCCGGTGCGTCCTCAAAACAACTCGTTTCGGTGATAGATTTTGCTCAAAGCCTAAATGCTAGTTCGCTTGTCAAGTCTGAGGAGCTTGGTATTTTGCAGTTCGTGGGAAGTGGTGAAGAGGTGGATCACTACATTAACTGTATAAATGCGAAGTTGGTGGAGCTCAGCCCAGATCTTAGGATTGCAGAGCTCGTTCGATCTGGCGTCGCCGCGATAGAACTGAATTAGAATTTTTAATTGATCTAAATAAGGGGAAGATATGCAGGTTTTTTATGATAAGGACGCCGACCTATCAATTATACAGAACATGAAGGTTGTAATCGTTGGTTACGGCTCCCAAGGACATGCCCACGCAAATAATTTAAGAGATTCAGGAGTCAAGGATATAACCGTTGGTTTGAGAAAAGGTTCTGGCTCCTGGGCAAAAGCAGAGAACGCCAATTTTAAGGTAGCTGAAGTGGGTGCTGCGGTTGCCGATTCTGACCTTGTTATGGTTCTTGTCCCAGATGAACTCCAAGCTGAGCTTTATGAGAGTGAAATTGAACCTAATTTGAAAGAAGGCGCGGCAATTGCTTTTGCCCATGGTTTTAACGTCCATTTTCAGTTAATCGAAGCTCGAAAAGACCTCGATGTGATAATGATAGCGCCCAAAGGGCCAGGGCATACCGTACGCTCAACTTATGTTGAAGGGGGAGGCGTTCCCAGTCTCATAGCCATTGGACAAAACGCAACCGGGGAAGCAAAGAATATCGCTTTGTCTTACGCGTCAGCCAATGGTGGAGGTCGAGCGGGCGTAATAGAAACAACTTTCAGAGAAGAAACAGAGACGGATCTTTTCGGAGAACAGGCTGTTCTCTGCGGGGGTGCCGCAGCTCTTGTTCAGGCAGGTTTCGAAACTTTAGTCGAGGCGGGTTATGCGCCGGAAATGGCGTATTTCGAGTGTCTTCACGAACTGAAGTTAATTGTTGATCTCTTCTACGAGGGAGGGGTAGCTAATATGTGGTACTCCGTTTCCAACACCGCAGAGTATGGGGGGTTGACTAGAGGTCCCCGAATTGTCACGGACGACACAAAAGTTGAAATGAAAAGAATTTTAGGTGAGATTCAAAGCGGCAGGTTCGCGAGAGAGTTCGTTTTGGAAAATAAAGCAAATGGTGCCTCCATTAAGGCGATGCGAAGAGCGACACAAGAACATGGCATAGAGCAAGTGGGAGAAAAACTGAGAGCTATGATGCCTTGGATACAAGAGAACCGGCTTGTAAATAAAGAGATAAATTAGACCGTCAGATTCAAAATTAAAATGCGAAATAGAAAGGTAGAAAGATATTGAGCGAGAAAAGATCAAGCATTCTTCATTCGGTTGGCGATAACGGGGTTGGAGATTCTCCAAGAGGTAAAACCTTTGGAAAAAAAGGAATATATCTACTTCCGAATTTGGTCACGACTGGCGCCTTATTCGCAGGCTTTTATGCGATTATTGCCGCAATGAGTGGCGACTTTTTGCCTGCGATCTATGCCACTCTATTGGCAATGTTCTTGGATACCGCCGATGGTCGGATAGCAAGGGTTACCGCGACGGAGAGCGAATTTGGTGCTCAGTTTGATAGTCTCTCAGACATGGTAGCATTCGGTGTAGCACCAGCGGTCCTCGCGTTTTCTTGGAGTCTCTCGACCTTGGGACAGATCGGTTGGATTGTTTCTTTCATCTATATGGCATGTGCAGCCCTGAGGCTCGCGCGTTTTAATAGCACGGCAGACTCATCGGATTTTACTGGATTAGCCAGCCCCTCGGCTGCCGGTCTAGTGGTTTTCAGTATATGGGTAGCGGTTTCATCCGGGATAAGTTCTCCGAAGTTATCGCTATCGCTGCTTGCTCTTGCTTTAACTGCGGGCGCCGGATTGCTGATGGTCTCCAACTTCAAGTACTTTTCTCCCAAAGGGATTAAATTGAAGGAAAAAATTCCTTTTGTCTCGCTCGTACTTATCGTAATGGCTTTTGCCATAGTAGCGTTGGATCCCCCAAGGGTTCTTCTGTTCATGTGCGTTGTATATTCCTTATCAGGCCCTGCTGTTTGGGTATGGAAGCGCTTTATGAGAGGAAGCTAGGTGTCCTTACGTTCAAAACACAAAACAAAGGTTTTGTCGTCTGAGATTACCCCAGAGTCCTCATACTTTGGGCGAAGAGAATTCATTAAGGGGGCGGGTGTTCTGCTAGCGGGGTCGGCGAGCTTTACCCCACGCCTTCTAAACGCATCCCTAAGATCAGATGATGAGCTCACGCCGGAAAAAATTGTGACTCAATACAATAACTTTTATGAGTTTGGCACAGATAAAGGCGACCCCTATGCCTATGCCCATGAATTGACTACTGAGCCTTGGACTGTCGAAGTCTCTGGGGAGGCAAAAAAAGTCGGTAAATATGGAATTGAGGATATTCTAAAAGGCCTCACTGTGGAGGATCGCGTTTACCGATTTAGGTGCGTTGAGGCTTGGTCAATGGTAGTTCCCTGGCAGGGTGTCTCATTAAAGAAGGTGTTGGATCAATTTGAGCCAACCGGTAATGCCAAATACGTGGAGTTTAAAACTCTCTATCGGCCCAGTGAGATGCGGGGGCAACGTTCTTTTTTCTCAAACATAGATTGGCCGTACGTTGAGGGTTTAAGGCTGGACGAAGCCTACCATCCTCTATCGATCATGGTTACAGGTGTATACGGCAAGAAATTACCCAACCAAAACGGGGCGCCATGGAGACTGATGGTACCTTGGAAATATGGGTTCAAAAGCCTCAAGTCGATAGTCTCCATTAGATTTACGAGAAAACAACCAATGAATACTTGGCAGGCTTTAGCACCGAACGAATATGGTTTTTTCGCCAATGTTAATCCAGATGTAGACCATCCCAGATGGAGCCAAGCCTCCGAACGACGGTTGCCGAGCTCACTATTCGACCCTAATAGAAGGGCCACGCTTCCCTTCAATGGGTATGCTGAAGAAGTGGCCTCACTTTATAGCGGGATGGATCTTCGGAAATATTTTTAGATTATCCAGGGAAAGTAAGGTCGATTTATGGTGAGCAGAAAATATCTGGCTGCTCTACTTCTCTTGCCGTTTTTTTGGAGCTTGATTCTCGTTGCTTCTGAGATGTATCGCCCTGGATATTTGATGGGATCCGATCCAAATGAGGAATTACTCCATTTTTTTGGCGGCTGGGCGATACGAATTCTCTTGTTTTCCTACGCTTTAGCCGGGTTAAACCGATGGTTGCCCAAACTCAGACTTTTGCAATCAAGAAGAATGGTAGGCCTCTTTGCTTTCTTTTATCTTGCCTTACACTTTTCGACCTATGTGACTTTATTTGTTGAACCCGAATGGGATGTTTTGATGGATGAGGTGATCCAGCGTCCCTATATCACGGTTGGAGCTATCGCATTGGTTTTATTATGTTCTATGGCGTTTACGTCAACCGATCGGGCAAGACGCATGATGGGCGTTTATTGGAAAAAGCTCCATGGACTAATTCATCTGGCGGTTCCCCTTGCATTGATACACTACTTTTGGGCCTTGAAAGTCGTTAATTTAGAGTTGGTGGTTTATGTCGTTATATTTAGTTTTGTTGTTTTAGAGCGAGTTACTAAGAACTTTAGGAAGGTGGCACGCTTCAGAATTAAAAAGACAGCGGTACGTTAAGATGCTCTCCAGTTATCAGCTAAAAATATTAAAAGAAATTGGTATAGACGTTTGGTTTGAGAGGCCACGTTCGAGTAATAACGAAACTGAGCAAAATAAGACGTCGACTAAAAATATCTCTTTGAGGGTTATTCATTCTGAGAAATGCGTCTTGCTTTGTTCCCAAGGCGATGAAATATTTGGCAAGCGTTTTGTAAAGGACCTAATGAGTGCATTAACGTGGCGAAGCACTAAATCTTTTGCTGATCTCGGCGACTACTCTTATGTGGATTTCAGCTGGCCTTTGCTTCAAAACTCGGTAGATCCAGAGAAAGCTTTGCTTGCTTTCGTAAATGAACACAACTTTTTTGACGGAGATAGGATCGTCGTAGCCTCAAGTGGGGTGCTTGATGCTGTCGACCTTATTCTCGAATCAATCGATGTGGGGATTATAAAAATACCGTCATGGGAAGAGATTATGAGGGAGGGTGAATTAAAAAGGGCATTTTGGACAAGCCTGTTAGATGACTAGCTCGGTTACTCCAGAAAATACCAACAAGTTTGTTTTTAGAGAGATCTCGTTAGGAGATCTCGATGGAATCGTTCAAATAGAACGAGCAGTTAATCCTTTCCCCTGGGGTGAAGAAGTATTGAGAGATACGATTGTTTCGAGTGGTCATCATTTGATGTCATTGAGGGAGGGAAGGGCGGTTGGGTTCCTGCTGAGCAATTTCGTCCTCGATGAGGCTCAGTTGCTTTTAATCGGTGTATCGCCCGATTGGCAGGGCGTCGGAGTGGGTGGTCAACTGCTTAAGGAGTTGATTAACCGATCTCGGGACCAGGGCCGGAAGCTCATATACTTAGAAGTGCGGAGTGGGAATGAGAGGGCGATTCGTTTGTATCGTTCATTAGGTTTCATAGATATTGGTGTTCGTAGGGATTATTATCCCGGCCTTGTCGGCCGAGAGGACGCGATCGTCATGAGTCTTCAAATAGATCAGTGATTTTCCGGCCCTAATTTCAGATAGGTGAACCATGCATGAGTAACAGGAAGACTTTTGCGATCATTTCTCATCCCGATGCGGGTAAGACGACTATCACTGAGAAACTCCTTTTGTTTGGTGGTGCTATCCAAATGGCAGGTACTGTAAAGGCGCGTAAATCAGACCGGCATGCTTCGTCAGATTGGATGGCTATGGAGCAAGAGAGAGGAATATCTGTGACTACCTCAGTTATGCAATTCCCTTATAAAGACAAAATCGTAAACTTGCTCGATACGCCTGGCCACGAGGACTTCTCTGAGGACACATACCGTACTTTGACTGCTGTTGATTCCGCTTTGATGGTGATAGATGGTGCGAGGGGGGTAGAGCCGAGAACCATAAAGTTAATGGACGTCTGTCGCCTCCGACAGACACCCATCCTTACCTTTGTGAATAAGTTGGATAGAGAGTCGAGAGACCCTATTGAGTTGTTGGATGAAATAGAGTCCGTACTCAACATTCGTTGTGCTCCAATCAACTGGCCCCTAGACAGCGGTAAGGCTTTTCGAGGTATTTATGATTTAAGGAGCGACGCGATCGTCTGTTATGTTCAGGGCAAAGGTGAGCGAATTTACGATTATCCTGTAATCAAGGGTTTAGCCAGTGACCAGGCGGCGGAATTTCTCGGTTCGGAGCATTCTCGGATCTTAGATGAAATTGAATTGGTGCGCGGCGCAAGCAATGAATATTCACAAATTGAATTTGAGTCAGGAGAGTTGAGTCCGGTTTATTTTGGGACAGCGCTGGGAAATTTTGGTGTTAAAGAGTTAGTAGATGGTTTTGTGGAGAACGCTCCTCCTCCCCAAGCCCGACAGGCTGAACACAGGCTTGTTGATCCGGCGGAATCGAAATTCTCTGGTTTTGTTTTTAAGATCCAGGCCAATATGGACCCAAAACATAGGGATAGAATTGCATTTTTGAGGGTTTGTTCGGGCACCTACAAACAATCAATGAAAATGCGTCACGTTCGAGTCAACAAAGACGTTAAGATTGCAGACGCCGTAACCTTTATGGCAGGAGATAGAGTTCAAGCCGAGTCGGCGGAGGTCGGCGATATTATTGGGCTCCACAATCATGGAACAATTCAAATCGGCGACTCTTTTTCGGAGGGAGAAAATTTAAGTTTTATAGGCATACCTAACTTTGCTCCCGAGCTTTTTCGAAGGGTGCGAGTGAAGGACCCGCTCAAGGCCAAGCAGCTGGAGAAAGGCGTAAATCAGTTGGCAGAGGAGGGCGCGACGCAGGTTTTTAAACCGGTGACGCGCAATGAATACCTGATCGGCGCGATCGGTGTGCTCCAGTTTGACTTGGTTGCTTTCAGACTGCTGAGTGAATATCAAGCGGAATGCGTTTGGGAACCCGCAAATATCGCCGCAGCACGATGGGTCTACTGCGATGATGCAAAGAAACTATCGGATTTCAAAGCGAGAAACGAGGCTAGTTTGGCGATTGATGGGGGCGGTTACTTAACCTATCTGGCGAGTAGTAGAGTTAATTTGCAACTGACTGAAGAACGTTGGCCAGAAGTTCGATTCACCGAGACGAGAGAACATTAAGGCGAATGAAACAAAAAGATTACGATATCTTGCGTGAACTCCGCCGACTATCGGGGGGCGAAGATAACGAGTTTGAAATAGCTGTGGCTGTTGGTCGAACATTCGACGAGAACTGCAATTTTAGTGATCTTGACGGAGCAATTGGAAAGTTAGCGCTTCCCCGTGAGTTCAAGGCTAGCAGGAGCTTGCGGGTATATATTGATTTTCTTAGGCAAATCGGATTCAAAAGTCATTCATTAGAAAGGGTCGACCTGGCTCATAGTAGTCTGGCTTGGGCCTTGGCTGAAAAAAGGGGTTTGCCGATTACTCTCGCTATCTTATTTATTGAGTTAGCGAGAAGGCTGGGATTTGATTCTTTTGGGGTTAATTATCCCGGACATTTTCTCTTGTCGATATCGGGTTCACTTGTAAATCCATCAACGCTCTCTGTCTTAGACAGAAAAACGTTATCAAGCACTTTGGAAGGGGCAGATATAACGTTGCTAGATCAGCCGGCCTCTCCAGCGGTGATCGCAATGAGAATGCTGAACAATATCAAGAATCAGTATCTTCAGAGCAATAGCTTGGACCTAGTTCTTCAAGTCCTTGACCAACAGGAAGCGGTTTCCTCATCACACGTTGAATTCAAGGGTCAAATTCATTTTGAACGAGGAGAAACCTATGGGGCTTTAGGAAGAGCTGAGTCCGCCCTGAGTCAATATGAATTAGCTCTAACTTGCACTGACAATCCATCTTTAAGAGAAGTATGCAGGCGGCGAATGGAATTCTTTAAGGGAGCATCAGAGGTTCTCCATTAAATCAGGAATTCCTTTTAGTTATCCTCATACGGATTGTTTTTGTTGAGCTTTATGGGTTTAGCAAACCCAGGCAGTTTGATTTCCTCGCCCGATATGATTAGATCTTCCGGGTCGATTACCCCCTCCCCAAACATATAAATGGGTTTTGTCCCTTTTTCATCCGCGGTCTCGTCATATTCTGCAAATCTGGCTTCGGTGGCTTCTCGTTTTCGCATAAATTCAGCCACTTTATTTTTCCCCCATCGACGACTGAGCATCTCTTCTGTTTGAATCGGTGATAAGAAAAGACCAGTTGCATTATTTCCGCCAAATCCCTTGGAGTTGACAAAGGCTGAACGACAAGCGGCCATGTCGATTTCGGTATGCTGTATAGAGATATTTAGGCCTTTTTGGTACACATCGCTAGCAATATGATCGATTGTTGTGATGCCAGGCACGATGCCATCTGCCCAGGCTCCCAATATAGCAGAGAGTTGATCTGCTCCGGCGGGTGCCATGGAGTGGCCTACATAACATTTAACTGCTCCGATCAACCAATTTTCTATGCCAAACTCCTGCGCTAGAGAACTGAGGATGTGTGACTCAGTGACCCGATTTTGGGGTGTCCCCGTTCCATGGGCCTGCATATAAGTACCTGTTTTAAGGATCTGCTCACCCAAGATCGCCTTGGCAGTTGATAGGGCGTTTGCCATGGTTATGTAATTGCCAATACCAGGACCAGGAATCGATTTCTTATAACCGTCCGCATTTACAAAAACATCGCCAACGGCTCCTAGGTTTCTAGCTCCGACTTCTAGCGCGAGTTCGTCATCCATCAAGACGATCCAAACAGAAGCTTCAGCGACAGTGAAACCTGAATTGGAGGAAAAAGGCCGGCACGCGCGTCGATTATCACAGACATCACTGTTGTCGAGGGTCTTTAGGCTCTCGTCGTCGGCGAGCGCGCCCATCACTCGATATCCTTCGATTACCTGTGGTTGAACCGGTGCTTCTGAATTTCCTACTACAACAATTCTTTTGTTACCCGTTCTGATATCGTCCATCCCTCTCTTGACGTTGTACAGGAAAGTAGCGCAGGCGCCGATGATGCCCGCTGTCTCGCCGACTGAGCCAAGTACGTATGCGTTGACAAAGTCACCAGCCATTTCTGGGAGACCAAGGGCACAATGTTTTGACGAGGGTCTTTTACCGATCAGAGCATTTTGAAGTAAGCCCCCATAACTTTCCTCGTCTAATTGTCCCATCGCGGAGCCTGAATAAACGGCTATTTGATCGGGCGGCACCATATTTCTTAACTGGTCAATGCTGAAACCAGTAGACCGAATGGCATCAGAGGCCGCGTATATCGTCATTTGCAAAGCTCTGGGATGACTTCTGCTCGCGTAAAGGGAGCCAGGATCGAAACCGCTGGGCAGTTGACCCGCACTCGTTACTTTTGATTCTCGATATTCTGGTAGCAGAACATCTATTTGTTCTTGTGTTTACAGCACATCTGCCTCTTCCACGTCCTTGTGCTCTTCCTTGTGATCTTCCTTGTGCTCTTCCTCTTCCACGTCCTTGTGCTCTTACTGGTTTCTTCTTACAACGTCCTCTACCACTTATTTCACATCTTTCTGGATTTTGAGTTCCTCTTTTAGAACATCTTCCAGTTCTTGTATTAATAGAACAACCATCGTCTCCTCCTTTT
>ENA-OSEY01002447-OSEY01002447.1-marine-metagenome-genome-assembly--contig:-NODE-2447-length-12022-cov-5.914106_pt1 | contig 12022 bp, 10 predicted proteins | sample MGYA00248465_ERZ534230 | MGnify/ENA primary metagenome ERZ534230 (study PRJEB26409, sample SAMN06344110) | marine metagenome | isolation source: Sea water from surface | place: Atlantic Ocean:Southern... | reverse complement strand
TTCAACCAAATTATTTTTTTTATTAGTTATCAATCTTGCGTTTAAAAAAGAAGGAGTTCTTACGTCTATTAAATTTTGAGACTTAATAACATTAATTAATTCGTTACTTATTACTTTAATGATTTCATCATTAAATTTATCTGTATTATTACCTCTTTTTTTTACCTTAATTGTTTTATCAATTTTTTTATTTAATATCCTTGTTCTTAAGTAAATTTTTACTTCATTAGAATTAATTTCCTCAATTAAAATTAAAGCCAAGTTTTTATTTTCATACTCTCTAAATAAAATTTGAAGATCAATTCCGTACAAATTTTCTTTATTTCTGTTTATACTCTGAATTACTTCAATATTTTCAATTGGTAAAATAAATTCAATTAATTCTGATTGGTATATTTTTTTCCAGTTGTCATAATAATAATTATTATTATAAATAAAAATTTGATTGTTTTTTTGTATTACTGGCAATAAATATAATTCTTTTTCAGAAATATCTGAGTAAGAAATATTATAATTAGAAAATAATGTGTGTAATTTGTCTTTATCAAAAAAAATATTAAAGTTTACCTGATTTTTATCATTTATTTCTTCCTCACTGGCGATTTGGTAATATGATACAAGCTCTTTAATATTAGAAAATTCCAATCCTGATAATTTTTTTATATCTTTATATAATAGTATTTTTTCTAAGAGTTCTTCAAATCCCTTTTTAATTGCTTTATTAGCTAAATCATCGTTAGAATTATTAGATTTTTTTATTATTTCAATATTATTAACATTAAATATATTTTCTACCGATAAAACATTTCCAGTTTTAAAAAAAATAATTAAAATAACGAATAAAAATTTATAATAACTCATTTAAGTTTAAATATCATTTTTACTAATGAAAAAAATACAAAATAGTTACAAAAAAAGTGGTGTAAATATTTCATTAGCTAATAAATTGGTAAAGCACATATCAAAGATATCAAAAAAAAATGACAAAAAAAGGGATAATTTTTTAGATAAAGATATTATTGGAGGATTTGGATCCCTATACGATATAAGCAAAATTAAAATTAAAGACCCGGTAATAGTTTCATGCACCGATGGCGTGGGAACAAAAATTGAGTTAGCCAATAAATTTAAAAAATATGACACAATCGGAATAGATTTAGTTGCAATGTGCGTGAATGATTTGATAGTACAAGGAGCCAAACCACTTTTTTTTCTAGATTATATTGCTGTAGGTAAACTCGAAATAAACAAAGCAAAAAAAATTTTAAAAGGTATTTTTCGAGGTTGCACGATTTCAAAATGCGACTTAATTGGTGGAGAAACAGCTGAGATGCCTGGTGTTTATTCAAAAGATAAATTTGATTTAGCCGGATTCAGCGTAGGGATAGTTTCAAAAAAAAAAATTTTAAGTAAAAAAAATGTCAGAAATAAAGATGTAATATTAGCCATACCATCAAACGGTATACATTCAAATGGATACTCTTTAATTAGAAAAATTATAGGAAAAAAAAAAGTTAATAGAAATATGAAAAATGAATTACTAAAACCGACTAAAATTTATTCTGAAGAAATTTTGAATTTGACTAAAAAAAATCTTGTTTCATCTGCGGCACATATAACTGGCGGTGGACTTATTGAAAATTTACTGAGATCGATTCCTGATAATTTAAATTTAAATATAGACTTATCCAAAATAAGAATTGGTAAAATTTTTAAATGGCTAAAAAAGAAAAATATTTCAGATGCTGAAATGCTAAAAACTTTTAATTGTGGAATAGGATTTTGTATTATTACACCGAAAAAAAATATAAAGAAAATTAAAAAAAATTTTTCTAAAAAATATATTCCCTACGAAATTGGATATATTTCAAATAACAAAAATAGAATTAATCTTTTTAAAAGTTTGAAATGGTAAAAAAAAATGCATCTATATTTATATCTGGAAAAGGTTCAAATCTTAAAAATCTTATAGATAGATCTAGAGATTATAATTTTCCTATATCAATTAAATTAGTAGTTAGTGATAAAAAAAAAGCATTGGGAATATATCATGCTAAAAAAAATTCTATTCCCATTTTATTAATAAATACAAAATCTAGAAATTACGAAAATACATTACTCATGTCTCTTAAAAAATATAAAATCTCTTTAATTTGTTTAGCAGGATATATGAAAATATTGTCAAAAAAATTTTTAAGAAATTATGGAAAAAAAGTTATAAATATACATCCCTCTCTTTTACCTAAATTTAAAGGTTTAAATACTTTCTCTAAAGTTTTAAAAAATAGAGAAAAAAAAACAGGTTGTACAGTTCATTATGTTGATGAAAAATTAGACAATGGAAAAATTATTTCTCAAAGGAGTTTTTTTATTGAGGCGGAGGATAACGAAGAAAAATTAAAAAATAAAACTCAAAAGTTAGAATATTTTGCATTCCCTGAGTCGATTATCAAAATTTTTCGTAATTATTAATTTTTAAAAAAAAATTCTATTTCTTTTTTTGCGTTATCATTAGAGTCTGAACCATGCACAGAATTTTTATCTATTGATATACCATATAATTTTCTTATAGTATTTTCTTTAGCATCTTGAGGATTTGTAGCTCCCATAAGTTCTCTATTAAGTATTACTGCATTTTCCCCTTGTAGAATCATTACTACAATTGGCCCTGATGATAAATAAGAGCATAATTGATCATAAAATGGCTTAGACTGATGAACACTGTAAAATTCTGCAGCTTCCTCTTTTGATATTTTAATTTTTTTACTATCTTTAATAATTAAATTATTTTTTTTGAAAATATTTTGTATTTCTTCTACTAAGTTCCTTTCAACAGCATCTGGCTTAATAATTGACAGTGTTTGCTCTGTGCTACTCATAATTGTCTTCTACAAATTTATTTAGCAACCTCACTCCAAAACCTGTTGCACCACTGGAATTTAAAGCTCCACCGTATTTTGAAAATGCCATTCCTGCTATATCCAAATGTGCCCAAGGAGTTTTGTTCAAAATAAATCTTTGTAAAAATTGGGCTGCAGTAGTAGAACCAGCTCCACCGACGTAATTTATATTTTGCACATCTGCATTTTTTGAATTCATTAGTTTGTCATAATTTTTATGCAAGGGCATTCTCCAAACTTTTTCTTCTACTTTTTCGCCTGCTTTATAAAGCTGATCGGACAGTTTATCGTTGTTAGAAAAAAGGCCAGCGTACTCAGATCCTAGGCATACAATTATAGCACCTGTGAGAGTGGCTAGATCAACAATTAATTTTGGTTTAAATTTCTTTTCAGTAAAAGTTAAAGCATCGGCTAAAACTAATCTTCCTTCTGCATCTGTATTTAATATTTCAATTGTTTTTCCACTGTAAGATTTAACAATATCTCCAGGTCGTTGTGCATTTCCACTAACCATATTTTCCACAAGACCGACGACACCTACAGCATTTACTTTGGCTTTTCTAAGTGCTAAGTTTTTCATTAAGCCTACCACTGTTGCCGAACCTGCCATGTCGTAAGTCATATCTTCCATGAATCTTGCTGGCTTAAGGGAGTAACCTCCAGTATCAAAACAAACTCCTTTTCCAACAAACGCTAGAGGTTTAGAATTATTTTTTGCTCCATTCCACTCCATTGTTACAAGATATGAACCCCTTATACTTCCTTGGCCGACACCAAGAAGTGCATACATGCCTAGTTTTTTTAATTTTTTGTCATCATAAATATTTATTTTTAACCCTTCTTTTTTCAAAGAACTTATTCTTTTTGCGTATTCATCAGGATGCAAAATATTCCCTGGTTCAGAAACCAAGTCTCTAGCGTAAAAAGTTCCCTGCTCTACAGCTTTAAATTTGAGTTGATTTTGTGCTGAAGGCCTGTTTTTGTCTCCAATAATATTTATTGAAATAATTTTATCATCCTTTTTTGTCTTATATTTGTTAAAGCTGTAAGACTTAAGTTTTAGTCCGTGCAAGAAATGACCTAAAAAATTATTTTGTTTATTATTTAAACTCTCTGAAATTAAAAAGTACTCATTATTTTTTTCCTTATTGATACAACCATAAAATTCTGCTCCAAGGTTTTCTACTTCAGAGGTTTTAAGGTTATTTTTTACTGATATTAAAACAATTTTTCTTTTAGAAGATAGATCAAATACAAAAATATTTTTTTTAACATCAATAGTTTTAATCAAATCACTTATATAGGCGAACTCAATTTTAGTAAGATGATTTTTTAAATCATTAATCTTAAATTTTTCTTTAGAAAACAAAACTACGTTTGTTAGTTTTGATTTTGTTTTGTTAGTTTTAAGGTAATTAATTTTTATTGTCATAATTTTTTAAATAAAACCTATTTGTGTCAGTGATATAAGTCCAAATATGCAAGTTTTCAATGGAAATTTAGTCATAGTTAAACCATTAGTTGAATTTAAGTAATGGATGCATTATTTATATACAATATTTCCTATGCTTCAAAACAAAATTTATCAAAATTTTTTTATAGAAATTATAAAGACATTCTTAGTAATTGTTTTTGGTTTATCGATTATCGCGTTAACTGTAAGAGCGGTAAATTTTTTAGATTTGATTGTTGATAGTGGATATCCAGTATCTACCTACTTTAAATACTCATTACTTAACCTTTTTGGTATAGCGCCCAAATTTATTCCTTTAGCTTTTCTATTAGCTTTAGTGATTTTTATTTTAAAACATTTAGAAGACAGTGAATTCGTCATTTTATGGACTTCTGGAATTAAAAAAATACAAGTTGTAAATTTATTATTTTTTACCTCATTAGCTGTTCTTCTTTTTTATATAATTTTATCGGCTTTTTTGACACCAATAGCTCTAAATAAATCACGCCAATTATTGAGTAAAGATCAATTAAATTCTTTTTTACCAACGATAAGATCTCAGCAATTCAGTGATTCTTTTAAAGGTTTTACATTTATTGTTGAAAAAAAAATTAATAATGAAATTAAGAACATATTTTTACATGATACTGGAAAAAATCTTAAAAATTTATCTCCAAATATTTCAAGTGATTTAAATACAACAATCGTAGCTGAAAATGGAGTCGTAAAAGAAAGAAAAATGTTTCTATTTAACGGCCAAATTATTTCCTCAAAAAGATCTAATGAGGAAACAGAAATACTTAAATTTGAACAATTAAATATTGACTTAAGCGACTTAGTTACAACAACAATTAAACAGCCAAAATTACAAGAAACTTCAACCTTAAAACTTTTTTCCTGTTTGCTTTCTAGAGATAATTATCCGGAAATTTGTAAAGACGGCGTTAACAAAGAAATTTTTCCGATTCTTATCAGAAGAGTTGTGTTACCGTTTTATATTCCAGTCATCACTTTAGTTTGTTCGTTTTTATTACTTAAGAATCAAAGGGTTTATTCAAACAAAATATCAATATTTATTTACGGATTTCTAATTCTTTTATTAACTGAATTATTGATAAGATATACAGGTTTAAATTTTTTATTAAGAATCTCATATTTGATAATGCCATTTAGTTTGAGTTTATTATTTTATTTTTTTTTAAAATATAAATTTTCGAAAGAGTCAAAAATTTAATGAAAAATTTACTTTTAAATTACATTCTCAAAAATTTTTTAAAAACATTTTTTCTGTGTGTATTAATTACTTACAGTTTTGGAATGATTTTGAATTTATTTGAAGAAGTAGAATTTTTCAAGAATAATGATGTAAGCTTTTTAAAACCGTTAATGCTTACAAGTATTTTTGTACCTAGTATGGTCTTAAAGTTTTTACCATTTGTAATATTTGTATCAAGTATGTGGTTTATGATTAAAATCAGAAATAATAAAGACCTTCTTACATTAAAAGTTTATGGTTATTCAAATATAAAGATCTTTTTAATACTGGCGTTTACATCGTTTATTTTAGGTTGGTTGATACTAGTTGTCGCCAATCCGATTACATCTTCAATGGTAAAATATTATGAAAAAACTAAGTCTCAGTACGCTCGAGATATTGATCATTTAGTAACATTTAATAATAACGGTTTATGGATTAAGGAAAATTTGAAAGATGGTGATCGAGTAATAACTGCGAGCAAAACTGAAAAATTCAGACTTATTGATGTTACTATTTTTCATTTTGATAATAAATATAATTTATATGAGAAAATTTTTGTAAAAGAAGTTGATATTGAAACAAACGATTGGAAACTAAAAAATGTAATCATTTTTGAATTAGAAAATGGAGTTTTCAAGAAAACAAGAGCTGAGGCTTTAAATATAGAGTCAATTTATAACTACGAAAAAATAACAAGCTTATTCAATAATTCTGACACAATGTCCTTTATAGAATTAATAATTGACTACAAAAAGCTTTTGAATAATGGCTATAATGAAAGGTTTTTAAATCAAAGCTTGCACACAATGCTTGCTCTACCATTCTTTCTATTTTTAATGACAGCTATTGCATCGATTTTAACCATGAATACGTTAAAAAAGTCTGACAATTTAAAATATATAGTTTTAGGTCTGGTGATATGTGTCCTAGTTTATTATTTTAAAGACCTATCAATTGCTCTTGGTCAAACAGATAGAATTCCTTTAGCCTTATCAATTTGGGCTCCTATTATAGCATTAAGTTTATTTACTTTTATTGGGGTTTTACAGATAAATGAAAAGTAAACTTTATATCTATTTATTCACTTTTTTATTTTTTTCAAATGCTTTTGCTGAGAATATTCAGATCCAAGCAAAAAATATAACATTGGATAAAGATAAAGTAACTACTGTATTTGAAAACGACGTTGTAGTTAAAACTAAGAATAAGATTATAAGAAGTCAATACTTAAAATATAATAAAAAAATTGGATTACTGGTTTTAAAAAATAATATTATAGCTGAAGATAATGATAAGAATACAATTACTGCAGAAAATGCAGAGTTCGATGAAAATAAAGAAATTTTTAAAACTTTTGGTCCCACTAATATTATAACTTCAGAAAAATATACTGTTAAAGGTAAAGATATAATTATTAATAATAAAAGTAAAACTATAAGCTCAAATGAGGTTACCTCTATAAATGATCCAGAAGGAAATTATATTGAATTGCAAAACTTTAGTTATCAGGTAAGTAATAATATATTCAAATCTGTTGGTTCAGTAAAAATTTTAGATAAGCTTGAAAATAATTATGAATTCTCACAAATTTATATTGATACAAAAAAAAAAGAGATTTTGGGTACAGATATCAAGGCATTCTTAAATGAAAAGAGTGTAAAAACTAATCCTGAAAATAAACCAAGGGTATTTGCAAATGCCATAAAACTTACTAATCAAAAAAGTATGTTCAATAAAAGTATTTTTACTATTTGTAATTATAGGGAGAATGACAAATGTCCTCCTTGGACAATACAAGCATCTAAGATGCTGCATGATAATATTAAAAAGACTATTTATTATGATAATGCAGTAATAAAAGTTTATAATATACCAATCTTGTATATTCCTAAACTTTCACATCCTGATCCAACAGTAGAAAGAAGATCTGGTTTTTTGCCTCCTACAATCACAGACTCTAAAAATTTAGGTACAGGGCTCTCTTTGCCTTATTTTTTTGATTTAGGCATAGATAAAAATTTTACATTGACAAGTAAAATCTATGTAGATGAAAATCCTTTATTACTCGGTGAATATCATCAAGCATTTATGAATTCAAATTTTCTTGCTGATTTTGGATTCACCGAGGGATATAAGAAAACAACCTCGACAAAAAAAGCTGGAGAAAAATCTCATTTCTTTTCAAAATTTGTTAAAAACTTTACAGGAAAGGATGGCTCAAAGAAAAGCTTTAGTTTATCAATTCAAGATGTATCTAATGACAAGTATTTAAAATTATATAAAATTAAGTCTAATCTGGTAGACTATAATAAAGATACTTTAGAGAGTTATATAAATTTCACACATGAAAAAGATGATTTGTTTTTTGGTCTAAATGCAAGTGTATTTGAAACTCTCAAAGAAAGTTATGAGGACAAATATGAATATATTTTACCTGAAATTACTATAGATAAAAACTTATTTAATGATGACAAATTCGGGAATTTAGATTTACAAACAAATATTTCAACATATTTATACGATACTAATAAACTTGAAAATTTTGTTGTAAATAATTTTGATTGGTCATCAAAAGACATTTATTTTAATAGTGGAATAAATACAAAAATTTTAGGCAACTTAAGAAATATAAATTACGAAGTTAAAAATGTGGATGAGTATAAAAAAGATACTACGAGTGAGTTATTTGGAGCTTTAGGAATACTTTCAAAAATAATTTTACAAAAAAAACAGGGTAATACAGATCATTTGCTCACACCAAAATTACTTTTAAGATACGCACCTGGTAGCATGAGAAATGAAAACTCTGGGTCTAGATTAACGCCAAGTTCAGCTTTCAATTTAAATAGACTTAACAATATAAATAACTTTGAAACTGGTATAAGTGGAACTGTAGGATTTGATTATAAAACTACTTCCAACGATAAGGAATTTGACTTTTCACTAGCGCAAGTTATTAAAGAGGCTGAGAATAACAAGATGCCAGATAAATCAAGTTTAAATGAAAAAGCTTCAGATCTTGTAGGATCTGCAAATGTAAAACTAACTAATAATTTTAGTCTTAATTATGAATTCGCTTTAGATCAAAATTATCAAGATTTAAATTTTAATGAATTCGGGGCTAATATGAATTTTGGTCCAATTGACTTTGATTTTAATTATTTGCAAGAAAAGAAACATATTGGAAATCAAGAATATTTTGGTACTAAAATCAATCTAAAAAACAAAGATCAAGGTATGTTTTCATTTGAAACAAAAAGAAATTTAATAACAGATTCATCTGATTTCTATAATTTGAGTTACGAATATATTAATGATTGTTTAAGAGCTGGATTAGTTTATAGAAGGGAATTTTATAACGATTCTGAGCTAGAACCTGAAAATTCTCTTATGTTCAAAATTACTCTTACACCTTTTGGCAGTATAAACTCTCCAACATTCGGCAAATGAAAATAAAAACTTGTAAAATTATATTTTTTTATTTTGTTTTTTTATTAACCCAGGCAAATGCGATCACAAATAAAATTCTTTTAAAGGTAGAAAATGAAATAATTACAAATTATGAAGTTAAAAATAAAATACTTACTTCTTTAGTTTTAGCAGGAAATGAAATATCCCAGGAAAATATAAATAAACTAAAAAAACAAGCACTTGAGTCTCTAATCGAAAATAAATTAAAAATTATTGAACTTGAAAAATTTAAAATTAAGAAAGACAGTAATCAGATAAATTTATATTTAAATTCAATATCTGGGAATGATATATTGGCTCTAGAAAACAAATTTAAAATTAATAATCTTGATTACAATCTTTTTTTAGAAGAAGTAGAAATTCAAACTAAGTGGCAAAATTTTATTTATCTTTTTTATAAAGGTAAAATAGAAATCGATGAAAATTCTATAAATAATGACATAGAAAAAATTGTTAAAGATAAAAAGAATTTTCAAGAGTATAAAATTTCAGAAATTGAAATTAATATAGAGGAAAATAGCAATATTGACCAGATAGTTTTAGATTTAAAAAATAAGATCAAAGATGAGGGTTTTGAAACAGCCGCTTTAAATTATAGCATTTCATCCTCATCTAATAATAAAGGAAGTTTGGGCTGGATTAGTTCGAAGTCTTTATCCCAAGAAATATTTGAAATTTTAAAAAAATTAAATACTGGACAAATCTCTCGTCCAATAAAGAGACAAAATAGCATTCTTTTTTTAAAGTTAGATGATGTAAGAACATCAAAAGTAGAAAATATAAATATAGAAGATTTAAAGAAAAAAATGATTGATCGAAAGAAAAATGAAATGTTTAATCTTTATTCTAAAAGTCATTTGTCTAAACTTAGGAACTCAGTGTTAATTGAATATAAATGAAAAATAAGATTATCTTAGTTAGCGGAGATCCAAATAGTATCAACTCCGAAATCATTTATAAATCTTGGAAAAAACTAAAAAAATCTTTGAAAAAAAGAATTTTTATTGTTTCAAATGCCCATCTTTTAACTCAACAATTTAAGAAATTGAAATTTCCGATTAAAGTTGTTGAGGTAAATAATTTTGATCAAAAAATTAAAGTTGATAGTTTAAAAGTTCTTAATGTTGATATTGCTTTTAAAAATCCATTTAAAGTAAACAAAAAAAATTCTTCAAAATTTGTAATTGACTGTTTAAATTATGCACATAAATTAGCTTTAAGTAATAATTCATTAGGTATTATAAATTGTCCTATAAATAAAAATCTTTTAAAAAAGCAAAAGATTGGAGTTACTGAGTTTTTAGCTAAAAAATGTAAAATTAGAAAAGACACAGAAGTCATGCTAATCTATAATAAGAAGTTATCTGTTTCTCCAGTTACAACTCACATAGATCTAAAAGATGTTTCAAAAAAAATTACTATTCCTTTAATTGTAAATAAAGTTATTAAAATAAATTCGTGGTATATACATAATTTCAAAAAAAAACCGAAAATAGGAATTTTGGGATTAAATCCACATAATGGTGAGCTTAGAAAAAATTCTGAGGAAAAAAAGAAAATTATACCTGCAATATTAAAATTAAAAAAACTAAAAATAAGTATATTTGGACCTTTAGTTACAGATACTATTTTTATGAATGGTGAAGATTATGATGTGATTGTTGGAATGTATCATGATCAAGTACTTACGCCATTTAAAACTTTATTTAAATTTGATGCTATCAATATTACTTTAGGTCTTAAATATTTTAGAGCATCTCCTGATCATGGAACTGCGATCAGCTTGATTGGTAAAAATAAAGCAAATTACTTTAGTTTATTGAATAGCATAAATTTTTTAAATAACTTTAAAAATGAAGTTTGCTAAAAAATCTTTAGGACAAAATTTTTTAATTGATAAAAATATTATAAAAAAAATTATAAACTCTGTAAATATTAGGAACAAAAATGTTGTTGAAATAGGCCCTGGCAAAGGTGCGTTGACTGAAGAAATTTTGAAAAATAATCCAAAATCTCTGATACTAATTGAAAAGGACAATACTTTATTTGAAAACTTAAATTTAAAATTTTCAAATCATAATATTATAAAATTTTATAATGAGGATATCTTAGATTTAAATATTGAGGACATAATTGCTGAAAAAACTATTATTTTTGGGAATTTACCTTACAATATTTCCTCACAGATTTTAATTAAATTTCTGAAGTTTAATGTTTGGCCCCCTAAATTTGACGATCTTATCTTAATGTTTCAAAAAGAATTAGCTGATAAAATTACAGGTAAATATCTTTCAACTGATTATGGTAGAATATCAATAATATCTAATTACCGATTAAAGGTTTTTAAAAAATTTAATGTTTCTGCTAATTGTTTTATTCCAAAACCAAAAATAACTTCAACCGTATTGCATTTTCGTCCAATTCAAAAAAATAAATTTAAAATTAAAAATATTAATAATCTCGAAAAAGTGACAAATATTCTATTTTCAGAACGACGAAAAATGATAAATAAAAATATTAAAAAAATTTTAAATAAAAAAGAGATTAGTCAAATTAATGGCCTTAAACTTGAGTCAAGGCCATCTCAATTAAATCCTGATATTTATTACAATATCACTGAGTTTTTTGAAAAGAAAAATTCTGTTTAGTTTTATTAACTTCAATTATTTTTTCGATTTGCTTAAAACAACTTTCAAGATTATGATTAATTATTATATAATCGTAATCATTCCAGTGTTTAATATCTTCATCAAATGAATCAAATCTTTTTTTTACTTCCTCATTTGTGTTTTGATTTCTCTTAATTAGCCTGCTCTTAAGTTCTTCTTTATCGGTAATAAGATAAATTTTTATTAGATTAAGTTTTTTAAATTTAGAAAGTTGTTTTGTACCCTGCCAATCTATATCAAATAAAATATCATTTTCTTTAATAGCATCATC
>ENA-OSEY01002446-OSEY01002446.1-marine-metagenome-genome-assembly--contig:-NODE-2446-length-12024-cov-3.298318_pt1 | contig 12024 bp, 7 predicted proteins | sample MGYA00248465_ERZ534230 | MGnify/ENA primary metagenome ERZ534230 (study PRJEB26409, sample SAMN06344110) | marine metagenome | isolation source: Sea water from surface | place: Atlantic Ocean:Southern... | reverse complement strand
TATCCATTTACACTAACCGGAATATTGTTTTTCCCTAAAATCAAGAATGATATAAATATTCAAAAAGATAAAATTCAGTTATTTCAAAATCAAGTTTTTGTCACTGATAATGTGGAGGGAATTGTTCCAGAGTTCTTAACACTTTTAAGAGGAGTCATTGACTCCCCAGATATACCACTGAATGTCTCAAGAAGTTACCTTCAAGTTGACTCTGCTGTTAAGAAAATATCAAACTATATTACCAGAAAAGTTGGCGACAAATTAAACTCATTAATTAAAAAAGACAGAAAAAAATATGAAGAAAAATGGAATGATATAAAAATTATCATTGAATATGGAATGCTAAGTGAAGACAAATTTTTTGAAAAATCAGATAGCTTCTCTATTTACCCAGATACAAATAATAATTTTTATACATACGATGAGCTCATTAAGAGCATTAAAAAAAGTCAAACCGATAAGGACGCTAAGACTATTATTCTATACGCATCAAATGTTGATGAACAAGATTCATATATTAAAGCAGCTGAATCGAAGGGATATAAAGTTCTTTTGCTTGACTCACCAATTGTCCCTCATCTGATTCAAAAACTTGAGTCAAAAAAAGAAAATATCTCATTTGCCAGAGTTGATTCTGACTCAATTGATAATTTAATTAAAAAAGAAGACAACATTATTTCAAAGCTGGATGATAAAGAAAAGGATAAGTTAAAAAATTATATTGAGGCAGTTATTCCAAAAGAGAAATATACAATACAATTAGAAGCTTTAGATAGCAAAGAGCTCCCATTTATTATAACTCAACCTGAGTTCATGAGAAGAATGAAAGATATGCAACAATCTGGTGGAAACAACATGTTTGGATCTATGCCAGAAATACATAATGTAATCATCAATGTTAATAATGATTTAGTAAATACAATTTTTAATTCAAAATCCAAGGCAAAAAGAGAAAGATTAATAAAACAATCCCTAGATCTTGCAAGATTATCACAGAACTTACTGAAGGGTGAAGAACTTACATCATTTATCAAACGAAGCTTTGATATCATTAAATAAAGAAATGAGATATTTTTTAGTTTTATTTTTTTTGTTTTTAAGTTGTTCAAAAACTGAGAATTCAAATAATTTCTCGCTACGTGTCGAAGTTGATGGATTAAAAAAAGGGACTCTCTATCTAGAAAAGTTTAGTGATTCTAGTTTATTTAAAATTGACTCTGGATATTTTAATGGTAATAATTCAGTTGAATTTAAGGGAAAAATAGAAGGTCCTGAAATCATGATACTTTCTCTGACTTATGAAAATGAATTGGTCCCGAAACAACTTCCTTTTTTTGTTGAAAAAACAGAAATGATTGTAAAAACCCGTTTAAAAGACTTTGGTTATAAGGTATATTCAAAAGGATCTAAAAATGATTCTATCTACAGAGAATATCTTGAAATAAATAAAAAATTTAATAATGAAAAATTAGATTTAATTTCCAAATCTTTGGAATTTAAGAAGCTTAATGATATAGATTCAATTAATTTCTATGATCAAAAACTTACAGATGCAAACAAAAGACAGTTTTTACATAATGCAAACTTTGCAATAAGGCACTCTGAATATACAATAGCTCCATATATTGCAATTACAGATTTAAGAGAATCCAACACAATTCTAGATACAATCTATAAGAGTTTGGACAAGGAAATTAAAAAATCAAAATATGCTTTGGAACTGAAATCTCTTATTAATTAGCCAGAATATTCAACATAATTTCTTGGTGTCTCATACAGTACAATACTCAGTTTACAATCTATTTTTATTGCACTTTTTAGTTTATTCCAAATAAATATTGCAAGATTTTCAGTTGTTGGTATTACATCCTTGAAATGGGGAATATCAAGGTTGAGATTTTTATGATCCAATAAGTCTTCAACTTCTGTTTTAATTATTTTCTTCAAATCAGATAAATCCATAACCATTCCTGTTTTGGGATCAATATCTCCAAGTATTTTTACTATTAATTCATAATTATGACCATGGAAATTCTCATAACTACACTTTCCAAAAATTTCAAAATTTTCATCATTTGATAAAACTGGATTATAAAGTTTATGAGCAGCGTTGAAATGAGCTTTTCTACAGATTGTTATTTTCATAATCTAAAAAATATAATGAATAGTCTTGAACTATTTTTTTTAACCAAAAAGTAAATTTAGTAGGATTTTCTGCAATTTCAAGCAGAAGTTGTTTGAAATTGATCCACCTAAAATCTGATGCCTCGTCTATGTTAAGTATTGGGTCAGAATTATATTTTCCAAAAAAAACATGATCATATTCATATTCAACTAAACCATTCTCAAAATTGGTTTTATATATAAATGAAAAAACCTCTTTTAAATTTGTCGCAATACCCATTTCCTGAACCAATCTAAGAGTGGCATAATCGTCAATTGATTTATCACTGTAGGGATGACTACAACAAGTATTTGACCACAAACTAGCAGAATGATACTTTGATTCAGCTCTTTTTTGTAATAAGATCTCATTTTTATCATTAAATATAAAAATTGAGAAAGCTCTATGAAGTAATCCTTTTTTGTGAGCTTCTAACTTATCTTCCGTCCCAATCTCATTGTTTTTTTCATCAACTAAAACAACTCTATTGAACATCTAACTACGCTTCTCCTTTTGGGCCGAAATTGATAGGAATATTTTCAAATTCAAAACCTTTAATTTCACCAAAATTTTTTTCGTACCTAGAAATATTTTCACTAATAGCTCTTAAGAATTTTTTGGCATGTTGCGGGGTTAATATTAACCGAGAGCAAACTTTAGCTTTGGGTGAACCAGGCATGATATTGACAAAATCTAGAACAAATTCAGTGGGCGAATGATTAACAACAACTAAATTAGAATACTGACCTTGAGCAGTTTTTTCATCAAGCTCAATATTAATGTTCTTTGTCTTTTCATTCTTCATTGTATCTTATTTTTTTATGTTCCAATAAATCCTCATACTCATCAACATATCCCACAATTACATCGCTATATTCTCTGTTTCCAGTACCTGCTGGTATTTTATGACCAACAATTACATTTTCTTTCAAACCAGATAAGTCATCTACTCTACCATTCACCGCGGCCTCGTTCAATACTTTAGTTGTTTCTTGGAAAGAAGCAGCAGAAATAAATGATTTAGTTTGTAATGATGCTCTGGTGATTCCTTGAAGAATTGGAGTACCCGTCGCATTAACAGCGTCTCGAGCAACAACTAAATTTTTATCCTCTCTTTTCAGTAGAGAATTCTCGTCTCTTAGTTCTCGTGCTGAAACAATTTGTCCTTCCTTGAGATTCACTGAATCTCCAATAGACTCAACAACTTTTTTTCCATATAAATTATCATTCTCAGCAATAAACTCATTTTTATGAATTATCTGACCTTCAAGAAAAACAGTATCTCCTGAATCTTGTATTTGAACTTTTTGCATCATTTGTCTAATTAATACCTCAAAATGTTTGTCATTTATTTTAACGCCTTGAAGTCTATATACTTCTTGTACTTCATTAACTAGATATTGTTGAACTGCCGAAGGACCTTTGATATTTAAAATGTCGTTAGGTGTAATTGAACCATCAGACAAGGGCATACCTGCCTTAACAAAGTCATTCTCCTGAACCAAAATTTGATTTGACAATTTAACAAGATACTTTTTAATCTCTCCTGTTTTTGCTTCTACAATTATTTCCCTATTACCTCTCTTGATTTTTCCAAATGAAACAACCCCGTCAATCTCACTAACGATTGCAGGATTTGAAGGGTTTCGGGCCTCGAACAATTCTGTTACTCTAGGTAAACCACCTGTTATATCTCCAGATTTTGCTGATTTACGTGGAATTTTAACCAAAATTTTACCAGTTTCAACTTTTTCTGAATCATCAACCATTAAATGGGCACCAACAGGCAGGTTGTATGTTCTTAGAATTTTACCTTTTGAATCTTTTACATGTAATGTTGGTATTAGTTTTTTATTTCTAGACTCCGAAATAACTTTTTCTCTGAATCCGGTTTGTTCATCAATCTCAACTTGATAAGTTATACCCTGTTCAATATTCTCATATTCAATTTTACCAGCAAACTCAGAAACAATAACACCGTTGTATGGATCCCACTTGCAAATCAAATCATCCTTCTTGATCTTTTTATTGTTTTTAACATTTATAGAAGCACCATAAGGAATAATATTAGAACTTAATACAATACCTGTTTTAGTATCGATAATCTTAATTTCACATGTTCTAGAGATCACCAAATCAACTTGGTTACCCTCATTGTCAGTTGATTTTACAGTTTTTAAATCATCAATTTCAATTGTTCCATCAAATTTTGATAGTAACTGGTTTTCTTCGGAAATATTACCAGCAATACCACCGACATGGAATGTCCTGAGTGTAAGCTGGGTTCCTGGCTCTCCTATCGATTGAGCAGCAATAACACCAACAGCTTCACCAATTTGAACCATTTTTCCAGTGGCTAGGTTTCTACCATAACATTTTGAACAAATCCCTCTTTTTGCCTCACATGTCAATGGCGATCTCACCTCAACTTCATCAATTGGAGAATCTTCAATCTGTTTTGCTTCAATTTCACCAATTTGTTCACCAGCGCCAACTATCAATTCATTGTTGATAGGATTATATATGTTATGTAAAGATACTCTACCAAGGATTCTATCTTCAAGTGTTTCTACAACCTCCTCGTTCTTCTTTAAAGCTTTAACAGTTAATCCTCTTAAGGTATTACAATCATCAATATTTACAATGACATCTTGGGCAACATCAACAAGACGTCTGGTAAGATATCCTGCATCAGCTGTTTTTAGTGCAGTATCTGCAAGACCCTTTCTGGCTCCATGTGTTGAAATAAAATATTCTAATATAGAAAGTCCTTCTTTAAAGTTTGATAAGATCGGGTTCTCAATAATTTCACCACCACCAGATGAAGATTTTTTGGGCTTAGCCATTAAACCTCTCATACCTGTTAATTGTCTAATCTGTTCCTTAGATCCTCGTGCACCTGAATCAAGCATCATATATACAGAATTAAATCCTTGCTTATCTTCACTTATCCTTTTCATTGCAAGTTCTGTCAGTGCAGCGTTTGATGATGTCCAAACATCGATAACTTGGTTATATCTTTCATTATTTGTAATTAGACCCATATTATAGTTTGATATTATAGTGTCAACTTCTTTGTTTGCAGCACTAATCATATCAATTTTTTCTCCAGGTATTATAATATCACCTAAACTAAATGAAAGACCTCCACGGAAGGCATAACCAAATCCCATATCTTTGATTTTATCAAGGAACTCAGCAGTTTCAGGAACACTTGTTAGATTTAAAATTCTACCAATAATATCTCTGAGAGATTTTTTGGTTAATACTTCATTTATATAACCAGCTTTCTCAGGCACAACCTCATTAAACATAACTCTACCAACTGTAGTTTCAATAATTTTATTTATGAGTTCTCCATTTTGGTCCAAGTCTTTAGTTTTTAACTTTATGCTCGCATTCAGGTCAACTTTATTTTCATTGTAAGCTATTTTTACTTCTTCATGTGAATAAAAAATTAACCCCTCTCCTTTGACAAGCTCATCTTTTGTACTTAGTTTTTTCTTAGTCATGTAGTAAAGTCCTAAAACCATATCTTGTGAAGGTACTGTAATAGGTGATCCATTAGCGGGATTTAAAATATTGTGAGACGCTAACATTAATAACTGTGACTCTAAAATTGCTTCAGGACCCAAAGGAAGATGTACTGCCATTTGATCCCCATCAAAGTCTGCATTAAATGCAGTACAAACGAGTGGATGAACTTGAATTGCTTTACCTTCAATAAGAATAGGTTGAAATGCTTGAATTCCAAGTCGATGGAGTGTAGGGGCTCTGTTTAATAGTACAGGGTGTCCCTTCAGAACATTCTCTAGTATATCCCAAACTAAAGGTTCTCTCTTGTCTATAATTTTCTTGGCAGATTTTACCGTCTTAACTACTCCTCTTTCGATCAATTTTTTAACAATAAAAGGCTTATATAATTCAGCGGCCATATCCTTAGGAATACCACATTCATATAATTTTAATGTTGGTCCACCAACAATTACAGATCTTGCAGAATAATCTACTCTCTTACCAAGTAAGTTTTGTCTAAATCTACCTTGTTTTCCTTTTAATGAGTCTGAGAGAGATTTTAATGGTCTATTTGCTTCAGTTTTAACAGCAGAGGATTTTCTCGTGTTATCAAATAATGAATCAACTGATTCTTGTAACATTCTTTTTTCATTTCGCAGAATAACTTCAGGAGCTTTTATTTCTACTAATCTTTTAAGTCTATTATTTCTTATAATAACTCTTCTATATAAGTCATTTAAATCAGATGTAGCAAATCTACCTCCATCTAGGGGTACAAGCGGCCTTAGCTCAGGCGGAATAACAGGTATGGCCTTTAAAATCATCCACTCAGGTTTATTTTCTCTGTTTGTATTTGCTTCTCTGAAGGATTCAACAACTTGTAGTCTTTTCAATGATTCTGTCTTTCTTTGCTTTGATGTTTCTGTGTTTGCTTTATGTCTTAATTCATAAGATAATTCATTAAGGTCAATTCTTGATAATAACTCAATTAAACATTCAGCACCCATTTTCGCAATAAATTTATTTGGATCCGCATCCTCCAAAAACTGATTTTCAGGTGGCAATTTTTCTAAAATATTTAGATACTCTTCTTCAGTTAAGAAATCCATTTTATTTAGCGGATTACCTTCTTCATCAACGGCTAAACCCGCTTGGACAACTACATATCTTTCGTAGTAGATAATCATATCCAATTTTTTTGTTGGCAAACCTAGCAGATAACCGATTTTATTTGGAAGGGATCTGAAATACCAAATGTGAGCAACAGGTACAACTAAGTTGATATGACCAACCCTATCTCTTCTTACCTTTTTTTCAGTAACTTCCACGCCGCATCTATCACAAACAATTCCTTTATACCTGATTCTTTTATATTTTCCACAAGCACATTCGTAATCCTTAACTGGACCAAATATTCTTTCGCAGAATAGGCCATCTCTTTCAGGTTTGTGAGTTCTGTAGTTAATTGTCTCAGGTTTTAAAACTTCACCACGTGAAGATGATAAAATAGTCTCCGGAGAGGCTAGACCAATTGAGATTTTGTTAAATTTTTTAGATTTGTTTAATTCCATTATTCGATTTTATTTATTCCTCTAACTTAATATCAAGCCCCAGACCCTTGAGTTCATGCATTAGAACGTTGAATGACTCTGGTAGGTTAGCGTCAGGCATTTTTTCACCTTTGACGATGGATTCATAAGCTTTTGCTCTACCTATAACGTCGTCAGATTTTATTGTCAATATTTCCTGAAGAGTGCTAGAGGCCCCATATGCCTCTAGAGCCCAAACTTCCATTTCACCAAATCTCTGCCCACCAAATTGAGCTTTACCTCCAAGAGGTTGTTGAGTAATCAGTGAATAAGGACCAATTGATCTGGAATGCATTTTATCATCAACCATATGTCCAAGTTTCAACATGTAAATGACACCAACTGTGGCAGGCTGATCAAATCTTTCACCTGTACCACCATCATATAAATATGTATGACCAAATTTTGGGACACCAGCTTCTTCAGTCAATGCATTAATTTCATCAATTGTAGCACCATCAAAGATTGGAGTTGCGTACTTCTTATTCAAATTCATACCAGCCCAACCAAGAACCGTTTCATAAATCTGTCCAATATTCATCCTGGAAGGTACACCAAGAGGATTTAATACTATATCAACAGGTGTTCCATCCTCAAGGAATGGCATATCTTCCTGTCGGACGATTCTAGCAACAATTCCTTTATTACCATGTCTACCAGCCATTTTATCACCAACTTTAAGCTTTCTTTTTTTAGCTATGTATACTTTAGCTAATTTCATGATCCCAGATGGAAGTTCATCACCAACGGTAATAGTAAACTTCTCTCTCCGCAACATACCTTGTAAATCATTTTCTTTGATTTTATAGTTGTGCAAAAGTGTTTTAGCTAAAGAGTTAAGTTTTTTGTCAACACTCCAATTTGCTTGAGCAAGGTGTGAAAAATCGTCAACTTCATTTAATATTTTCTGAGTATATTTTTTTCCTTTAGGAATAAGTTCCTCTCCTAAGTCATTAAATACTCCTTGACATGTTTTTCCACTTAGAATGGAGTATAGTTTTTCAACAAGGGTGCTTTTCAAGTCATCGAACATTTTGTCATACTTTATTTCCAAGTTCTTCAGATGTTCTTTGTCTTCTGTTCTTCTCCTCTTGTCTTTGATCGTTCTAGTAAAAAGTTTTTTATCGATAACAATTCCTTTCAAAGATGGAGGTGCTTTCAAAGAAGCATCTTTCACATCTCCAGCTTTATCACCAAAAATAGCTCTTAGAAGTTTTTCTTCAGGTGTGGGGTCTGACTCACCCTTTGGGGTAATTTTTCCTATAAGAATATCACCAGACTTTACCTCAGCACCTACTCTAATCATACCATTTTCGTCTAAATCAGATGTCGCTTCCTCACTAACATTTGGTATATCACTTGTTAATTCTTCCATACCAAGTTTTGTATCTCTAACCTCGAGGGAATACTCATCAATATGGATAGATGTAAAGAAATCATCCCTGACAACTTTCTCAGAGATAACAATTGCATCCTCAAAATTATATCCCTTCCATGGCATGAATGCTACTTTTAAATTCCTACCAAGAGCTAATTCACCATTGGAAGTTGCGTAACCCTCACATAATACTTGTCCTTTTTTTACTTTTTCTCCTTTATTGACAATCGGCTTTAAATTAATACAGGTACCCTGATTGGTTTTTCTAAATTTTATTAAGTCATAAACTACTTCATCAGGGTCAAAAGAAACTAATTTTTCATCATCTGATTTTTCATACTTAATAATAATTTTTTCTGAGTCAACATAAGTGACTAGACCATTTGTTTCTGCATTTAACAATACCCTAGAATCACTCGCAACCTGCTTTTCCAGACCAGTACCAACAATTGGGCTTTCAGGCTTCATTAAAGGAACAGATTGCCTCATCATGTTAGATCCCATTAATGCACGGTTAGCATCATCATGTTCTAAAAATGGAATAAGTGATGCAGAGATTGATGCAATTTGATTTGGAGCCACATCAATATAATCAACATCTTTGGGTTCTACAACAGGGTAGTCTGCCTCTTGCCTTGCAATAACTTTATCTGCTAATATTTTACCATCTTTTGATCTTTCAATATTTGCTTGAGTTATTAGTTTACCCTCTTCTTCTTCCGCTGATAAATATTTGTATTCATTAATATCAATTTTTCCATTGACAACCTTTCTGTATGGTGTTTCAATAAAGCCAAGGTTATTTACCTTTGCGAAGACACTGAGAGAAGAAATTAATCCAATATTCGGACCTTCAGGTGTTTCAATTGGACACAATCGTCCGTAATGTGTATAGTGAACGTCTCTAACTTCAAATCCAGCCCTTTCTCTTGAAAGACCACCAGGTCCCAAAGCAGACAATCTTCTCTTATGAGTTAATTCTGCCAGTGGGTTAGTCTGGTCCATAAATTGAGAAAGCTGATTGGTACCAAAAAATGTATTGATAACAGAGGATAACGTTTTTGCATTGATCAAATCGATTGGTGTGAATACTTCATTGTCTCTGACATTCATTCTCTCACGTATTGTTCTAGCCATTCTGGATAGACCAACTCCAAACTGACTGGAAAGCTGTTCACCTACAGTTCTTACTCTTCTATTTGATAAATGGTCTATGTCATCGATTTCAGATTTTGAATTAATTAATTCAATTAAAAATTTAATGATTGTTATTATATCTAGCTTAGTTAAAACTAAATTTTCCATATCAATATCTAGACCTAATTTCTTATTCATTCTATATCTTCCTACCTCACCAAGGTTGTATCTTTGGTCTGAGAAAAAAAGCTTATCGATAATTCCACGCGCAGTCTCTTCGTCTGGTGGTTCAGCATTTCTTAACTGTCTATATACGTGCTCAACTGCTTCTTTTTCAGTGTTCGTAGGATCTTTTTGTAATGTGTTATGAATGATAGAGTATTCAGAGTTATCATCATCAACTTTATTTATGAGTACTGTTTTGGTATTAGATTCTAATATTTTTTCTATATTTTCTTTGTCAATAATTGTATCTCTGTCTAGTATAACTTCGTTTCTTTCGATTGAAATAACTTCTCCAGTATCTTCATCAACAAAATCTTCATACCATGTATTTAATACCCTTGCCGCTAATTTTCTTCCCAAAATCTTTTTTAAACCAGCTTTAGATACTTTTACTTCTTCAGCCAATCCAAATATTTCTAAAATATCTTTATCTCTTTCGTAACCAATAGTTCTTAAAAGTGTGGTAACCGGCAATTTCTTTTTTCTATCAATGTAAGCGTACATTACCCCATTGATATCTGAGGAAAATTCAATCCATGAACCTTTAAAAGGAATAACTCTGGCAGAATAAAGTTTTGTTCCATTAGCATGGAAAGATTGACCAAAAAACACACCGGGAGATCTATGCAACTGCGATACGACTACCCTTTCAGCTCCATTAATTATGAATGTTCCACTTTTTGTCATGTATGGAATTACACCCAAGTAAACATCTTGTACAATTGTTTCAAAATCCTCGTGCTCAGGATCAGTGCAATAGAGCTTCAGCCTAGCCTTGAGGGGTACGCTGTATGTTAATCCTCTTTCAATGCACTCATGAACAGAGTACCTTGGTGGGTCAACAAAGTAATCTATAAATTCAAGAACAAACTGATTTCTAGCATCAGAAATGGGAAAGTTCTCTAAAAAAGTTTTATATAAACCCTCATCGCTCCTTTCATCAGATTTTGTTTCAAGCTGAAAAAAATCTTTAAAAGATTTTACCTGAATATCCAAAAAGTCAGGATAATTAGGTATGTCTGAGGAGGTTGCGAAATTTTTTCTATTGTTGTAACTCATTAATTTTAAAGTTTAGTTAAAGAACATTTATTCGGATCCATTTGGGTCCATGACAATTGGTTGAATTATTTTAATTCAACCTCTGCACCAGCCTCTTCCAAGGATTTTTTCATACCCTCAGCTTCATCTTTACCAACATCTTCTTTGATATTACTAGGCGCATTGTCTACAAGATCTTTAGCTTCTTTCAAACCAAGACCAGTAAGCTCTTTAACCAACTTAACGACCGCAAGCTTTGCTCCGCCAGCCGCTTTTAAAACAACTGTAAATTCGCTTTTCTCTTCGGCTGCATCAGCACCACCGGCTCCACCAGCAGGACCAGCAACTGCTACTGCTGCAGCTGCAGCAGGCTCAATGCCATACTCATCTTTAAGAATATCAGCTAGTTCATTTACTTCTTTAACAGTTAAGTTTACAAGTTTTTCTGCAAAATCTTTTAAATCTGCCATTTTATTTAATTTAAATTATTTATCATCTTTTTCAGAAAGTGTCTTAATGACACCACTGAGTTTTGTTCCACTCGATTTAAGAGCGGAAATTAAATTCTTAGCAGGAGATTGAAGAAGTGTAATAACTTCACCAATTAACTCCTCCTTAGATTTAATATTTACTAAAGAATCTAAAACATCATCTCCGATGTAAATGGATTCTTCAATGAAAGCACCTTTTAATATTGGCTTTTCAAAATTCTTTCTAAATTTTTTAATAACTTTTGCTGGAGCATTTCCCGTCTCGGAAAACATCAATGCTGTATTTCCCACCAGCTGCGATTTTAAATCTCCAAAGTCTTTATCTACCCCATCCATTGCTCTTGATAAAAGAGTGTTCTTAACTACAGAAAGTTTAATGTTAGACTTAAAACACTCTCTTCTTAACTTAGATGTTGATGTTGCATCCAATCCAGAACAATCTGTAATGTAAATTGTCGATGTGGAGTCAAGTTGCGACTTGATCAA
>ENA-OSEY01002445-OSEY01002445.1-marine-metagenome-genome-assembly--contig:-NODE-2445-length-12024-cov-3.636059_pt1 | contig 12024 bp, 1 predicted proteins | sample MGYA00248465_ERZ534230 | MGnify/ENA primary metagenome ERZ534230 (study PRJEB26409, sample SAMN06344110) | marine metagenome | isolation source: Sea water from surface | place: Atlantic Ocean:Southern... | reverse complement strand
ACTTTATCCAATATGGTTATTCTTCAGGCGATGCAATACAGGGAACTGGTAGTGGGTTGCTAAGTGCGTATGACCCAGGTAATCTAACAAGAATTTACAACGTATTTAGTTCTACCTCATATCATTTAACGAAGGAATATGACGGAACGAACTCAACCGCCTCTGCTTCCTTTAATACTTCTTCTCCCCCGGTTACTGGGGCTTCGGGAGCTGCGATACCAACAGGGCTAACGGTTACTTTAAACAGTCCAACATTTACATATGACAATGTAAATCAGGGAAATCAACAGGTTAGTGCAGATGCAGCCTATACCATAACATCTAAAAGTCACACGAACTTTACCAATATATTTGGATTATCAACTAGTGCAACGCCAGCAACTCTTACAGGCCGAATCTCACGTAAAAACATTCAAATTCAGGGTGAGAAGTACTATGATGCCACAACTGACATCGTAGCTGCCCCGGATTCTGCTGGTTTTGGAGGGCTAGAGGTAATAGGTCTAATAGCGGGTGAAGACCTTCAATTTACAGCTGGTACAGACAGTTTTTTTACAATGGTTGCAGATCCTGCAGATACATACACAACTTTTACTATGAGCAACATTTCATTAACTAATGGTAATGGTAGTGGTGGTGTCGCAGGCGATCCCAATAACTATAACGTGACATCAACAGCCTTTAGAATTAAGCCAAGACCACTAAAAGTCAAGCTGACAAAGCAATACGACACAAACGCAACATTTGGCAGTGATGATACGGTCTTCTTTGAATACCCAACAATGTCGAGTCCACCGACAAATGCAGCAACACGAACAGGCGTTTTTAATGAAACATTAGCCCTTTCAGGCACAGGAACGATTTCTGGAGGAGCAACGGACGTAGGTACCGGTTATGTCGTAACTGGGATGAGTTTATCTGATGGTTTCGGTGCAGCAAGTAATTATAGCATTAACGGCGATATAGAAGCAGATATTACTCAAAAAGTTGTTAATCTATCAGGTCAAAGAGCTAGTAACGGTTCAACGAGTGTTGCTGGATCAATAATGACGGTAGACACTGGTACTTCTCAAACCCTTACTGCAAGTGGCTCAGGAACTGCTGCTCAGTCAGCGCCAGGAGTTGGTATCACAGTGAATGCTACAACTCCAGGAATTAACTTAGTAAATGGCACGGGTGTGGCCAGTAACTATACTTTAACTGGTGGAACACATACAGTAGACATAACAGCCACAAGTGCCTACATTACTGGTACTAAAGTATATGATGCTTCAACGGCTATCTCCGCATCCATTTTAAGTCTTATCGATCCAAGCGACCCAAGTGCTAACGTAACGATCTCAGGATCAGCCACAGCAAGTTCGGCAAATGTGGGGAATAGTGTTTCTATAACAAATGCAAATATTGGATCACTGGCTTTGGGTGGTGCGGATGCCGGAAACTATGATATCAATACTATAGCGATCAATGGGCTCTTAAACGTTGCCATAACTCCAAAGACAGTTAATTTAAGTGGAACCAGACTATACGACGGTACTGTTGACGCAGCCAATTCAGATCTTTCTGTCGCATCGGGAACTGTAGGGACTGAAACGCTTACAATTACAGGAACTGGTACATTAAATGCTGGTGGTGCAGGAAGTCGTACTATTAGTAATACTGGAAGCTTAGCACTAGGTAATGGAACCAACGGGGGTATTGGCGCTAATTACACACTAGATGATGGCACACATTCTATGACAATTAATCCTTTGCCACTCACGATCACTGGTACTAAGATTTATGATGGTGACAATGAGGTGCACTCTAACACACCTGAGGCACAAATACAGAATATAATTCCTGGAGAAAATGTACTTTTCTCGGGATTTGCAAGATCCGATAGTGAAGATGTAGGAACTAACATTAATATTGGAACAATCAATACGTGGGCTTTGTCAGATCAAACGCACGCTGCATCAAACTACACCTTTACTGGCGGAAACCTTACAATTGATATTACGCAAAGAGAAATAAAGCTTACTGGAACTAAAACATACGATGGAAATACAGACGCAGTAGCAAGTACGATAACAAGAATGCAGGCTCAAGGAACTTTCTCAGCTCCAGGTAGCAGTTCTAATTCAAGCCCTTTTAATACAGGCTTGGTTTCTGGAGGTGTAACTTATTTCCTTCCTGTAAATGTAGCTGATGGGCATTCTTTTAGAGAAACATTGACTATAAATGGAACTGGAACAGCAAACAGTAAGGATGTATCAAGCGCAAATATATTAAGTAGCAATGGAACTTTAGCTTTAGCCGACGGTTCAAACGGAGGCAAAGCATCAAATTACAAAATCACATTAACATCAGATGATCATGCTTACACTGTAACTCAAAAATCATTGGGCTTGAGTGGCAGTAAAGTTTATGATGGTACAGATGTAGTCCTTGCATCAGAACTTCCAACAATTACGGGATTAATTGGTTCTGAAACAGTTGTCCCTGGATCGCAAACAATAACGTCTGGTTCGACAGCGACTAAAAAAAATGTAGCCAATAATGTAACAATAACATCTAATGCTGCAGGAATCACATTGGCAGACGGAGCTAATGGGGGCTTAGCCGCCAACTACACATTGACTGGTGGTACTCATCAAGTAAATATTACGAAAGCACCTGTTACAATAGGACTTACAAGGCAGTATGATGGAACAACCAACGCCTCATCTAATGCCACGGATTCAAATACTATAGAGTCTTACAGTGGATTAGTAGGATCAGAAACGTTAACATTAACAGGCCAAGGCTCGGTTGCGAGTAAAAATGTTTCAGGGAGCACTCAATCCGTTACATTGGGTACTATCGCACTTGGGGATCAAGCTGGTGCAACAACATCAAGCGGAGGTTTAGCTAGTAACTATAATTTAACATCAGCAGCATTAACAATTAATAAAAAAGTTTTAAATAGCAACAGTTCTAGAACATATAATGCAACAACAGTAGCTTCAGCGAGTGATATTACCCTTACTAACCAAGTCTCTGGTGAATCTCTGCAATTAAGTAATGCAGCTGCAACGTCAAATGCAAATGTTGGAAGTTACTCAATTAGCGATTTATCCGGTATCACCATTAGTGATGAAGCTGGAGCCAGCTCGTCAAGTGGTGCCTTAGCGGCTAATTACACATTGACTGGTGGAACTCACACCTTCGCGATAAACAGAAAATCAGTCAATATTGCAGGGACGCGTCAATATGACGGAACAACAAATATAGCAGCAGCCGATATCTCAACAATAACCGATACGGTTAATAGTGAGGTTTTGTCAATGTCAGGCGGACTTGGAACAACCTCATCAGCGAATGTGGCTGCCTACAATTTAGTCAATACTAGTCAAGGAACATTAACTTTAGCAAATGGACCATCTGGAGCAAACCAAGGATTGGCCTCAAATTACACACTTACTGGAGGAACACAAGATTATACAATAACAGAACGAGTACTGAACTCATCAGGATCGAAGACGTATGATGCGAACACGGATGCTTTAGCTGGAGCGATAACATTAAGCAACCTGGTGTCAGGTGAAGCGTTGAATCATTCTGGAACAGCAACGATTGGTTCAGCCAATGCGGGTAGTTATACAATTACAAACTTATCTGGGATTAGTATAGCTGACGGTAGTGGAGGAACAGCTTCTAACTATACGCTTACGGGTGGTACGCACAACTTTACGGTAAATAGACGTGCAGTGAGTGTAAGCGGCACCCGTTTATATGATGCCACAACAAATGCGGTAGCATCAGACTTATCAACGCATGCTAACTTAGTGGGATCAGAAACACTTAACTTAAGTGGAACTGGAACGATTGCGAGTAAGAATGTTGGATCTAACAAAACAGTATCCGTAGGAACACTCGCTTTAGCGGATGGATCGAATGGAGGTTTAGCTGCTAACTATACTCTTAGTGGAGGAACGCATCAGTTAACTGTGAACAAGGCTCCAATTTCACTTACAGGATCACGCCAATACGACGGCACTCAAGACGTGAGGAATTCAGACTTTTCACTTTCAGGATTACAAGGAGGAGAAGACTTAACAACTTCAGGATTGGGAAGTGTTGTTAGTAAAAATGTTGGGAATGGTAAAACAGTAGATACATCAGGACTGACCCTTGAGAATGGACAAACTGGAACTGCAGGTTTAGCATCTAACTACACATTTAGTGGAGGAACACAAACCTTTAATATTACCGAAAGAGTATTAAACATGTCTGCAAGTAGGGATTATAATACTTTAAAAACAGTTTCATCCGGAATAATAACTCTGTCCAATTTAGTTGGAAGTGAGACTTTAGCACTTTCTGGTAATGGATCGGTATCAGATGAGAATGTTGGTACCAATAAAACAATAGGTGTAGATACACTAAGCCTAGCTGACGGGTCTAACGGAGGAATAGCCTCTAATTACACATTGGCTGGAGGAACGCATTTACTGACTATAAATAAAGCTGTAATATCAATCACGGGTACGCGACAATACGATGGTTCAACAAATGCCCTTCCGGCTGACTTATCATTGAACAACCTTCAAGGAGGAGAAAACTTAACATTAACTGGTAATGGAACTATAAGTGACAAAAATGTTGCAAATGGAAAAACATTAGATGTATCTGGTTTAACTTTAGGAAACGGATCAGGAGGGACGCCTGGCTTATCATCTAATTATAAATTAGACGGAGGAACACATACGTTCAATGTAACTAAAAAAGACATAACATTTTCAGGGTCTCGAGTTTATGATGGCACTACAACGGTAAGTTCATCTGATTTGGTAACCAACGATACTACAAGTGGAGAAACACTTGCATTTTCCGGAAGCGGAACAGTTTCATCGGCTAATGTACAAAACAACCAATCTATAACGTTAGGATCTATTGCAATAGCCGACGGTTCTGGCGGTGGATTAGCGAGCAACTATAATTTGACAACAGGAACATTTGACATAAGTCAAAAGTGGGTAAGTGTGGGCGGTCAAAAAATTTATGATGCCACTACCACAGTTAGTAGTTCAGATTTAGAAGTTACTGGAGAAGTTACAGGTGAATCAATTTCAATCACAGGAACAGGTTCAGTAACTGATAAAAATGTCGGATCTGGTAAAACGATTGACATATCTGGTCTATCCCTTTCCGACGGTTCACATTCTGCATCCAACTATACAATTGGAACAACAAGCTTTGCGATAACTCGTCGAAATCTAAGTATAAGTGGAGAGAAAGTGTATGATGGGACGGGAACGGTTTTAGCCAGCCAAATTGATACAGTTAACACTGCCGGCGGTGAAACACTTACAATTAGCGGAGAGGGAAGTGTTTCGCTACCATCGGTTGGAACAAATAAATCTATCACTCTTAATACATTGGGAATATCTGATGGAACCAACGGAACTATTGGTTTGGCCTCTAATTACACTCTGGATTCCGGCTCTTTTGATATTACCACAAAGCCAATAACACTCTCGGGTTCAAGACAATACGATGGCACAACCGATGTTGCGAGTTCTGACTTGACGTTAATTGGTGAGGTTTCAGGAGAGTCTATTTCAATTACAGGAACAGGTTCAGTAACTGATAAGAATGTAGGAGCTGGAAAAACAATAAATACAACTGGCCTGAGTTTGGCGGACAATACTTCAAATGCTTCTAACTATTCTTTAAGTACAGGCACATTTACAATCAATAATAAAATATTAAGTATTTCTGGAACAAGGGCCTATGACGGATCAACTACCGTCTCTTCTGGAAATATTAGTTTGAACGGCCTTATAGGGTCAGAGACTTTAAATAAATCTGGCTCAGTTTCAACCTCTTCACCAAATGCCTCAACTTATGGATCAGCGTCAATTAATGAAAGTTTGCTGTCGCTTTCAGACGGGAGTAATGGAGGAATAATTTCAAATTATACACTCCTAGGAGGATCACACAGTATAACAATAAGTAAAAAATCTATAGGAGTTAATGGATCAAAAGTTTATGACGGGAACACATCAGTATCATCATCAAATTTATCATTAACAGGACTAATAGGTTCTGAAACACTAAATTTGTCTGGATCTGGAACTATTACTACTAGTGCCGTCGGTGATAACAAGAGTGTAACAGATGTAAACTTCACTTTATCTGATAACAGCGGTGCCGCTGCTAATTATACTCTAAATGGAACTCTTGAAATTAATGTTACACAACGTCCAGTTGTGGTATCTGGAAATAAGATTTATGACGGAAATACAACTGTGGACGGTTCCAACTTGACAAATTTGTCAAATTTGGTTGGTTCTGAAACGCTATCTGTTTCAGGAAGTGGTTCTGTAAGTTCTTCGAATGTTGGTGCAGGCAAAACAGTGACACTTGGAACTTTAGCTCTTGCGAATGGAACCGGGAGTGCCAGTAATTATAGCATTTCGAGTGCAAATTTTGATATAACTCAAAGACCATTAACACTTGTTGGTTCAAAAATTTACGACGGTAATACAACGATTCAAGGCAGTCAAATTACGACATTCACCAACATAGTAGGGTCTGAAACATTATCTGTTTCAGGGTCTGGAACTGTTTCATCAGCAAATGTAGGAAATGCCAAAACTTTGTCGACTTCGGGGCTTTCATTGGTTGACAATTCTGGACAAGCAAACAACTATTCAATAGTTTCAGCAAGTTCTGATATTACGCAACGTCCATTAAATTTATCTGGCTCAAGAGCTTATGATTCAACAAGGACAGCTTCTGGATCAGACCTTAGTTTTACAAATATTGTTTCTGGAGAGACACTTGGGTTAACAGGAAGTGGCGTATTAGATTCTCCGGCTGCAGGTACTAGGACAATTGTAAATACAAACACATTGGCAATATCAGATGGTTCTGGAATAGCATCAAATTATACTTTAACAAATGGAACGCTAACTATGACAATTGTTCCAAGATCAACAACAGTTTCAGGAACAAAAACCTATGACGGGACAACAAATGTAGCGTCAAGCAACCTTACAAGCTTTTCGAATCTGGCTGGATCGGATACACTATCACTTTCAGGAACTGGCACAATATCTACTGCTGACGTTGGAACTGGAAAAACAGTTAACACATCAGGCTTAACAATAGACAACAGTTCAGGTGTTGGTTCAAACTACACATTATCCGCTGCCACCGTAAATGTCACAGAACGTGTGATTGGTTTAAGTGGGGTAAGAGCTTTTGACGGGACTAACAACGCTTCAAGCACAGATTTAAGTATTAGCAACTTAGTAAGTGGTGAAAATTTAACACTATCTGGCTCGGGTACAGTCCCAAATGCAACAGTTGAAATGAATAAAGCAATTAGCCTTGGAAGTCTCTCTATTTCGGATGGTTCTGGAGGAAAGTCTTCAAATTATACATTAACAGGGGGATCTCACACATTAGATATATCTCAATTATCTGTGAATGTTACTGGAAGCAGGCAATATGATGGCACAAAAACTGTTAATAGTTCTGATCTTAATTTAACCAATTTAGTTAGTGGAGAAACTGTAAGTTTGACGGGAGCCGGCACAGTTGCAGATGAAAATGTTGGTGCTAACAAAACTGTGACTGCAGGATCCCTTGCTCTTACTGGCCCTGGCGCAGGGAACTATACCTTGAGTAATTTCACCACAACATTTGAAATTACTCCGAGGATACTGAATTCTTCAGGCACAAGAATTTACGATGGATCAATAACTGCAAATGCTTCAGATTTATCTTTATCAAACTTAGTTGGTTCTGAAACTTTAAATTTATCTGGTTCTGGAACTTTGTTATCAGCTGCAGTGGGAAATTCAAAAACTGTAACTAAAAATACACTTGCTTTATCAGATAACTCAGGGTCAGCAAGTAACTATACTCTTGATGGAGGCACTCATTTGATGAATATCACTCAAAGGCCTATAACTCTTGTCGCAAGTAGAGAATATGATGGATCAAATATTTTGGATGGTGCTAGTGTTTCAACAACATTCACTTACAGTAATTTAGTAGGTTCTGAAATTCTATCACAAACAGGAACAGGAACAGTTTCAAATAAGAATGTTGGTTCAGGAAAAGCCGTAACAGTCACAAACCTTAGTCTCCTTGATGGTTCAGGTGCTGCTAGTAATTATAATTTAACTTCGAGTACACTTACTGTAACAGCTCGCCCATTAAGTTTATCAGGTTCACGAGTATATGACTCAACAACGTCGGTAGCAGCATCTGATTTATCAACCATGACTAATTTGGTTGGTTCTGAAACAATTATCCTTTCAGGAAATGGAGTTATAGGTAATAAAAATGTTGCAGATTCGATAGCACTTACAAATGTTAGTGGACTGTCGTTGGGCGATGGATCAAATGGTGGGTTAGCATCAAACTACACATTATCTGGGGGAACACACACAGTTAATGTTACTAAAAGACCTATTACAATTTCAGGCTCAAAAATCTATGATGGATCTACAACTGTGCAAAACTCTTCTATTTCAACTATCAGTAATAGGGCTGGTGGTGAAACTCTGAATTTAAATGGATCTGGAACTGTTGATTCTGCTGCAGTTGGAACAAATAAGGCTATATCATTGGGTTCACTTGCATTAGCTGATAATTCCGGGTTGGCTTCCAACTATGAACTATTATCAGGGTCTTTTGATATTAACGTAAGAGATGTAACTTTTGTGGGTACTAGACACTATGATGGAACAACAGATGCAAATACTTCAAACTTCACCTCAACTTTCAGCAATTTGGTAAGCGGGGAAAATTTAAATCTAACAGGATCTGGAAGTGTTGCTTCTAAAAATGTGGCGTCTGGGCAGTCAATATCGCTTGGAAGCATAGCATTAGCGAATGGAACTGCAGCTTCAAGTAATTATAATTTAACCTCTGCAACTTTAGATATTACGAAACGTCCATTAGATTTAACTGGTACAAGAATCTACGATTCTTCTGCTACTGCCGCCTCATCTGACTTAACAACAATCAATAATTTGGTTGGTTCGGAAACAATTGGGTTATCAGGAAATGGTGACTTAGGAAATGCTAACGTTGGAGATTTAAAAACGTTAACAAATGTAAGTGGTCTTACAATTAGTGATGGAACTAATGGAGGTTTAGCTGCTAATTATACATTGTCAGGTGGAACACAAACCATGAGTGTAACAAAAAGACCAATAACAATTAGTGGCTCAAGATTTTATGATGGAACAACAACTGTAAATGGTTCAGATATTTCAACTTTTAATAATACCTCTGCTGGAGAGACCCTTGGAATCACAGGTTCAGGAAGTGTCTCTACCGCAATTTCTGGGACTGGAAAAACAATCATACTTGGAACACTTCAATTGCGAGATGGAACTGGGTTAGCATCGAATTATTCATTATCAAGCGGAACATTTTCAATAAACTCGCGTCAGTTGAATGTTACAGGCTCAAGAGTGTATAATAATACAACAACTGTAAATGGTTCTGACTTAGCTATAACAACCGGAGTAGGTTCTGAAATCATTACACTATCCGGTCAAGGCAGTGTAACTGATGCAAATGTTGGAAGTAATAAAACAGTTACTCAAAACACACTGAGTCTTGTTAGCGCAAATGGAAGTGCTACTAACTTCTCCATGGGAACAATTTCTTTAAGTATTACAAAACGCCCTGTTGATGTAAATATCGAAAAAATTTACGATGGAACTTTGGATGCACCTGCTTCAGGTCTACAAGCTAATGGAATCACTAATACTGTAGGGGGGCAGACATTAGTACTAAGTGGAAATGGTCAAATGCAAAATAAAAATGTAGGAGTAGGAAAAAACATTACAAGTATTGGAACTTTTGCATTAGGAAACGGAAGTGGATCTGCTTCGAATTATACTTTGGATGGCGGAAACCATTCAATTGACGTAACAGCACGTACAACATCAGCCTCTGGTAGTAGATTTTACGATGGGACAAATATTGTAAATGGTAACATATTTGATTCTTTCACCAATACTGTTGGTTCCGACACAATAACTATTTCTGGTTCAGGTACAATTGGGTCTCCTGGGGTTGGATCAAAGTCTGTTAATATTGGATCATTAACTTCAGCTCATCCAAATTATTCAATAACAGGGGCTTCTATGAATGTAACTAAAAGACCAGTTAATCTCTTTGGCTCTCGAGTTGCTGTGGACAACCCATCTTTAATTGTACTAGCAGAAGAATTGACTATCACAACTGCTAATAACGAGTCGTTAACTTTAACTGGACAAGGTAGTATTCAAAGTAATATTCCAGGAAGTACTCAAAATATTTCTTTGGGTACTTTATCTTTTAGCGACGGAACCGGATCAGCTTTGAACTATACATTTTCTGGTGGAAGGTTCTTGTTGGCCTTAAAACATAAATTAACCTTTACCCAAAGGGTAAGAGAAATTTTAAATAAAGGACGTTCAGGTAAAAACTTGATTCTTTTGCCAACAAAAACCTCACACAGAAGTGTTCCAGCTGTCGCCGAGAAAATTAGTATTTCTACTCCAGATCAATCAATAACAGTTGCTCCTTGCGTTTTAAGAAATGGTCTGTGTAATTAAAATTTTAAAGTTCATGGGGATTGAATGTTTTCATTGCTAAACTCAAAAAAGATTAGATCATGGTGTTTATTTGATTTTGGAATTTCGAGTTACCCAACTTTAATTCTTACTTTTTTCTATGGAGCCTTTTACGCAAAAACAATTTCTTCTGATCCAAATGTGGGAACAAGTCTTTGGGGATTTGCTTTGTCTGCAGCAAGCATACTATGTTTTTTGTTATTATCTTTCATTCTTATAAGCGGGAGAAATTTCTTTCGAAATATTAAAATTGGTTTTTTTAAGTTTTTTTTCTATTTAATGATTTTTTTTACTTTTGGACTGTTCTTTTTTGACAAGGGGTCAAATCAATTCCTTCCACTTTTCTTTATTGTAATTAGTTTTGTTTCGTTTGAAATAGTAAATTTATTTTATAATCTTTCACTGTCCAAAATTAGAAAAAAAAATACTACAGGAGCATTATCAAACTTGGGTTGGGCATTTGGATATTTAGGTGGATTGGCATCGTTGTTCCTCGTATTCATGTTATTAAAGTTCTCTGATGAAAGTTTTAAAATTTTTAATATTAAGGTTTTTTTATTAATCGGTCCTTTTGTTGCCATATGGTCGGCGTTATATGGATTTTCGTTATTTAATGTTATGAAAGAGGTTCACTTTAAATCACCAAATATTCTTGAATTGATAAAAAACGTTAGATCTAGAGGTATATCTAATTTCTTAATTAGCTATTTTTTTTTCAATAACGCGGTAGTTTCTATTTTTGCATTTGCTAGCATGATTGCAGCATTTATCTTTGGACTCTCTGAATCTGAAATCTTATTCCTAGGCGTCTCGATTAATTTTTTTGGAATAATAGGTTGTTTAGTTATTGGTAGTGTTGAGGACAAAATTGGATCACTTAATGCTGTTAAAATTTGTATTTCAGGGTTGTTAATTTTAACACTTATTCTTTATTTTACTGAGAGTTATTATAGCTTTTGGGTGATTGCACTCTTAGTAGGTTTTTTTATTGGGCCAATTCAGGCTTCAAGTAGAAGTTTTTTGGTGCAAAAGATAAACGCTCAAAATCAGATGGCGGCTTTTAGTTTGTATTCAATGTTTGGAAATTTGTGTTCTATACTTGGCCCATTTTTAGTAGGACTCACAATACAACTTACCGATTCAATTAGATTTGGAATAATAGTAATTCCAATTTTTTTATTTTTTTCATTAATTTCATTTTTAAAATTATTTTCTAAATTTAATGTTTAAAGTGCCTGATCCCTGTTAAAACCAAAGAAATTTTATTTTTATTTGCAACATCTATTACTTCTTTATCATTTTTTGAGCCGCCAGGTTGGATTATGCCTTTGATATTATTTTTTGAGCATAATTTAACAATATCAGAGAAAGGAAAAAAACCGTCTGATGCAAGAACTGGATTATATTT
>ENA-OSEY01002443-OSEY01002443.1-marine-metagenome-genome-assembly--contig:-NODE-2443-length-12030-cov-3.146741_pt1 | contig 12030 bp, 15 predicted proteins | sample MGYA00248465_ERZ534230 | MGnify/ENA primary metagenome ERZ534230 (study PRJEB26409, sample SAMN06344110) | marine metagenome | isolation source: Sea water from surface | place: Atlantic Ocean:Southern... | reverse complement strand
AGTGGTTGAAGGCGCACGCTTGGAAAGCGTGTATGCGGGTGACCGTATCGTGGGTTCGAATCCCATCCTTTCCGCCAAATAGCTCATTAACTTAAATATTATTAGAGACTTCCAGTAATAAGTCCAATCATTCCAAGAATAAGCCAGAGCATTAACATCGTCCTCTCATTAAAGACTTTCTTATCTTCAATTTTTTTTACTTGTTTAAATATGGCTAGTCCTACAAGCAGAACAAGAATTATTAGGTAAGCAATTGTGAACGTCATGTTTTAAGAATTTATAGCATTTTTTTTAATATAGCATCTTTAAGAAAGTAATGGTGATAAATAACTGCTAAAATATGAACAACAAAAAGTAAAATCAAAAAATAAGCACTTATCGAGTGTAATGTATGAAATATTTCAGCTAAATCATAGTCAATATAACTAGACTCATAATTTATAAAAATAAAATTTACTTCTTCACCTGCCATTAAAAGTTTAAGCATTCCTGTCAAAGTTATAGTGAGCAATGTTACATAAAACAGCCAATGACTAATTCTTGCAGCAATAATTTGAATTGCTGAAATTGAGGAACTGTGTTCTGGATAAACGTTGATACTTTTCCAAATAAGTCTAAAAATTGTTATATAAAAAATAGTCATACCAATCAAAATATGAATATTTTCAACAGTTAATTTGAAATCAGAAAATTCTAGGTTATTTAAATAAATACCTAAAGGAAGTTGAACAATCAAAATAAAAAAGGTTAACCAATGAAAGATTTTAGCTAATAAACCGTAACTTTGTTTATTATTTTGAAACTTCATGTTAAATAATTTAATTAATGATAAAATTATTGCAAGTTACACTAGGTACATTTTTACTATTTTCACTGTTTTTATCATCAACAATAGCTGACACTCACAAAAATATAATAAAAGAAAGAAAGTCACTATTTAAGCAAAATTATAGTCATGCAAAGAAGATGTCATCTGCAATCGAAAAAGGGGATATTGATAAAGTAAAAAATTTATCGGTAAAAATGTCTCAAAATTATGAAAAGCTCATAGATTTATTCCCTGATAATAGTAAATCGGGATATGATACGGAAGCTCTCCCTACTATTTGGATTTTCAAAGATGATTTTAACAATCTAATGATTGAGTCATCTACAAAAGCAAAAAAGTTTACTGAAATTGCTTCAACGTTATTAGGTGCAGAGCTTAAAGAAGAGCAAAAAAAACTTATTTGGTCGAGCTGCAAGTCATGTCATGACAAATTTAGAATGCCGCACTAAATAGATGAGTCTTAACTTCTATAAGCATTCTTTTCCGATCCTAGTAATAATAGGCGGGAGCATTCTATTATTAGTCTCTTTTGGAATTAGGCATTCTTCGGGTCTTTATTTGATACCGATTTCGGAGCATATTCAATCCGGTAGAGAGGTTTTTGGTTTTGCTATAGCAATTCAATTCCTTATGATTGGGATTGGATCACCCATATTTGGAGCGATTGCTGATAAATATAATTCTGCAGTTGCAGGATTATACGGAGTGATCTTCTTCTTAATTGGATTATATATGATGGCTCAAGTAGAGACATCTTTTTTCCTTATAATGTCGCAAGTTATATTTGGATTTGGTTGTGCTGGTTGTGGAACGGCAGTCATCTTGGGTGCAGTAGGCAAGGCTGTCACAGGTAAAAATCAGACATTAGCTCTTGGAATTGTAATGGCCGCTGGTTCATTAGGACAGTTTTTAATCGTGCCATTAACAGGCATACTAATTGATCTTACATCATGGCAACAATCAATAATTTATTTATGTTTTATATCACTAATTATGATTCTGTTTGCTTTATCACTAAGTATTTCATCTGATAGCCAAGAAGGAATTGATCAAGTTAAATATTCATTATCTCAAGTGCTTAATAAAGCTTTTTCAAATAAAAGTTATGTTTTCTTAACTGTAGGATTCTTTGTGTGTGGGTTCCATGTTTCGTTTGTAGCTACCCATCTTCCTGCATATCTTGATGATTTATCAATGCCTAATTGGATTGGATCATGGTCGCTTGCTCTTATAGGATTATTTAATGTTTTTGGGACTTTATTATTTGGACATTTAGGTGACAGCAAGTCTAAAAAAGACTTATTAGTTGTGCTTTATTCCTTGAGATCTATATTGTTTTTAACTTTTATTTTTTTACCTAAAACTGAAATCACAATAATCATTTTTGCTTCAATTTTGGGAATTCTGTGGCTCTCAACTGTTCCATTAACAAGTGGAATAATCTCAGTAATTTTTGGTTCAAAATATATGTCTATGCTATACGGCTTTACTTTTTTATCTCACCAAGTTGGATCATTCATGGGCTCTTGGTTTGGAGGAAGGTTATATGATTTTTATGGATCTTATGATGTCATGTGGTGGGCATGCGTATTTTTGGGTTTTGCCTCTGCCTTGATGCATTATCCCATAAATGAAAACAAGGTTGCATTGACGAATTAATTTGTCATTCTTTATCCACATATCCACAACTTAACCTGAAATTTTGATTATTAAATTTTTGAAAAATTTTTAATTTTAAATTAGTATTATTTTATCGGAGCGTGAAAGTCCGAAAGCCCTTCGGGGAGTTTGTTCAAGATCGTGACGTGTTTCGGGGCCGTGAAAAGACCTTTCGAGGAATTTGAGCGGCCCCGTTTCTATTTAGATCCCTTTTTTTCAAGACATCTAAAGTCAGCTTCAGGTTTCAATCCCTCAAAATTGAAATGGCATATATTGAGCTCGTGTCTTCTGCACCATATTTGAAAACCTCGATCAGTAAAGCCTATATCTACTTTTGTATATTCCTGTAATGATTTTGCATCAGTTGAACCTCCAACAAATTCATCTGAACACTTGGTGCATACTACTGGTTTGTTAATCTTATACAATAAGTACTCTAATTCACTGATGTCATTAGTCATTTTATAGCTCCATTTATTATTTTCTGAGTGTAACATTCAATATAAAATACTTATCTAAAAAAAATGTAATTAAAATTTATGAATCTTGAGAAATTTGAAAAATACCCACTTACATATGGACCGACACCAATAGAATTTTTACCTCGTCTGAGTGAAGCAATTGATGCAGACGTAGAAATTTATGCAAAACGTGACGATTGTAACTCTGGCTTGGCCATGGGTGGGAATAAATTGAGAAAACTTGAGTATATTGTTCCTGATGCGATTGCTTCTGGAGCAGATACTTTAGTATCGATTGGAGGTGTCCAATCAAATCATACCAGAATGGTTGCAGCTACTGCAGCAAAAATTGGAATGAAATGTGTTGTTGTTCAGGAAAGTTGGGTTCCTCACGATGATGCAGTTTATGATAGGGTTGGAAACATATTGCTTACAAGGCTTATGGGTGCAGATAGCAGATTAGTGAGTGATGGATTTGATATTGGTATCAGAAAGAGCTGGGAGGACGCGCTTCAATCAGTTAAAGATAGAGGAGGTGTACCCTATGCAATACCTGCAGGAGCATCAGTACATAAATATGGTGGATTAGGCTATGTTGGCTTTGCCAATGAAGTAAGATCGCAAGAAAATAAGATGAATTTAAAATTTGACTATATTATTGTGTGTGTAGTTACAGGATCAACGCAAGCAGGAATGATTGTTGGTTTTGCTGAAGATGATCGTGCAAGTCAAGTTATTGGCATTGATGCGTCTGGCACACCTGACAAAGTTAAAAAGCAGGTAAGGGAAATAGTCGATAACACTGCTGAACTTGTTGAATTAGGTAGAACTGTCCGAGATGATGAAATAATTATCAATCCAGATTATGCATATCCAGCCTATGGAGTTCCGAGCGAAGAAACAAATGAAGCCATGAGACTGGCAGCTAGAACTGAGGCGATGATAACAGATCCAGTTTATGAGGGTAAATCAATGCAAGGAATGATTGATCTTGCAAAGAAAGGTTTTTTTAAAAAGGGCTCCAAAATACTATATGCACACTTAGGAGGTGCTCCTGCAATTAATGGCTATTCTTATACATATCGAAATGGTTAATTTTTTGAATAATTTACAAAAAACTCACTAAGTTTTAATTTTACTTCTAATGTTCTAGCAAGAAAGAAGAGTCCACTTATTTTTCTTTGTATTAGTAGTATTTCAGAATCAGGTAATGAAACTGGCTTTTTAAGTTTGATAATTTCTTCACTTAACTCATTCATTCTATCTATTACATTTGTATTCTTAAAATCAAACCCAAACTCACTATTCAATTCTTCAGAGATTTCATAAAAATGATCTAGTATTTTATTCTTAATATTGTGAGGCAGCTTCTGATCTATAATGTTAAGCTTATATAGGATATTTTTTGATTGATCGTGGTCCTTATTGACTATGGCCCTAAGAAGATTTGAAAATTCTTTTTTATAATTTTGATTGATATCAACACATGATCCAAAATCAAGAAGAACAATCTTATTATTATCTACATTATACAAAAAGTTTGCATAATTAGGATCAGTTTGCATGCAACCTAATTCAAAGATTTCTGAAAACAGAAGTTTTACTAAATTGTAAAAAATAAATTCTTTTTCTTTTTGAGGCCTAGAGGCTACTTTTTCTATTGTCACTCCATTCTTAAATTCCATGCAAACAATATTATCTGTTGAATATTTAAAACTAGGTTTTGGAACTTCTAAAATTTCATCGTGTTTGAAGTGATTGTAAAATTTGTCTAAGTATTTTAATTCAGTTTTATAACATGCCTCCCTGTGCAGCTGTCGGCTTGCAATGACTAACAAGTTTTCAATATCAATTGAGGCTGGTAATAAGTTTGTACTCTTTAGTATCAATCCAAGATTATCTATGTCATCGTCGATACTGTCTTTGACGCCTGGATACTGAATTTTTACTGCTAGAATCTCATTTGTTCCTCTCAGTTTTACTTTATGAACTTGACCTATTGAGGCCGCAGCAACTGGTACAAATTGAAAAATACTAAATTGCATTTCAAAATTTTCTCCCCACTGGTTTTTTAGGACCTTAATCACTTGTGTTTTTGGCATTGAATAAGCTTGATTTCTGCACGCTGATAGAATTTCGTTGATCTCTTTTGGCAAAAACTCACCAGTCTCTAAAGATAATAATTGTCCCACTTTAAGGGCAGCCCCACGCATAATGGATAGTTGAGTTACAAATTTTGTAAAATTTTCCTTTGTTAAAAGTAATTCTTTAAAATCTACATTATTTTGGGTGAAGTAATTTTTAGATGCAGAGAGTGCAACATTACCTGCAATATTTAATGTTGTTTTACTTAGACCTAAAAATCTTTTTACTCTTCCAGTTGGAATTGGATAAGAATTATCTTTGTTATTCATGACTTAAATTAAATTTATCAATAATATTTGGAATATTTTTTTTGAAATTGAAAAAGCCCTTATTTGAAAATTGCCATGAGTACAAATCTTGATTTTTATATTTAAAATTCAATTGGCTTTCTAGTTTCACACTCAATCTATTAAGGATATCTAAATTCTCACCGACAAAGGGGTATATCACATCAATCTTCGGATTTTTGGACAGAAGGATTTCAAGTTCTTCTAAATTAATAATTTTTGCATTCGAAATTAATTCAGAAACATTTTTAACAAGAGATGCTTTAAAACTCATTACCTTATGAGATAATTTAATCTTTCTTGAGTGATTATCGATTAATACAAAATAGATAGTTTTATATTTTTCACTTAAATCCGATAATTCTTGAGTATTAAGATTACTTTCAAAGATAATTAGATTTTCGTGCTTAGTTTCGGAATTTTTATAGTCCAACCTTTTGAGTTCAAAATTTTTATCCTCAAAAATTGGTTCTGCATCAGTTGTTAATTGAGTGTATTGAAACCGCTGGTTGGTGAATTTTGATATATTGCTTGACCTTGCAAGATAGTGCTTCCCCCTCGTTTGAATGCCGGCAACCCATCGCCAACTGAGCGTATTAGAAGCAGGATCGCCATCGTAAAGATGTTCCATAAAAAAAGCTGCCCCTAATTGCCATGGCAACTTTAATGTGAATATCCAGATGCTGGCAAACCACATTCTTGAATGATTATGGAGATAATTGTATTCTTTGAGCTCGTTGACCCACTCATCAAAACATCTTATGCCTGTATTACCATCAAGGGCCTTATTGTAAAATTTTGATTGTTCGATTGATAGGTAACTGTCACAGAAATCAGTCCACACTTCTGGTCTTAATTCCAACCAACCTTTCCAGTATACTCTCCAAAAGATTTCCTGAATAAACTTTTCGACCTGATCAACTTTGTATTTTTTAAGACAACTTTTTACAATGTCATATTCAAATAATGTTCTATGAGATATATAAGGAGAAAGTAATGAAATATTGTTTCTGTTATCAGGTCCATAGTCGTAGTTCCTATCCCTAGAATAATTTTGTAAATTATTTTCTATGAAATAGTTTAACTTTGAAATACCTGTCTTATAATCAGGTTCAATATTCATGATTTGATCTTAAAATTAAATTTTAGATCTAAGATCTAGTCTAAAAATTTTAGGTGTTAGACCCATTCTTTTTTTAGAGATCTAACAGTCTTAGTGCAGCTTTTAGTAATTCTTCAGACTTCTTGTGATCTCCACTTTCATGTAGTTCCATGCCTTGTTCTTTTAATGATTTTGCAATGGATACAATTTCGGGGTGGGCAGACTCATCAACTTTAGCTAGTGCGTGCTTTATCTGGTTGTTTACCATTGGACACATACCCGCATAAGAAAATGAAGTGAAAAGTAGAAAAATCGCCAATGTAGTTGTAATTATTTTTTTCATCTGAATTCCTTAAATTTGTTTAATTTTATATGAAATATCCTTCAAATTAAACATTTCAATTGATTAAATTTTGCTAATTTTCAATGCTTTTAAGCATAATTTATGCGACAATTTGCACTCCAACACATTGTTTTCATTTTAGAATTTACCTTTATTTTGCAGATTTGATAATTATATAAATTCTATGGAATATAACTTTTCACATCATAAACCGGAAAATACGAGTGACTACATTGCTCTCTATTTTACAAAATTTCTCCGTTTTCTAGCTGATACGTTTTTTGCAAAAAGGTATGGCCACCGAGCTGTTGTACTTGAAACGGTAGCTGCAGTCCCAGGCATGGTTGCCGGTATGTTAAATCACTTGAAGAGCTTAAGAAGAATGGAAGAGGACAGAGGTTGGATCAAGACATTACTTGATGAAGCCGAAAACGAGCGTATGCATTTGATGACATTCATCCATATTGCAAAACCAACTGCGCTTGAGAGGTTTTTAGTCATTTTGGTTCAGGGTATTTTCTTCAACTTATATTTTATAATGTATTTAATTTCCCCAAGAACTTGTCACCGAATTGTGGGTTACTTTGAGGAGCAAGCTGTTGTTAGTTACACAGAGTATTTAGAAGAAGTTGAGCAAGGAAGAGTTGAGAATGTCAAAGCACCAGAAATTGCAATTAATTATTGGAACTTATCTCAAGATGCAAGGCTTATTGACGTTATTAAAGTAGTACGTGAAGATGAAGCTGGTCACAGAGATGTAAATCATAACTTTGTCGATGATCTTGACAAAAAAACTAATCATCAAAACAAAACTGTAGAAGTCAAAGAGAAAGAGGTTAATATAACGGCACAAAAAAAATAAATTTTTATGCCTTTAGATTTTACTCTCCTTTATTTTTTTATCCCTGTATTTTTTGTTATCTCCATTACTCCTGGTTTGTGCATGACACTTGCATTAACTATGGGAATTACAATCGGTGTCCGTAATACGATGAAGATGATGGTGGGGGAATTAATTGGAGTGTTAATTGTCGCTGGAACTGCTGTAATTGGAGGTGGAGCAATTATTGCAACTTTTCCAATTGCATTTTTAATTTTTAAGTATTGTGGTGGCCTATATCTAATTTATGTTGGTTATCAGTTATTTAATTCAAGAGGAGCACTCGCACTCAATCTTGATGGATCTCATTCTTTTGAAATTAAATTTTATAAACTTGCTTCACAAGGCTTTATTACAGCTGTCGCAAATCCTAAAGGTTGGGCTTTTTTTATAGCTATGGTTCCTGCATTCATCAATTACGAAAATGATTTACCGCCTCAAATGGCTGCGTTAGTTGTAATTATTTTAATTATTGAATTTTGTTCTCTTATGATTTACGCCGCAGGGGGTCAACTACTTGGACAAATCTTAAAAAAACAAAACAATATCAAACTTATAAATAGAATCGCAGGCGTGTTGATGATTGGTGTAGGTATCTGGCTTGCTTCGAGTTAATTAGAAAAAAGCATTCCGGGACCCAATTTATTAGCATCCCCAGATAGTGTCATCATATGCCACGTAAGCGCAAGATTTGATGAAATAACAGGAATTTTTAATTTCTTTTCTGCTTCTTTTATGATTTTAAATGTTTTTAAGTTAGTGCAAGAAATAAAAATAGCGTCACATTCTTGGGTATAAACTTTGCATGCAGCATTCAATGTATCTTTCTCACTTATGCGTGCTACAACAGTGTCGTCTGATTCTTCATATGTTAATATTTTTTTTATTTTAAAACCTTCATCTTCAAGATGATTCCGCATGCCCTCTGTAACTCCTTTTTCGTAGGGGGAGACAAAACCAATATTTTTACAATTAAGTTTATTGAAAGCAGCTTTTACCGCTTTAATGGGATCAGTTACGTGAACACAGTTTCTTTGTGATTTAATTATATTTGAAATCTAAATATACTTTGTTTAAGATAAACCATGAAAAATTTTATTATAAGCTTTATTTATAGACTTTGGGATAACAGGGTCAAGCCGATAAAAGCCATTAAAGCTATAAGGGCTCTAAGTAAAGATAACGAGGATACAGAACAAGTCTTTCATGTTATTGATGCCTTAAAAGGTCGTTCGGATAGAAAATATTTTAAAATTTTTTCTAAATCTGAAATTGGAAAAAAAATTCTAAAAGAAAGAATTCATCTTGTAGATACTTTAAAGGATAAAAAATTTCTTTCAAAATTACCAAAAAATACCCTTGGTTATAAATATTATGAGTTTATATACAAAGAAAATTTATCTCCTGAAGAGCTTATTGATGCTAGTGAAAACAGTAAAAAAGAATTTGGTAATAGAACTGACGATGAGATATTCTTTAATATTAGAAAAAGAGATATGCATGATTTATGGCACGTAACAACTGGTTACGGCCGTGATGCATTAGGTGAATTATCACTTTTAGCGTTTACTTATGCTCAAGAACAAAACAGAGGCGTAGGAGCTATAGCTTTATATGGTTATTGGAAAGTCGGAAGGGAATTTCCTGATTTTAATCTTAGAAAAGTTATTCGTGAGGGTTACAAAAATGGAAAAAAAGCAACTTTGTGGTCATGTGAAGATTGGGAGAAACTTATCAAACTACCTATAGATGAGGTTCGAGAAAAAATTAATTCAAAAAAACCAGAACTTTATTTTAGTGCGTTAAATGACTTAGGAGCAGAACCTATAAAATTTAACGATGATGAAGTTTTGGCTAATTAGCTTACTAATGATTAATATTTATGGATTAAAGAACTGTGATAGTTGTCGAAAAGCATCTAAATGGTTAGACAATAATGGACTAGATTATAATTTTTATGATTTTAAAAACTTTTCTTTATCAGATTCATTACTATCAAAATGGATTGAAATTCATTCATTAGAAAAGATATTAAACAAAAGAAGCACAACTTGGCGAAACCTAGATGAAATTTCAAAAAAAAATTTTGAAAAAAATTATATTAAAATTATAATTAAAAATACTTCTCTAATTAAAAGACCAATTTGGGAATTTAACAATTTACCAGAAAGAGAATTAACCCCTGGTTTTGATGAAGCTCATCAAAGTTTTATGTTGAAAATTAAATAGGTAAAAAATGTTACAGAGAATTAAAAATGAATACATTTATATTTCTACCTTTGGTAGAATTTTTAGAGCTTTAAAAGCTATAGAGGCTAAACCAGACCAAATTGTTCCTACGCAAATTGCTGAATTTTCAAAAAAAACTCCTAATGCCATAGCAATATATTATGAAGATAAGGAGATCAGTTATAAAGAGCTAATTGATAGATCCAATAAATATTCTCAATGGTTTTTGAATAATAATTTATCAAAAGGTGATGTTGTTGCATTAATGATGGAAAATAGACCTGAGTTTCTCGCTTGCTGGATTGGAATAACTCAAGCTGGAGGGACTGTAGCCTTAATCAACACCAATTTAAGTGGTCAACCACTTGATTATTCTCTTGGTATATCTCAAGCAAGTAATCTAATTCTAGGAAGTGAGTTATCAGAGAGTTTTTCAACTGCAAGTGATAAAACAAAGAGTAATTTTAAAACATGGATTCAAGGTGACTATAATGACTCAAACTACTTTGAAGATTTAGATCAGCGTTTAAATGATTTTTCGGCAGATAAACCTGAATTTGATTATAAAATAACAAATGACGATGATGCTTTGTATATTTATACCTCAGGTACGACTGGTAACCCCAAGGCAGCAAAGATATCTCATAAAAGATTAAGATTAATGATGCTTGGTTTTAAAGGTGCTGTTCAGCCAAATAAAAATGATAGAGTTTATAATGTTTTACCTCTTTATCATTCTGCTGGAGGAGTAATAGCTGTTGGTCTTGCCTTAACTTCTGGTGCTTCACTGGTCTTAAAAAGAAAATTTTCAGTAAATGAGTTCTGGGATGATGTTCATAAATATAAGGTTACTATTTTTCAATATATAGGTGAATTATGCAGATATTTATTAAACGCTCCTTATCATAAGCATGAAAAAGATCATAATTTGAGGGTGGTTTCAGGAAACGGTTTGCGCCCTGATATTTGGGATAATTTTAAGGAACGTTTTAAAATTACAAACATTCTTGAATTTTATGGTGCAACTGAAGGTAATGTTTCTTTAATGAATTATGATGGAAAGTCCGGGGCAATTGGTAGAATTCCAAAATACATGCAAAAAATTCTTAATATTCACATAATTAAGTTCGATATTGAAAAAGAAGAGCCGATAAGAGACGAAAATGGTTTTTGTATTCCTTGTGGTATAAATGAAGTAGGCGAAGCGATTGGTGAAATTATTTTACCAGGAAGTTTCGAAGGTTATGTTGATAAGACTGCAACTAACAAAAAAATTCTTGTCGATGTATTTACCAAAGGCGATCAATATTTCCGTTCAGGTGATTTATTAAGCAAGGATGAATTAGGTTATGTTTATTTTGTAGATCGAATTGGTGATACTTTTAGATGGAAAGGTGAAAATGTTGCTACCTCAGAGGTTGCTGAGGCATTTGCAGGTTTTGATGGAATTTTAGAGACAAATGTTTATGGGGTAAGCATTCCTGGTAGTGATGGTAAAGCAGGTATGGCTGCATTATCAACTGATAGAGATATAAATTTAGAAAATTTATATCAGTCCCTATCTTCATCCTTACCTTCGTATGCTCAACCACTTTTTTTAAGAATAAAAAAAGAAATTGAAATTACTGGTACTTTTAAACATCGTAAAGTTGAGTTAGTTAAAGATGGATATAATCCGAAAGAAATAAAAGAACCAATGTATTTTTGTGATCATGAAACGCAAACTTATTTACCATTAGATGAAGAACTTTTCGCGAAAATACAAAATAAAGAATTAAAACTTTAACAAAATTTTTCTAAAGATAATTATGGAATATAAAATAATTTTAATTCTTATTGTAATCCTACTTGGAACATTAGGGCCAATTCAAACTGGCGTTAATTCTACTTTGTCGAATTATTTATCGCATCCATCTCAAGCTGCTTTTATAAGTTTTTTAGGTGGAGTTATTATATTCTCAATAATACTAGTTTTTTTAAAGCCTTCTATTCCAAACATAGTTGATCTCAAAAAGGCTCCTATATGGTCTTTTTCAGGTGGCTTGATGGGAGCATGCATTGTTTTCGGTGCTATATTAATTGCTCCTAAAATTGG
>ENA-OSEY01002441-OSEY01002441.1-marine-metagenome-genome-assembly--contig:-NODE-2441-length-12039-cov-2.521234_pt1 | contig 12039 bp, 4 predicted proteins | sample MGYA00248465_ERZ534230 | MGnify/ENA primary metagenome ERZ534230 (study PRJEB26409, sample SAMN06344110) | marine metagenome | isolation source: Sea water from surface | place: Atlantic Ocean:Southern... | reverse complement strand
AATAACAAAAGAGCCAGCTTATTAAAGATAATCTTTTCATCATTTTATCACCGCAAATTTTCCTGTATGCTCCCCAATATTTGGAGCGTCAATGTGATAAAGGTAAACTCCATATGCAATCTCAAGATTATCATTTGATAACAGATTCCATGACTCTGTACCATTTTCATTTACATCATCATGATAAATAGTGGTAACTAAATACCCTGATAAAGTAAATATCTTTATGGTGCACTTACTCGGAAGGTTAATAAAGTCAATCTTTCTTGGACCCCTTCCCGAACTATACTGATGACGTGGCTCCCATGAGGCAGCAACCACATATGGATTTGGTACAACCGCTATGTTTTGAAGTGAATTTGATGCCTCTACATCATCAATCTTTGACGTTCTAGACCTGAAACCAAATACGTCCTTAACAGAAAATGGTCTGTCTATCTCAATGTGAAATATATCTCCAGCTACGGGGTCTATAACAACTTGATCAGTAGTATCATAAACCGTGGTATCTGTGTAAAAGGTATCCACTCCAGCATAAATAGTATCATAGATTGTGGTGTCCGATATAAAAAGTGAATCCTGGCCAAATCGAATTGAAATGAGTGGTCCATCTGCAACGGCCCCATAGGGACGAATGGAAATCATTTCATCACGGTCCCAGTCGCCATCTTGATTAAAATCAGATACTCGAAATGGCGGAACGTCATCATGGGTAATATTCTTAAGTCTAAATGGGACAATGGTCCCATATGAATCAACGGTCACAGAATCTCCTAAATTACCTTCAAACTGAAATTCAAAGTCCGCTGGGTAAAATCTAGATACGCTCATCGCAAGGATACTATAATTACACTCACCAATAGTCCACCTGGTTGAATCTTCATTTAGGTCGTATTCAGTATTATTAACGATAACCCTCATTCCATCAAAAATTGGATTATCGGTCTCTCCATTAATTGTCTGTAATTGGTCAAGAAGAAAGTAGCGATAACTCACTGCAAACTCACTAGATGATAATAGTTCAGAATTCATTATTTTAAAGGTTCCTGTTCCTGGAATGACATCGTAATCAAATCCATAATCATATGTTTTACTGCCCTCAACATTAGTGACTAGAATAGGAAATGTTGTATCATATACAGTACTATCATTTACCATAGAGGATGCTATCACTAGCCTCGAATCAATTCTATCATGGGATGCTATCGCGGTACTGTCTGTATTTATATCTAATATTTCTGTAATAAGTTCTTGGTTTCTGATACTGAAAGCTAAATCCTCCGAATTATCAAGCGTATCAAAGACCACATGATATTCCCTACCATCCCTAATTGTAAAAGGATCAATAACATCAACAGTTATAGTCCCAGAACCATAGCCTGAAAGGTGCTCAATAAATTGTTCTCCCTCCTGAACCGTATTGGGTGGTGTGTAACCCAACGCAGGTGAATTTGGCACCACTATCGCAGCATTTTCGCTCAAGCTCACAACATTTCCTTTATAGTCAAGGTCAAGAGTTATAGAGCACTCACTCGGTGCTATAGGAATCAGGTTTTCGCTTGGTGAGTACCCGTTTTCGAAGAAGTCAATATCATAACCCTTGTCATATGCTGTTACGGCATAATAATAAGTTTGACCATTGATGACATCGCTAGAATCAACAAAAATATATTCAAGACCAGAGTCCGTCCCCATATCAAATTGTACACCATTGTATCCAATGGGATGCGGTCCATTGAGACCGTTGTCTAAATCAAATATTGCTATGGGTTCTTTAAACGTAATATTTCCAAAAGCATCTGTGATGGTATACGAATCAATAAATCCAGGATCGGTACTTTTATAAACTCTATAGCCTTCAAAATCATTTCCATATATTGGATCAATTGATTTTTCTGAAAAACTATTCCAATAAAGAGTGACTTTATTATCTCCGGGTACCGCCGTCATTGTAGGTTTCAACGGTGGTTTTGCAAAGCTATAATCGTTATCGTATATATTTTGCATAGTTGCTGTATTTCGAAGAATATCAGCCATGTTTTCACCATAGACCATTGCAATTGCAAATTTTTTCTTTTCGCCGGGCTGCAAGGATATATACCCTGAGCCATATAAAAATGTTTGATCTACATTTTGTTGAGGTACCTGAAATACACCAGGAGATAATTGGCTCCACATCACCTCATCGTTGGACGGATATACGCTTGGATAGGGTGCCGAATAAAAACTAGTCAATCCTATCTGGTCTGACTCATCATTGTCTGTGATTTCAAAGTTAGGTTCGCCCAAATCAGGAACCCCATTTCCCTCTGTTCCATCATCATCTGGACCTGTATAATTGATATGAAAATCGGCTAATCCGTCTGCTCCAATGTCATCCCGCTCAGGGTCCCAGTCTCCATCGTTATCAACCCCATCAAACTGGCTCTCGTCAATCATACCATCTCCATCATTGTCAATGCCGTCTTGAGGGTTTCCAGGTGATTCTAAAAAACTCCATCCAAAATAAGCCGGACGAAATCCTCCATAGGATGAACTCCAATTATCATGGTCCCACTGATAGACCATGTCATTTTCCGTATCAAACCATGCATCGTCATCGCTAAAACTAGATGCCCCACCTATATCTGCATCCCCGTACATGCCAAAAACCACACTATCCAGAACGCTAGATCCTACATTAGTAATCCAATAGGTAACAATAATGATATCTTCAGCAGCCGGATGATTCCATTGATATCCACGCGCTTCCATTTCTATACCAAGACCACGCCTGTGTTCATCTGGAGAAACAGTAGGATCTTCAGGAATATCATTTTGATCTGGCCAGAACTCAAACTCGCTATTATAGCGATCATCAACAACAAAATAGGATTCTTGGTCTGCCCTCACATACTTCCCGTATTGACCGTTCCACTCTCCATTCCAATCCTCAGTCCTGTTTGGCCATGAATTTGGCCATGAATTTTCATTGTCGCTCATTGCGAGATTTTCCTGGTTTGGGTTTGAATAGCCAGAAAGTGGCTCAAAACTCCAAGGGGTACCCTCAGGCGAAGCATCAACAAGTCCGCTTATTCCATCAGACACAATGTGCCTCCTAAACCCATTTGTATCCACAACACTTGCGGCAACTACAGGAGAAAATTCCCAGATATATGAATGGCCTGATCCGATGGGGTAGACACCAGAAAAACTACTACTTTGATCTCCAATAGAACCGTGATTATAAAATCTACATAAGACTCGATTGCCAGAATGATCGCCATATTTTCTATCATCCCGCCCCATGATTTTTGCGGCATGTTTTTCTCTCTTGTAGAACTTTTTCTTTGGATAGTCCTGTGATATTATCAATGAAATGGATAAGACATGAATCAGAACTAATAGCAACCCCTTCATAGTTTTATCTCCACAATATCGACAGGCCAATCTTTACCTTTCTTGGCGCTGAATAGTAAGATGGCACAACCAAAAACTCATCTAACGTGTTGAGCATTGGGCCACTATATTGTGGCGTATATGTGGGCACAAGCGAGTATGATGCCCTTCCGGTGTCGCCATATACCGTGAGTTCATTTCTAATATCAAAGAGATTGTAAACATTTACGTGAAAGGATAGCTGGATAGAACTGGAAAGAGCAACATTATGAAAAGCTCTCATATCAACGTTATATGTTGGTGGTCTACGACCATTATTTTCAAACGAAGTTCTCTGCCCATCCGCATTTGTGGTAGTGTAAGGAAATCCACTTCCATAATTAAAAACAATGCTGGCCCCTGATGATTTTGAAAGGTGGTAGGTAGCGGTACCATTAATGGTATGCCTCTGGTCCCAATCAAGAGGGATCAACATTTTTTCAGGCTCTATATCAGATTGTTCATCATAAAATGCAGCAGTCGGATCTGATGCATTTCCCTCAGACACAGAAAAAGTATAATCAAAATTTCCAGAAAATTTTTGTGAAGAGCGCTTAGAAATTGCTAATGTTAATCCTTTAGAGTTTGCATGGTCTTTGTTTACATACATCCCATAGCGATCCCCAGCAATAAACGAATTCTTGATCTCTGTAGCATTCAGATTTCTTATGTCTTTATAATATCCAGTTATTTCAAGTCCAATATCTCTTCCAAATTGCTGCGAAAACCCTACTTCATATTGCGTTGTTCGTTGCGGTTCCATATTAGCATTACCCATCGTCGAATTCACCCCAGATGCTGCAGGTACCTCAAACTCTGGATTATCATAGATGTAACTGAAACTTGGATTCTGAAAAAAGTGACCATAAGAAAAATGTAAATATCCCTTATCAGTGATTGGAAAGGCAAGGGCAAACCTTGGGCTAAGTTGGGTTTTGGTGTCTGCCCTTTTGAACCAGGGGTCTCCATTTGCGTTTGATGATAGCCTATCGCTATCAGACTTTAGGTTTGAATATTTCATCTCCTCATCAGATATCTGACCATCACCATCAATATCTTCCCACTTATTAATTGGCTTTAGTGGAGAAAGGTAATTAGGATCTTCAGGATCATTTAAAACCCAAAATTGTGAATCAAAGTAGTCATAGCGTATCCCAACATTTACCACCATATCATCAGCCTCCATTTTATCTTGAAGATAGAAAGACAATTCAATTGGATTTCGACCATCGAAGGAATTGCCAGTCCAAGTTGTGTCTCCATTTTCCATTACTTGCTTTAATGAGAATGGATCCAAAGATTGGAAGGAGTTGTGTATTGTATTATCCTCAGGCTCTAAAATAACAGGTGCGTAGCCCGTGTAAGGCGCCTGCAGAACAGTGATATCATTAAACTTGATTTTTGTGCTCCGATATTCAGCACCCATTTTAGCTTGGTGAACGGAGGATAATTGGCTAGTTAATTCTGCCTTTAATGTCCTAACATCAGACATGCGATTGTAGATACCCATGTAGTTACCCCCAACTTCAAAATTATTTCCCGTTGCATAATCATCTATTCTCGGGTCTGTATCATACAGGAAGGTATCAAGCATCGCATAGCCCCAATCCGAGGCATAATCAATATTATCAATTATCTCATAGTAGTTAGGATTATCACTTAGGTGGGTTCTAAAGTGGTTGACTGCTTTAGAAAACATTAAATTAGCAAAGGTTGATTGATTGAAAGACATATCTACTCGTGCAATATCTCCCACCCTAGTATTGAACGAAAAAGGTCTTCCGTCAGGGTTCCAGCGGTACGCATGTGAATAGGCTTGGGATCTCGTATCGCTATGCATGCGATTATATCCTAATCGCATTTTGGGTGTAATTCTCAAAGATAGCTTCGCCTGATAAGTGGACTGGTCACTCCAACTCATTGACTCCCAATTAAAATCACCATTATTTCTTTTTTGCTTGATTAGTGATGCAAGACTATCCTGGTAATTTATAGGAGCCCACAAACTATCTACAGGAACGAAATTATCGCCCAGTCCAACTTCATGGTCAATGATCCACATATTTTGCTCATCCGACCATGAGTAGGAATTTGGGTGAAATACCCTTTCTCCAAACAGATAGCCATTATTTCTTTTTTTACGGCCAGAAATAAAGAAAGACATACGGCCAGGAATTATTGGACCCTCTATATTTGCTTTCATATCTGATATGTCGTTCCAATTTTCCTTATCTGCTTTTGGGAAAATTGGATCTTTGGCTATAAAATAGTCCCCAATATTTCCAGATATGCTTCCAGAATATTTTTCGAAGTTCCCATCTTTTGTAACGATATTAACGATTCCTGACATTGCCTGACCATACTCAGCGTTAAACGTACCACTTATAAACTGAAGCTCTTGGATAGAGTTATTCTCAATTTCAACTGCAATTCCAGAATTATATGGATCAGTTACTGTTATTCCATCTACCATGTAAGAAATTTCTCCCCCCCTGCCTCCACGAACGTGGATCTCGCCTCCGGTTGTAACAACGCCTGCCTGTAGGGACAGCACATCCGTAAATTCCTCAACGGGTAACATGTCGACCTCTTCGCTGCTAATGTTTGCCTGCGAATAGGTAACATCAGTCTGTATCATTGGCCGGTCTGCCTGAACAATTACCTCATCCAAACCAACAGCGCTTTGACTAAGCTGCCCATCAAGGTTTGTTGTAAGATCAACTCTAATTCGTACGTCGTTCATAATGAGTGTTTGATAGCCAATCATGGTGAATTTTACCTTGTATGACCCTGGAGGAACCTGGAGCACATAGTAGCTACCATTAATATCAGTTGCGGCCCCAAACGGCGTGCCCTCAATCATTACATTTGCACCAATCAAAGGATCTCCTGTTTCCTTATCAGTTAATACTCCAGATAGCTTGCCGGTGGTGCCGGAAAAAAGGGGGTTCATAAAAAGAAGAACAAAAGATATTGTGAGAAATTTATTTTTCAAACAGTTTCCCAATATTTTGGAATAAAGATAATGCATGAGACGAAGTCTCTATTTAACCAGTACTAATTTTTTTATAGATTGATAACTTGGAGTCCTCATTTCATAAAAATACATACCAGATGGTAGCTTATAGCCGTTGTCATCCAGACCGTGCCAGGTAATAGTGTAAGATCCAGTATTTAAAGGACGGTTGATTAGTGTAGAAACTTTTTGGCCGGCTAAATTAAAAATTGTAATGCGTACATGAGAATTTTGTGCAATATCAAATTTAATATTTGTTGATGGGTTAAATGGGTTGGGATAATTTTGGCCAAGTTCAAATTTTGAGGGCGAAATGTTTGGTTCTTCTACGCTGACCTCAATACCAACTCCTATAGCAACCTCCGTAACATTATCGCCAGACTCTATCAGCAATTCATCCTGTATCTGAAAATCATTCCGAACTCCAAATGCACCAACTTTTACGATCAATGAATCATTTTCCCCAGAATATCCAGAAACATTTCCCCTAAATGGAGAAACCGTTAGCCATGTGTACTCATCTCCCGACTTAATTGCTACTTTGTCTAAAGCAACGCCATAACCCCAATTACCTCCACAGTCCGAATACTCAAAACCAATTCTATATGAGCTAAAATTAAGTACGTATGGTTCAAGATTATACATGTGCGATGACCAATACCATCCTGTTGAAATGGTTGAATCTAATACAATCCATGAGACTCCATCATCTGTGGATACTTTTACCTTGAAATCCTCTGAGTAAGGGCCACCGTCAACACATGAGCCTGATGGGTTAGGAAAATATAGATCAAAAACCAAGAGCGACGGCTGGTCATCATTTTCAATGGAATTTGAAAAAAGCATTGGATTTGCAGCATTGGCCAGGTCTTCCCCGGCTGCATCATCATTGTAAAGTGCAAAGTTTGATGAACCATCCAAAGGCTCCGGGAATGGTAAAAATTCTGATGAATTGCTAGCAGAGTCGCCCACAACCCATTCCCCACTTAAATTTGTGATATTTTCAAAATCACCAAGAGATCCATCTTCAAATGTTGATAGGGAAAGGATCTGAGCTAGATCAATATTAGAAAGTTCAATCGAACTAATAAGAAACTCTGCATCAATACTATCGTAGTTTGCAATCTGAAAGAAGCTTTCTTGATACTCTCCATCTTCTAATAAATCAAAATTGATTGAGGCTGGGCTAACCTGAAAAGGCCCCATGGGAATAGCACAAACTTCCGAGGATAATAAAGATTGACCTTCTTCATAGGCTGCTGCAACACTAAAGCAATATTCAGTTCCATTATCTAATTCCTCTACAACGTATTCCATTTCATCATAGGCGGTAGCTCCTATTTGAACGCCATCCTGATAAATATTGTAATGAAAAAAAGTACCGCATAGAGCACCTTGCCCTTCCTGACCTCCATGTACTCTGATATCATCAACAAACCAATCTTCCCCATAACCTAATGGACAGTAGTAGCGAAAAGAGAACATAATATCTTGACCTGCAAATTGTGATATGTCCACAGTGTTAAACCAATAGTAATCACCTACTGAGTCAGGATTTGAAACATAAACAGTATCCCATGACATCCCGCCATCTGTTGATATCTCAAGAGTATTACTAGCCGTCGCATCAAAAGGATAATTATATGCCTCTATAAATTCGATATATGCAGCGGAATATCCTGATAAATTAGCTGAACCAATTAACCTACTATCAACGGGTGAAAATTGACCTGTGGTCGAGTCAATTCCCGAATATCCTGCAAAGGCAGAAAAGTCGTCATCTCCGCCATCATCACATGGATACATCCCTGTACCGCAATCTGCTGGTGTACCATCTTCATACCTAAACCATCCACCAGAACAATCGCTACAAATTGATGTATCATTAACAACCATCATTTGTTCTGCAGCAGTAGCACATGATGAAAAGCATTCATCAAACAAGACATCGCCATAAGAGTAATTTTGTGCCCAATATAACTCTACATGACCATCGTATGAATAGGCCTCAAGAAAAGCTGGTGGGCAAAGTTCTTGGGCTGACAACAAAGAGAAAGAGGCTAAACAAAATAGAATTTTTCTCAATGGCTTCATCCTGAAACTCCAAATAAATATAACATTTAATAAATAAGAAAATACGTCTTAAGGGTCACATATCAAAACAGCTGCAGAGGGTTTTAAAATTGGTACAAGGTGGGTATTGTAAAGATAATTAAATTATATTCATTATATGATGATTAGAGAAATATCTTGAGATTATGTTACAGGCTACTTTAATCATTTCTCTGTTGCTTTCTATCTTGGTAGGTAATAATGCTGGAAGACCTTTACCAACGATTGCTGTAGATCCATTTAAAATGAATGAGACAGCAAAAATAGGTGACAATCCATTTCCAACAAATCCAATGAGCGACAGAGCAAGAGGATACTTGCTCCAAGGAAAAGCACAAACAGCAATTACAAACTACGGTAACTATATTGATATTGAGGTAAATCCCAACGGAGCTTGGGGTGAATATGCATATCTTTATGAGGTATCATTTCTTGCAGGAATACCAGGTCATTCTAACTCTTCAAACTATTCCTGGAACAATATTGAAAGTATTACGGATGATGATGGATTTCCAATCTATGGAATATGGGAATCTCAGAGCGCATATGATGCATGGTTTGAAAATGGTGACACAAATTTTGTGGGGGTTATCTTTAATGCGGAAAATGATTTTGGACTATGGGAGCCAGACAGCATATCAAAAAAGGCTTCTATCGATGATCTAAATGACTTACATCAGTGGGTTATAGACCATGAGTCGAATAAGATTCTTATAACAGTGGCAGGTAACGATAATCCAAACCGTTCTATTACCAGAATAGGATTGATACACCCATGGGCACTGCGACCAAAACTCATTAGTCGCGAGGACCAGTTTGATTATTATGATTATGGTAATGATAAAGAAGAGTGGACAGAAGACGATGACTATTTTTATTATGGAGCAAATACGGCTGAATCTTGCTTATCATTTTATTCTCCAACCTTTAACACGGACTGGCATGCCTCTACCATGGCAAGGACCAATACCCACAACACTGAAGTTGGTGCTGGTGATATGTTTGGTGATACTTACGTGACCGATCCTGCAGATACTTACCCACTGTTAGCACACTCTGGTTATGGATCAACATGGCCCAAAAAAATGAACCCCATTACCAATACAATGGAGCCTTTTTGGCCAGGCTGGTGGGCTCAAGACTATAACATCAACCTGCCCGGATGTTCCCAATCCAGAAAAGATCCAGACTGTTGGGAGGACGTACCGGGCAGGTTCATCTCAGACATGGATGTATACCTAGAATTTGATGATCGATGGGCACATAGGGGTAATCAGGTTAACACCAACAATGAATATGAGCAAACAGGCTATGCTATGGGACTGAGAGTAATGTCAGAAGCGCACTCATATGGTGTTTCTTATGCTGAGGATATTCTTTTCGTAACGGTTAAGGTTAGAAACGAAAGCGGTGACTGGTGCGCTGAGGATGAATACGGTGTACCAGTATTAGATGAAAATGGTGATCAGGTTTGCGGAGAAGCTATGATCATGCCCGATGGTACCAAATTAAATCGTGGAAAGGGTTTCAACTATTCCGGCGTCAGCCTTGGATTTTGGAATGATGGTGTTATTCTGACTAGCGATAAATATGGAAATTCAAATTATTGGTCCAGCGCTGATGACTACATGAAATACTATTGGGAGGTTTTTGAAGTTAATAATGAGAGAATGTTAATTAGCATGGCAATGATAGGTGATTACGATGGATATTCAGGAGTTGCTGGCTATGCAATGGATCCCAATACCCCCAGCCCCGGAAATGAATTTGGACTTGTTGCCACTCAATTGCTGGATTCACCTCGTGCTACAGAGCCCGTTGACTTAGACAAGGATGGCGTTATAGATATATTCCCTGGCGAACCTCTAAAAATGACCGACTGGCACTGGCTTGATTGGTACCTTAGGCCTGGCGTGACCCATCCTGAAAGCCTTTCAGGCGATTGTTATGCAGGAACTCCGGGCTGTCCTCAAGCTAGAAATAAAGAAGAGCTATTTTACAAGCTTATGGTTGGAGATACAAGCAACCTAAGTGAAAACGAGCATTCCTGGCACTTTCACACTCAAGATCCCGATACTGACCTTCCATCAGATTTAAACCCTCATTTTGACTCGCTGGAGGGCATCGAGCAAGAGATGGTATTTCAAAGACCACCAGAGGGAGTTGACCCTTTAGTCCTGATGTCCTGCGGGCCATTTGACCTACCAGTAGGCAGAGAGGTTCCATTTTCTTTTTGCATAATCTTTGGCCAGAATGAGGAGGATCTGATAAATAATGCGCGTTTTGCTCAGGTTATGTACAATTCAAGATACCAGGGATTCACTCCACCAACCAGACCTACCGTACACGGCACCGGTGAGTTAGGAAGTGTCAGGATTTACTGGAATGATGATGCCGAATATTCTACCGATGTAGTAACCGGTTATTCTGATTTTGAGGGATACAAAATATATAAAAGCAGTGATGGTGGTGAGACCTGGGGAGGTCCAGATGACATGATCTATAATACAGATGGAATATTTGTTGGCTGGAGACCCTATGCACAGTTTGACCTATCAGCAGAAGAGGACTCTCTCCACTGTGTTTATGAAAATAGCTATGACTGTGATCCGGAGCTCTCAAGAGGACACCCCGTAAGCGGTAAAGACCCATATTTTCCTTGGTTCAGCTTAGGTGAGGATACCGGTTTTGAAATGATCCGTTTAGAGGAACCATTTACATCAGGTGACAATACCTACCAATATATGTATGAAGATAAAAACATCGTTAATGGCATTGAATACACCTACTCCGTAGTCGCCTATGACATGGGCGTTGAGCCACCTTTTGAAACTAGTTACATTGATTTAGGAAATGGCCAATATGAAACGATAGTTGATACCAATTATTCAAACCCAAACAAGTGGGCGGATCCTGAGGGCTATGCATCACTTGAAAATTCTAAAGGTACTACAATTCTTGATAGAAATTTTATACAGGTTTACCCAGGTGTAAGCCCAAGAGCTGACCTGAATAATGTTAAGGTGGTACCAAACCCATATATGGCAGGATCAATCTACAATGAGTCAGAGCATATGCGAAGAATACGTTTCACAAATCTAAATAGATCCTGCATAGTAAGTATCTATACTCTATCTGGAGAATTAGTGAGCGTAGTTAAACATCATGATGAAAATTCTGGCAATGCATTTTGGGATCTCAGAACGGTTAATAACCAAGAAGCTGGACCTGGTCTCTACCTTTATCACATCAAATCTCTAGTTGAAAATGAAGATTTTTCGTTCATTGGTAAGTTTGCAATTGTAAGGTAAAATATTTTAATTGAAATCAAATTAATTTAAAATTATGGAAATTCTTTTATAAGAACGAATGCGCAGAATAAATTACACCACACATTCAAAACATTTTATCAAAATAAGCTATTTGTTTAAATTTTATACATACTCTAACAATAAAATGAAACTTTTATTAAAAACATTTCTGACATTATTGTT
>ENA-OSEY01002436-OSEY01002436.1-marine-metagenome-genome-assembly--contig:-NODE-2436-length-12047-cov-3.701253_pt1 | contig 12047 bp, 12 predicted proteins | sample MGYA00248465_ERZ534230 | MGnify/ENA primary metagenome ERZ534230 (study PRJEB26409, sample SAMN06344110) | marine metagenome | isolation source: Sea water from surface | place: Atlantic Ocean:Southern... | reverse complement strand
GTGATGTTGTTGTCTCAGTAAGTAAAGCTCTAAAAATAAAAGGTTGGGATAAACTTGTAGAGGCGTTTGAAAAAAATGAGCCTATTATGGGAAAAATAACAAGCAAATGTAAAGGTGGTGTTATCGTCGAACATATTGATACTGGATCGCTTATGTTTTGTCCAGGTTCTCAAATTTCGGACAAACCCCTAAAAGATATATCACATTTAATAAATGAACCTCAAAAATTTGCTTTAATTAAACTAGATAAGATAAGAGGTAATGCATGTGTATCAAGAAGACAAATCATATCTTCAAGTAAAAAGGAAGATAGAGCAAAAATTATAGAAAAATATAAAGTTGGTGATGTAATTAAAAATGCTGTAGTTAAAGGTTATAGTAACTTTGGATGTTTTTTTGATGTAAATTCTGAGTTGGATGTGCTTGTTCATACCTCTGAACTTTCATATTCAAGAGTAAATCATCCTGAGGAACTGTTAAGTATCGGAGCAAAACATGATTTGCTAATAATTTCGGTTGACAAAGATAAACAACAAGTTGGTTGTTCAATTAAACAACTATCCCCAGACCCATTTGAACACATATCAAATTATGAATTAAATAAAGAATACAAGGTTAAAGTTGTTAAATTAATGGATTTTGGTGCATTTTGTGAACTTGAACCTGGACTTACTACTTTATTGCACTCGAGCGAATTAAGTTGGACTAAGAAAAATCCGTCTGCAAAAAAAATGTTTAAAATAGGTGATGAAATAAATTGTGTAATTACTGAGATTGATAAAGAAAAAAGAAGAGTCTCCATATCACATAGACTTACACAAGAAAATCCAATGATCGTTTTTGAAAAAAAATTTCCAGTAGACTCAATAATTGAAGGAACAATTAGCAGTATGAATGATTATGCAATCTATTTAAGGATTGATGGTTTTGATTTGGATGGCTTTTTACATGCAAATGATCTTTCGTACGATAAAAATCCTGAAGAAGAAATTAAAAAGTATAAGAAAGGTGAAAAATTAAAAGTGAAAGTTTTAGAAATAAAGCCTGATCAACAAAAACTAAGAATAGGTTTAAAACAAACTCAAACTGATCCTTTCGAATGGTTTAAAGATAAAAAAGTAAATGACACTTTAACTGTCAAAATATTAAATACAGATAATAGAGGTCTTATTGTTCAGCCTGAAGGAAGTAAAGTTGAGTTGCAGATAAAAAAATCCCAGATTGCAATAAATGCAGCTGATGCAAGACCATCAAGGTTTATCACAGGAGATAGAATTGATGCTGCAATACAAGAAATTGATTTGAAAAAAAGGAAGGTGTCTTTAAGCATAAAGCTATTAGAAGAATTACAAAATAAAAAAGCTCTGGAAATGGGTTCAGACCCATTATCAGGAAGACAGCTTCCATTTTCTTCTTTATCAGATAAGTTGGATAAGAAAGAAAAAAAGAAAAAGAAAGATTAATAAAAATTGGCAATAGTTAAATCTAGGCTCCTTCAAAAAATTTATAAAAAATATCCTAATTTCTACAAAAAAGATCTGGAAAAATTCTTTAATATTATTTTAGAGGAAATAAAATATTCATTAAAAAAAGGTGAAAGAGTTGAGTTAAGAGGTTTTGGTACGTGGTCGACACACATACAAAAAGCTAGAATTTCTCGTAACCCAAAAACTGGTGAAAAAGTTGATACTCCTGAAAAAAAGACTATTCATTTTAAATTTGGAAAAGAGTTATTTGACAAAATAAATAATGAAAAAAAATAAAAAAAAATTATTTATTGCATGTGACACAAGCAAAATTTCAAAAGTAAAAAAAATTTTAAAATATACAAAAAACAAACAAATAAAAATCGGTTACAAATTTGGTTTAGAATTTCTTAATTCAAAAGGTGGAAGAAATTTTATAAAAGGATTAAAAAATAAAATAATTTTTTTAGATACTAAACTAAATGATATTCCAAATACCATGAGGTCAGCTATTATGGCTTTAAAAGATTTAAAACCTAATTACTTAACAGTGCACATAAGTTCCGGCTTCGAAGCGCTTAAAGCTGTTAAAAGTGTTTCAAAAAAAATTAAAATAGTTGGTGTTACAACTCTTACTTCCCTTGATAATAAGAATTTAAGGGAAATCGGATATAATAAATCTGTAAAAGATTTAGTAAAACATCAAGCGAGATTAGCAAATAAAGCAAAAATTGATGCATTAGTATGCAGCGCTCATGAAATAAAATTTGTAAAGAAATATTTTAAAAAAGAGATAATTACACCAGGCATTAGTTTTAATAAAATTAAAAATGATCAAAAAAGGATTACCACTCCATATGAAGCTTATTATAAATATAAAAGCGACTGGCTAGTTATAGGAAGATCTATTACAAAAGGAAATATTAAGAAAAATTTAGACGATCTAATGTTTCAAATTAAAAAAAAATAGTTTCAATATTGTATTGGTTCATCGTCGATTGATCTCCATAAATACCAAGTTGCAACTGAACAATATGGTGAAAATTTCTTTTGAAGTTTAAATATAAAGTTTTTTGGGGGTAAGTATTTTTTTTTATAATTATTCGATATTGCTCTGAGTAAGCCTATGTCTTGAATTGGCCAAATATTTTGTCTGTTGAAAGTAAAAAGTAAAATCATCTCTGCAGACCATCTTCCTATTTGCCTTAAACTAGAAAGATAAACTATTGCATCTTCATCATTCATTTTGTTTATTAATTTTGGATTAAATTCTTTATTTAAAAACTTTTTTGACAGTTCTTTTATGCCTTTAACCTTTTGCTTACTTAAGCCACATTTTTTTAATTGACTAAAAGTTTTATTATTAACTATATGTGGTTTAATTTTTCCTCTACAAACTTTTTTAAACTTAGAAAAAACTGAGTCTGCAGCAGCTACACTAATTTGCTGACCAATTATACTTTTGCACAAAGAAAAAAATATGTCTCCTCTTGTAGTAAGTATTTTATCATCGTATTTTTTTATAAGTTTTTTCATCACAACGTCTTTAGAAGACAGATACTTTACTGCAACATTCCAATAGCGAGGTTTTTTAGTCATGTCTTGACGGTGTGGGTTCTTTTTTGAGAGCAATTTCTCTTCTAAAAATTATTATTGAAGAAGCAATAACTAAAATTGCTCCAATTAAAGTTTTTCCAGATGGAACCTCTCCCCAAATCAAATATCCAAATACGATTGCAAAAACCAAAGCTAAATATTTTAAAGGTGTAACTAAGGAAACTTCAGAAAATTTGTATGACTGGCTTAACCACAAATTCGCAACACCACCAAAAAAACCTATCATAGATAAAAGTGTAAGATCATAAAAGCTTGGCATTATCCACCCAAATGGTAAGGTTAGTAAGCCAGCAATAGTTATTGCCGCAGAGAAAAATAGAGAAATTAACCATACGGGTTCTGTTGATGATAACTGCCTAATACTTATTGCAACATAAGACATTCCTAAAACAAAAATAACTGGAAAAATATAATAGACATTAAGTGAACTAAAGCCGGGTTCTGATATAATTAAGATTCCTATAAAACCTATAAATACAGCTAACCATCTAAAGTAACCTACTTTTTCACTTAAAAAAAAAATTGAAAAAATTGTTGTGAATATTGGAGCTGCAAATGAAATGCTTACGACAGTTGCTAAAGGTAAATTTCTCAATGCGGTAAATATTGAGAGTAAAGCAGCTAAGCCAAAAAAACATCTTGAAAAATGTAATAATGGTCTTTTGGTAAAATAAAAGTCTCTAATTCTTTCTTTAGGAATAACAAAATAATAAAGCACTATTCCAAAAAAACCTCTGAAGAATATTACTTGACCTAATGGATAATCATCTGACCACTTGACTATTAAATCCATTATAGAAAAGGCACAGACTGACAAAAACATGTACAAAAAGCCTAATTGATTTTTAGACAACATAAGTTAACTTTAGATAAATAAATTTAATAATCAATGGAAATAGCAGTTTTAGCATGTGGGTGTTTTTGGGGTCCAGAAATTAAGTTCAGTAAACTTGAAGGTATTTACAGAACAGAGGTTGGATATTGTGGAGGAAACAGTTCAAAAACTTCATACAAGGAAGTTTGTACAGGTGACACAAATCATGCAGAGGTAGTAAAATTAGAATTTGATCCAAATAAAATTTCATACGAAAAAATATTAGAATTTTTTTTTCAGATACATGATCCAACAACACTAAATTCTCAAGGACCAGATTTTGGAACCCAATATCGAAGTGAAATATTTTATTTAAATGATAATCAAAAAAATATTGCAGAAGAAATCACAAAAAAAATTAATAAGAAACTTTCGGGAAAAGTAGTAACTAAAATATCATTATTGAAAAATTATTGCATAGCTGAAGAATATCATCAAAAATATTTAGATAAAAATTAAATGAGTTTAGTTTCTACTGAATGGCTTCAGAAAAATTTAAATAATGTTAAGATAATCGATAGCTCTTGGCATTTACCAAATACTAAAAGAAATGGCTATAAAGAGTATTTAAAAAATCATATAAAAAATTCTTTGTTTTTTGATATAGATACGTATTCCAAAAAGAATACTGACCTACCACACATGTTAGTGGATATAAACGAATGGGAAAAAATTGTTTCTGATATGGGGATAGAAAATAGTGATGAAATAGTTATTTATGATAATTCTGATTTAGTAAGTTCATGTAGATGTTGGTATAATTTTTTATACTTTGGGCATAATCCTAAGTTTGTAAAAATTTTAAATGGTGGCTTTAAAAAATGGATGAGTGAAGGTAGGGAAGTAACAACCAATATTAAGAAAGTAAGCAAAACTAACTACCAAGCAAAAGAAAGAAAAATATTAGTAAAAAATAAAAAACAAATTGATGAAAATATTCTAACAGATGAATTTAAGCTTATAGATGCAAGAAGTCTTAATAGATTTAAAGGTATAGAAAAAGAACCCAGGGAAGGTTTAAGATCTGGATCAATTCCAAATTCATTTTGTTTGCCTTTTGGTAATTGTATAAACAAGGATACAAATGAATTTTTAGACGTATTAAAATTAGAGGAAAAATTTAAAGAAATACTTAAAGATATTAAAGACACCAATATAGTATTTACTTGTGGATCTGGAGTAACAGCCTCTGTTCTAGCTTTCGCACTATCTTTGATAAATAATAAATATTCACCAATAATTTATGATGGATCTTGGAGTGAATATGGTAAATATCCTTCATGAAATTATCTAAAAAAATAACAATATTTATATCTATAATATTTATAGTTATCTTTGGAATAATTATAGCAAGATATTTTGTAGGTAAACATTTTGAAAAAAAATTTTCGCAAAGGCCTCCTCCAGGTGTAATTATAGAAGTAGTTGATAACTATCAATTTTTTGAAAAAATTGAAACTTTTGGGACTGCTGTAGCACTTAAAACAAAAAACTATAGGGTTAAAAAAGAAGAGATTAAAAATCAAAATATAAAATTTGGTAAACTTATAAAAGAAGGTGAGACAATATTTATAATAAATGATGAAAAGGTAAAAGCACCGTTTAAAGGAGTTTTAGGTAAAAGAGAAATCGCACAAGGAGTTTTGGGAACAGACTCATTTATACTTACTTTGGATGATATCTCATCAATTATGTTGGATATAAAAGTACCTGAAAGTTATTTATCTATTTTAAAAACAGGCTTGGAAGTTAATATAAAATCAGATTCATATAAAAAAAAATTTAATGGAGTAATAGAATCTGTGAGTTCAAGAGTCGATCCCAATACTAGATCTGTTCTTTGTAATATTAAGGTTAAAAATCCGAAACTTGAATTAATTCCAGGTATGCTTTTAAATGCAGAAATAATTTATAATAAAGTTGATGCAATTGGAGTTTCAGAGTCATCAATACTAGTTCAAGGAAAATCTAATTTTGTTTACAAAGTTTTAGAAGATAACTCAGTTGAGAAAATTGAGGTAAGTGTAGGAAAAAGAAGTTACGGAAAAATCATGATTTTAGAAGGATTAGATATCAATGATAAGATTATCAAAGAGGGAATTTCTAAAGTAAGAAATAAAATGAAAGTTAAAATTGTTAACCAATAATAATGTATCTTACAGATTTATCAATTAAACGACCTGTAGTTGCAACTGTAATGAGCTTAATACTTGTTATTTTTGGACTTGTAGTTTTTAACGAGATACCGACAGATGAGCTCCCTGATGTAGAAAGACCAGTTGTAACAATACAAACCAATTACCAAGGGGCATCGGCAGAAATAGTTGATACTCAAATAACTCAAAAAATTGAAGATAGAGTTGGAGGCACGCCAGGACTAATTAATATTGAGTCAATGAGTGAAGATGGATCATCAAGAATTGAAATGACCTTCAAGTCAGATTTAGATTTAGACAATGTTGCAAATGATGTGAGAAGTTTTGTTGCAAGAGTAGTTGATGAACTTCCCGAAGAGGCAAGTGCGCCCGAGGTCTACAAGCAATCTGCTGGATTTAGAACAACTATGTGGATGAGTTTTAGTTCAGATTTTATGTCTGATATGGAGTTAACCGATTATGCTGATAGGTACTTAACTGATTACTTTGCAACTGTAGAGGGCGTTGGAAGAGTAAGACTTGGAGGAGAAAGAGAAATATCTTTAAGAATATGGTTAGACCCAATAGCATTAGCTGCAAGAGATTTAACGACACAGGAAGTTGAACAGACTTTAAGATCTGAAAATTTAGAATTTCCATCTGGAAGAATAGAGTCAAAAGATATAGATTTGACCATTAAATTAGAGAATGCATACGATAAAATTGAAACCTACAAAAATTTACCACTAAAAAAATCTTTTGACGGATCAATTACGAAATTATCAGACGTTGCAAGAGTCGAATTTGGTCCTGTCTCTACAAGAACTGTTTTCAAAGGTAACGGTAAACAGGTAGTTGGAATTGGTATTTATCAACAATCAGATGCTAATACCATTAAAGTTGCAAATAGATTAAAAAAGAAAATAAAAGAAATCCAACCAACACTACCCGATGGAACATCATTGGAAGTATCTTTTGATAGAAGTAACTATATATCAACAGCTATTTATGAAGTTTACAAAACCCTTGTAATAGCATTAATTTTAGTGACCATAATTATATATTTATTTCTAGGTAATATTAGAGCTTTAGTAGTACCAATTATTGCTTTACCAGTTTCATTAATATCTACATTCTTAGCAATTTACTTTTTTGATTTTTCTATAAACTTATTTACTCTTATGGCATTAGTTCTTGCTATTGGAATAGTTGTAGATGATGCAATTGTTATGCTTGAAAATATTGTTAGACGAGTTGAAAAAGGAGAAACATCGCTTGTTGCGGCATACAAAGGTTCAAAACAGGTGTCATTTGCGATTATAGCAACAACATTAGTTTTAGTTGCAGTATTTATCCCACTTATTTTTATTAAAGGTTTAAGTGGTACTTTATACACACAAACAGCTGTGACTTTATCTTTTGCAGTAATTATATCTAGTTTTGTAGCTCTATCTTTAAGTCCTATGATAGCAAGTAAAGTTTTGGTTAAAAAAAATATAAAATCAAAAGTTTCTCAAAAATTTGAAGTAAGTTTAAATAAATTTAGAGATTTTTATAAAAGAACATTATTGTTTTGGCTAAAAAGAAAAAAAGAAATAATAATTTTTCTAATAATCATATTAGCTTTAACTACTTCTGTATTTTTATACGCTCCAAAGGAACTAATGCCAAAGGAAGATAGAGGGGCATTTTTTGTTATTATTAAAGCTCCTGAGAGTTCTGGTTTTGAATATACATCAAGTAAGTCTGAGGAAATCGAGGGATTTTTATTACCTGAGGTGGGAAAAGGGGAATATAGAAGATTGCTTTTAAGAGTTCCCGGATTTGGGAAAAGTTCCACACAAGTTAATTCAGGATTTATAATTGTTTTGTTAGAACACTGGGATAATAGGAAAAGAGATGGTCAAAGAATAATGATGGAATCTTTTAGAAAAATTTCAAAAGTTCCAGGTGTATTAGCTTTTCCAGTTATGCCACAAGGTATTAGAACAGGAGGGGTCCAAAAACCTGTACAATTTGTTTTGTTGGGTAATACTTACGAGGATTTAATAAAATGGAAAGAAGTTATAAAAAGTGAAGCTAGAAAAAATAAAAATTTAATTAATGTTGAAGATGACTTTAATCAAACTAAAGCAATTTTAAATGTAAAAATTGACCAAGAAAAAACTTCGGATTTAGGCGTTTCTACTTTGGAAATCGGAAGGTCAATAGAAACAATGTTTGGTTCAAGAAATGTAACCAAATTTACTAAGGATGGTCGTGAATACGATATAATATTACAAGGTGATATAAAAAATAGGAAAGAACCATCTAACCTAGCAAAGGTTTATGTAAGATCAAAAAATACTGGTAAGCTTGTTTCAATATCTAATTTAGTATCTCTTGAAGAAGAAGGTATAGCCCCAATATTATCAAGATATAATAGACAAAAAGCAATAACTATATCAGCTAACATTGTTGGAGACTATTCACTATCTGATGCACTCAATTTTCTCGAAAAAACAACAAATGATAATTTCCCTTCTGCTAGGATTGCTTATAAAGGCGAAAGTGAAGAATTGAGAGAAACCAGTTATCAAATATATTTAATATTTGCTTTAGCTCTTTTGACTGCATACTTAGTAATGGCTGCTCAATTTGAAAGCTTCAAACATCCATTTACAATAATGTTAACAGTGCCACTTGCAATTTTTGGGGGAATATTGGGCCTTCTAGTCGTTGGCAGTTCAATCAATATCTTTAGTCAAATTGCATTAATAATTCTTATTGGACTTGCAACTAAAAACGGAATTTTAATTGTTGAATTTGCTAATCAGCTTAGGGATGAAGGAAAAGATATTGAAAAATCTATTATTGAGTCTGCAAATATAAGATTAAGACCAATTTTAATGACATCAATATCTACTATAATAGGTGTATTACCTTTAGTCTTTAGTAGTGGACCAGGTGAAGCAAGCAGATTAACGGTAGGAATTACAATTTTATTTGGTATGATTTTTTCAACTTTCTTTACTCTATATGTTATTCCAACAATTTATTTAGCAATTGGTAAAAATACTAAAAGTATTAATTACATTGAAAAAGAACTTAAAAAACAATTAGATTAAAATATAATATATTTTTTTTTATTTAATCTTTTTTCACATTTGTTCAATTGAATTTTATATCTATCTGAATGCGCTTTTACTTTTTTTGCTAAATTAATTACTTTTTTATTTCGCTTATAATTTTTATAATTTCCCCAACCCTCATGATAGGCAATATACTGTTTAAAAGAATCTTTCATTGAGATTTTAAGTAATTTAGAGGATTTCGAAGTGTACCATCCTATAAAATCAACGCTATCCTTGTACCTGGTTCTTAGAGCTAATGGGTTATTTGTCTCTTTTTTATATTGTTTCCATGTACCTTTTACAGCTTGAGAGTAACCAAAAGAACTAGACGGTCTTTTAAAAGGAATTACTTTAAAAATTTTTTGTCTTTTAGGTTTTGCCAACCAATCAAAATCGGACTCCATTTTTATTATTGCAAGTTGTATATAAATTGGGGTTCCCCACTTTTTTTCTGTTTTTTTTGAATATTTATACCAAAGGTATCTTTCAGAGAAAATTGAACAACCGCTTTGAGTATTTTTAGGAATCGATGAGCAAGATGTTAAAAAAAAAGAAATAAATACTAAAAAAATTATTTTATTTTTTAACATTTTTTCTCCAGTCCCAGGGCATATCAAATGTACCTTTCCATAGCCCAAGTTCCTCCCTTTTAGCCTCTCTTTCAGCACTTAGATATTTTTTTGAATATTTTTTATAAGCTACTGCATAGCCCAACCTAACCATCCTAGAATTAATATTAATTTTATTTTTATAACAAGTTCCTAAAATTCTATTATATCTATCAATTCCCTCGACTTTGCAGCTAATGTTATAATTTTTAGTATAACCTTGTAGTTTTTTTTTTGAAATTTCTCCACACTTATAGTTTTTATTAAATGAAAAAATAAATATGCTTAAGAAAGTTCTTTGACATAATTGTTTCATCTCAGGAGCATCTATTCCATGTAGTCGGATTTTCTTATTATCAATTTTTAAAGTGTCACCATCAACTACTACTGCGGTTCCTTTAATTATTTCACTATTTGCAGGAATTACGAAAAATAAAAAAAATACAATTTTAATTAATAGATTTTTTTGCATAGAAATAAACAAATAAAAAAAGATATATAACTATTACACCCAAAAGATTTCCATTTAAATCAGAAAATTGGAAAGATCTGTTTGGAATAAAAATATGTAAAAACTCTAAAATTATTGAGGATGAAAATAAATAAATAGAGATTTTTTTTAAATTATCTTTATAAAACAAAAATAATCCAAAAAATGAAATAAACGCAAATGCAAATGTATGATTTGAGGAAAAATCAAAGATACTAAAACTAAAATCGTTTGTTAATTGAGGTTGTTTATTAAAATCACCATAAATTATTTTACCTAGTATACTGCCAGGAAAAATATATAAAACAACGAATAATAGATTTACTATATATCTGATATGGCTTTTATTTTTTCATAGAATAATTTTGTTTTTATTCCAAAGTTTTGACCTTCAGCAATACTTTTGTCCATTGTTAGGTCGTTTCCGAGATCAAGAGGTCTCGTACTTATTACTTTTCTAGTTATTATAATTGGTTGTCCACTAAAAATCTTATTTCTATTTTGACCGTAATAACTATTTTCATAATTTCCCTCTAAAACGGACCCCATTTGATTTCCTGGAGTTGTTGTCTCAGTTGTTGTTGTAATTTCTACTGCTAATTTGGTCACATTATCTCCATAGGTAATGCCAGTAGCTTGTGTTGCGTTATTTCCAACCAAATCAGAAGCATCTAAAGTAAAGGTAATATTTCCAGCTGCATCTGAATCGCTAACAACATACTTTGCAGTCCAAGTAGTTCCAAAAGTTGTATTGTAACTGACTTGATTTGTAATTGGATATCCACCTGATTGGAAAACAACATTTGGTTGATTAATAGCTTCATTTGTTTCAATTTCCAATGTAACAATCTCATTTGCTCTAACTATATAACTTGATATGGTATTATTAGAAGAAATTTTAATATTCCTGTTTTAGCTTATCAAGTGTCTGGAGAATACAGTATGATAAAAAATGCAATTCAAAAAAAAATACTAAATGAGGATTCAATTATTGAAAGTATCCTCTCATTAAAAAGAGCTGGTGCTTGTGCAATCGTAACTTATTTTGCTATCGAAATTGCAAAAAAAATTAAATCAATCAATTAAAATAATTTTCTAAAATAATTCTAGATTTTGGAAAAGAAAGATTATTGGGTATAAAAAATTTATTTTGGATAATATTTCTCGTAAAATAAAGAGACTTTTTAATTACTGGGTTGATAATTTTTTGAGGAAGTTTTTTTGAGATTAGATATGAGGGAACATCATAAATAAAATTATCAATTTTAACTTTCTTTATTTCATTATTTAAATTCTCATCTTTATATTTTTCTAAATTAGGGTCATAACCTAAATCTTTAATAAGATTTAATTCCAAAAAAATATAAAGTATAATCCAGTTATCTAAATTTATTGAATTTATGAATTCTTCATAAGATTTAAAAATATTTCTGTTTGGTTGAGACTCTGGTAATAAAGTGTTCAAAATTGAACAAATTGATACTATTGCTGATGTTCTCTTCTTATCGTCAAAATATAAAGGAGATATTGGCTTTACAAGTTCAGTCTTAAAATATCCTAATTTATTTTCATTTTTGGAATTATGAACGATAAACAACTTATTAGAAATTTGTAAATAGTTTCTAATCTTTCTTGAGTTACCACCATACACTACCCCGGAGACTTTACCTTTTAGTTTAGAAAAAACATTTATTATATTAGCATTTTCTCGAAATTTCCTTTTTGATAAAAGATAACATTCATC
>ENA-OSEY01002435-OSEY01002435.1-marine-metagenome-genome-assembly--contig:-NODE-2435-length-12048-cov-3.036004_pt1 | contig 12048 bp, 9 predicted proteins | sample MGYA00248465_ERZ534230 | MGnify/ENA primary metagenome ERZ534230 (study PRJEB26409, sample SAMN06344110) | marine metagenome | isolation source: Sea water from surface | place: Atlantic Ocean:Southern... | reverse complement strand
GATGCACTTGCTGGGTTAAGACCCAAACTTATGGAGGAAAATGAAAAAATGGCTGGTTCAACCATTCTTCCCGGTCAGTTCACGGCGGTCCAGCAATCGATTGGATGCGGTAAAAACCGTGAGGAGGGATTGGCATTTTTGGTGGAGTTTGTGGAAGAAACCAAAACTTCCGGATTCGTGGCAGACCTGATTGAAAAACATGGAGTGGTGGGACGCCTGTCCGTTGCTCCTCCAGCCTGAATCTTTGGGGAGTTTTCATGAAACGAATTACCCTTCCAATGGTTCTTGAAAAGGACTCTTAAAATTTAATTCACGAGGGTATTCAGAGCATCCATCGCCTGATGGATTTGCGATTGGCTAACATCGAGATGGGTAACCGCCCGCATGTTATTTTGGTCGATCACTCCAATCCATATTTCCTGCTTCCTCAGTTCTTTGGAAATTTCTCGCGCATCCCATCCTGTTCCGGAGACATCGAAGAATACAAGATTACTTTGCGGGGAGGGATCGACTTTCATTCCATTAATGGCTGAAATCCTCTGTTCCATGATCCTGGCATTTTCATGGTCTTCCGCCAGTCTTTGGATATGATGGTCCAATGCCCAAATCCCGGCTGCCGCAATCACTCCGGCCTGACGCATCGCTCCTCCCAGACGGTGTTTCCAACGCCATGCAGCATCAATAAATTCCTGGGTTCCAGCGAGTACGGCACCGACCGGACAACCTAAGCCCTTGGTCAGGTCGATCCAGAGCGAATCCACGGTTTCCGCATAATCCGAAGCTGGTACTCCTGTTGCCACGAATGCATTCATCAAGCGGGCTCCGTCCATGTGGACCATCAGTCCATGTTCCTTGGAGGCATCATGAATTTCCTGCAAACGCTCAAGAGGCCAGATGCTGCCCCCTCCCCGATTCGAGGTTTGCTCCACCACGACCAGGCGGCTTCTCGGTTCATGAAGTGAAGAACCTCGAATGGATTCATGAACCTGGTCTGCATTAAAAATCCCGTTTTCTCCCTCCAGGGGAAAGACCATGGCACCCGCAAGGGCCGCCGGGCCTCCGGATTCTGAAGTGAAAATGTGCGCGGTTTTGTCCGCAATGATCTCATCACCGGGTGAACAATGAACCAGAATCGCTATTTGATTGCACATCGTTCCGGAAGGCAGGAAGAGCGCGGCTTCTTTTCCCAACAGATCTGCAGTTTTTCGACAGAGATGATTGACGCTGGGATCCTGACGGTGCTGTTCATCTCCTACTTCCGCTTCGCCCATCGCACGGAGCATTCCTGCAGAAGGTCGGGTCTGTGTGTCGCTGTAGAGGTTGATGTTGATTATGTCATTCATGGTAATTTGTGTTTTGGAAAAATCTCAGTTTCCCATAGTGATTTGAAATAAAATGATTTTCACCATTTTTTCATTTTGGAATCTCATTATAGCTGCGGATCGCCTGATCCCCAAGGATTTGCTGATGGACTTCGGAAGCGCCTTCATAGATCCGCAGGGCGCGGATTTCACGATAGAGGGATTCCACCGGATTCCCCTTTTCCACTCCACGGGCGCCAAATAGCTGAACGGCGGTATCGATCACCTGTTGTGCTTTTTCGGTGGCATAAAGTTTTGCCATGGATGCTTCCCGGGTGACCCTGCCCTGGTTTTGATCATGAGCCCAGGCGGCCCGGTAGACGAGTAAAGCCGAGGCATCGATTTCGAGTTCCATTTCTCCAAGACGACTTCGGACAACCGGCATGTTCTGCATCGTCTGACCATACATGTTCCTATTACCACTGTAATGAAGAATTTCGTCCAGTGCTCTCCTGGCAAATCCTAGAGCAGCCGCCCCTACGGTGGGTCGGAAGATATTCAGGGTTGCCATTGCTATTCCGAATCCCTTTCCTTCCTCCCCCAATAATGCCTCGGGAGATAGCTCGGCATCCTTCAATTGCAGTCTGGCAAGAGGATGCGGTGCCATTACTTCCTGCCGTTCCGCGATGGAAAGCCCGGGATTGTCTGCCTTAAGAAGAAATGCGCTGATTCCTCCCGATCCAGGCTGATCGCTGGTTTTTGCAAATAAGGTATAATAGTCAGCAATGCCCCCATTGGAAATCCAGGATTTCTCTCCATTCACTTTCCAGCCCTCAGTGGTGGAAAAGGCCTTTGAATTCATGGCAGCGACATCAGAACCGGCATCCGGTTCACTGAGGGCAAATCCGGCAATCATCCTTCCTGCTGAAACTTCTTCCAGAATGTTCTGTTTTTGTTCGGAATTGCCGTAAAGTGAGATCGCTCCGCTGCCCAGACCCTGCATGGCAAAAGAAAAATCGGCAAGAGCATCGTAACGGGCAAGGGTTTCTCGGATCAGGCAGAGGGAACGGACGTCAAGTGATTCGTGTTTTCCTCCATATTCCCTGGGAACACACCATCGTAACCATCCTCCTTCCGCCAGCAATTGAACCCTTTGACGACAAGCCTCGTCGGTGGCATCCACCGAATCCCCATGATGCGGCCACTTCGTCTGTCTGCACCAATCGTCGAGTTCTTGGGCCAGCTTTCGATGACGTTCTTCAAAAAAAGGCCAATCCAGGTAACTCCGGTCCGCCATCAGTTTCCTTCAAAAGAAGGTTTTTCCTTGGCTACAAAGGCGTCAAAGGCACGGGTGAAATCTTCGGTTTGCATGCAGATCGCCTGGGCCTGGGCCTCGGCCTCGATGGCCTGGTCCAGACTCATGTTCCATTCCTGATTGAGCATCGTCTTGGTCATGGAATGCGCGAAGTTGGGGCCTGCAATGAGTTTGTTTGCGGATTCCTTCACCTGTTCCAAGAGATTTTCGCCATCATGGATTTGATTGAAAAATCCCCATGAAGCCCCTTCTTCAGCATTCATACTTCTTCCGCTGAAGAGCAACTCTGATGCCCGGCCCTGTCCAATCAGTCTTGGAAGCATCGAGCAGGCTCCCATATCACAACCGGCAAGACCGACACGGGTAAATAGAAAGGCAACTTTTGCTTGGGGTGTTCCAAATCGCAGATCGCAGGCCATGGCGATGGCGGCGCCTGCACCCACACAAATCCCATCGATGGCTGCAAGAACAGGTTGTGGACATGCCCGGATGGCTTTGACGAGATCTCCGGTCATCCGGGTGAATGCAAGTAATTCCTTCATGCTCATTTTGGTCAAGGGACCGATGATCTCATGAACATCTCCTCCTGAACAAAAATTTCCTCCAGCGCCATTAATGATCACCGCCCTGATTTCATCGGTGTAAGAAAAATCCCTGAAGGTGTCACGCAGTTCAGCGTAGGAATCAAATGTCAACGGATTCTTCCGTTCCGGCCGTTTGAGGGTGATGATTCCCAATCCGTCTTTCAGTTCCCACTGGAAATGATCAGGAGCCATGTGCTTGGAGGGTTTCATGATTAGATTGAAGAACAGTGTTTCATTGAGGGTTCATCGGGAAACTTCTGGGATCACTGCGGTGGTTTCGATTTCAACCTTGGCTGCTTCCTCGATCAGTTCTGAAACAACCAAGACACTCATGGCAGGATAATGCTTGCCGATGATTTCACGATAGGCTTTCCCAATCTCTTTCTGCTGCTCGAGATATTCCTTTCTGGAGGTGATGAACCAGGTCATCCGGACTATATGCTCGGGTTTAGCCTCTGCCGCTGAAAGGACCTCCACCGTGTTGGAAAAAGCCTGTCGGGTTTGCTTCCAGAAAAGATCCGTTTCAAAAACACATTCCGAGTTCCAGCCAATCTGTCCGGCAACAAAAACCATACGCCCCTGTGCGGAGATCCCATTCGAATAACCTCTGGGCCTGAGCCAATCAGGAGGTTGAATGATTTCCATCATCTATCCTTCCTCCCGCAGGCGGAAACGCTGAATCTTTCCTGTTTCAGTTTTTGGAAGACTTTTCCTGAACTCAATCCTCCGGGGATATTTGTAAGGAGCAATGGTTTTCTTGACGAAATCCTGTAAGGTTTGTTTCATGGCTTCATTCTCCTCACTTCCATCACGAAGTACTACAAATGCTTTGACCAGGCTTCCCCTTTCCTCATCCGGGATGCCTACCACTGCGCATTCTGAAACGGAAGGGTGAGCCATCAGGGCTGCCTCTACCTCAGGACCGGCGATGTTATAACCCGAAGAGATGATCATGTCGTCGCTTCGGGCCTGGAACCAGAAAAAACCTTCCTCATCCATCTGGTAAGCATCTCCGGTCAGGTTCCATCCGTTCTGGACATATTTCTGCTGACGCGGATCATCCAGGTAGGTACACCCAGTCGGCCCCCTAACCGCGAGTTGTCCTGTTGTGCCGTGAGGAACGGGATTCATCGATTCGTCGACCACCATTGCTTCGTAGCCGGGAACAGGAAGTCCGGTGGACCCTGGTTTAAGAGCATCTTCTCGTGAAGAGATGAAAATGTGAAGCATTTCAGTGGAACCGATTCCGTCAAGAATCTCGATCCCCGTCAGATTTTTCCATTCCTCAAAGGTGGGATAGGGCAGGGTTTCTCCGGCAGAAATACATTTTCTTAATGACTTCGGGATCTTGTCTGCCATGTTCCCGAGCATGAAACGGTAGGCCGTCGGAGAAGTCACCAGGATGGTGGCTTGGTGTTTGGCTGCGGCTTCTAAGAGTTTGTCAGGCGATGGCTGTTCCACCAAAATGGTCGAAGCTCTAACGTCGAGTGGGAATAATCCGATACCCCCAAGACCGAAAGTAAATGCCAGAGGGGGGCTGCCGATGAAGCGGTCACCAGACTCAGGTTTCAGGCATGTTCGACTGTAACCCCTGCACATGGTGAGCATGTCCTGGTGGGTATGCACGGCTGCTTTGGGTTGACCCGTCGTTCCCGAGGTGAATGCAATCAGGCAGGGGTCGTTCCTGGAAGTAGGAAGATTCTCGAACTCAACGGATTTCTTGTTTTTCTTTTCCTCAAGATCTCCATCCCGGAAACTGATCAACTGTTCCAGGCAGCTATCACTCCTGGCCTGTTCCAATTCTTCAAGCAGTCTAGTGTCGCATAACGCAATGGAAACACGGGCTTTGTTGATGATGGTGTTTAACTCCATTGAACGCAAAAGAGGCATCGTGGAAACCGCTATTCCGCCTGCTTTGATGACACCAAACCATGCGGCAAACATTGGGTAACTGTTGGGTGCCCTGAGCAGAACCCGGTTGCCGGGTTTCATATTCAGGTCTTCGAGCAGGACCCTTGCAATCTGGTTCGAGTCTTTTTGCAAGTCTGAATAGGTCCATGAACCCTCATTCATGAGCACCACCTCTTTGGATCCAAACCCTTCTTTGACAGCATCATCCAACAGGGGAGTCGCGCAATTAAGAATTTCAGGATAATCAAAGTTTTCCAGATTGATGAAATCCGGGAGTTCCTCTTGAGCAGGCAGATGTTGCTGGACGAAAAGATCAAGATGTGCCGTCATGAATCTTCCTTTGCCAAAGTTTGATTGAGGTTGTCAAGATCGGATCGAATGTTCTTCAATGTTTCACCAAACGCTTCTTCCTGACCATGAACTCCGGACATTAATGAATTGATCCAGTTTTGGTGTTCCCCGGCCATTTCCAGGAATACCGTTTTCCCTTTTTTTGTCAGGCTGACGGTCATTTTTCGCCGGTCCCGGTGAAGGTGTTTCATTTCCAGCCATCCTTTTTCCTGCAAGCGTCTAACAACTCCCGTGACGTTGCCGTTGGAAACAAGCAGGTATTGTGATAATTCAGACATGGTCATCGGTTCATCGGTTCTTTCAAGGGCAGAAAGAAGATCAAATTGGGGCAGGGTGACTTGGAACTGCTCCCTCAGTCTGCGGCGGATTTCGTTCTCGATCCTGGTTGTACAGTTCAGCCAGCGAAGCCAGAGCCGAAGTGTTTGTTTATTTCCTGAATTTTCCACAGTCCTTTTTTGGTTTCAGGGTGTTAAGAGGGTTGAGGGATGTTCACCCATCTTCAGATTGGTCCCGATTGGGCTGCACGTTCCAGGTTTCGCTCTAACTGTTGTTTTCCGGAAAGGTATTGAACAGGCCAGGGTTGTTCTGCATAACCCTGCTGAGCAGCAGCATGTAAAGTCCAGAAGGGATTACTCAAATGGGGTCTAGCAAGGCAGCAGAGGTCAGCTCTACCAGCGGCAAGGATTGAATTCAAATGATCGGGCTCATAGATGTTTCCTACCGCCATCACCGGTATTCCTTCTTCATTGCGAATGTGATCCGCAAGTGGAGTTTGATACATTCTTCCATAAACCGGTCGGGCGTCAGGGTGAGTTTGCCCGCTGGAGACATCGATCATGTCACAACCTGCATCGATGAATGCTTTCGCCATTTTTGCACTTTCGTAGATATCGACACCCTCCGGCATCCAGTCACTTGCGGATAGTCTGACCGACATCGGTTTATGGTCAGGCCAGACTGCTCTCATGGCCTGGAACACTTCAAGGGGAAATCGAAGTCGATTTTCCAGACTACCTCCGTATTCATCGGTCCGCTGGTTGTTCAGGGGGGTGAGAAACATGGAAAGGAGGTAGCCGTGGGCACAGTGCAGTTCCAACCAGTCAAACCCTGCCTGCTCCGAACGTTCACAGGCTCTGACAAAATCCGCTTTGATCTGCCGCATGTCTTCACGTGTCATTTCCCTTGGGATCTGGTTCTCAGCAGAATAGGGAATCGCCGAGGGACCGATCAGAGGCCAGTTACCGCTTTCAAGGGGTTGGTCGATGCCGTCCCACATCCTTTTAGTGGAACCCTTAGGACCTGCATGTCCGATTTGGATCGCCATTTTTGCAGGGGTATTGTCATGGACGAAATCAACAATCCGTTTCCATGCGTTTGCCTGTTCGTCTGAGTAGATTCCTGCGCACCCCGGCGTGATTCTTCCTTCCGGAGAAATATCCGTCATTTCTGTGAAGACAAGCCCTGCGCCTCCCTGAGCCCGGGAACCGTAATGAACGAGGTGAAAATCCCCGGGCATGCCATCCTCAGAACTATACATTGACATCGGGGAGACAACGATCCGGTTGATCAGTTCCAAATTCCTGATGCGGTAGGGAACAAACATAGGTGGAGTCTTTTTTTGAATCTTCCCTTGAGTTGCCTTCCCGGCAAACCATGTTTCTACTCCCTCAAGCCAGTTTTTATCACGGAGTCTAAGGTTTTCATGACTCACCCTTTGACTGCGGGTAAGTAGGCTGTAGGCGAACTGGATAGGTTCAAAATCGAGATATCGTTCAACATTCTCGAACCATTCCGTGCTGTTTCTGGCACTGCTTTGCAGCTTCAATACTTCAATCCGGCGCAGATCTTCATAATCTTTTAAAGCTTGTTCCAGAGGTTTCCCAAGGTGGAGTTCATCAGCGAGGTCTATTGCATCCTCAAAGGCCAATTTGGTTCCGGAGCCTATGGAAAAATGTGCGGTATGAGCTGCATCGCCAAGAAGCACGACATTCCCGAAGGACCATTTTTGACAACTGATCCTCCTGAAATTAAGCCACATGGCAGAGCCGCGTAAGTGCTTTGCATTGCTCATCAATCGATGGCCGTCAAGATACTTTGAAAAAATATTTTCACAGACTGCAATTGATTCTTCCTGGCTCATCTGGTCGAAACCTAAACCTTTTAAGGTTTCTTCGGTGCATTCGATGATGAAAGTGCTGGTGTCTTTGTCAAAACGGTAAGCATGGGCCCAAATCCATCCATGCTCGGTAGGTTCGAATATGAAAGTGAACGCTTCAAAAACCTTATTTGTTCCCAGCCAGACAAAACGGTTGGATCGGACGTCGATATCAGGCTGGAAGTGTTCTGCATGCTCATCCCTGATCCAGCTGTTGATTCCATCACAAGCGACTATCAGGTCTGCATCCTTGAATTGATCGAGGTTATGGATTTCATGTTCGAAATGAAGTTTGACTCCCAGTTCAAGTGCCCTTTTCTGAAGCAAATGCAGTAAGCGCTGTCTTCCTAATCCACTAAAACCATGTCCTCCCGACCGGATGACATGGTTCCGATAATGGACTTCAATGTCATCCCAGTGTGCAAACTGGTCGAGGATCCAATCCGCACTCCGCGTGTCATTGGCCTGTAAACGCTCCATCGTCTGGTCTGAAAAAACCACACCCCAGCCAAAGGTGTCATCCGCCTTGTTCCTCTCTACGACCAGGATTTCATGGTCGGGATTTCTCAACTTCATGCAGATTCCAAAATACAGCCCTCCCGGACCACCACCGATGCACACTGCTTTCATTTCATCATCTCCGAAAAAATCTGCCTCCAGTTTCCAGCAATCATAAAATAATCATTCTGAATGCCAAGTTTATTTTAAGTTTAAAATATCAGGCTTGACGGGTTAATTGGTTGAACAATTGGTTCATTTTCTTCGCGTCTTTCTCGATCTCCAATGGGATCTATTTTTAATAGATTAAGCCTCGAAAACTTATCTATTATGAAATTTGAATTAAAAGGACAGAGCTATAAAAGATTAAGTATTTTTGTAATCTAAAAAAAATAATTTAATATAAATAAATAATTTCTTATAAGATTTATTATGAAGTCTTTCCAGATGGTGATGTGATACTGGTAATGGAATTTGTTGAAGGAGCGAAAAGAGAAGTCAGAGGATTGGTTCCAGTTCTTCAAGAAATTTTTCGATTTCCTCTTCAGTGTTGTAATGCACTGGTCCGACACGGACTAACCCTCCTTTTTCAAGAAGTCCCATCACCCTCACGGCTTCCAGTGCGTAATTGTGTCCGCTCCAGACAAAAATGTTCTTATCCCCTAGAGCCTTGGCCAATTGATCGGGATGCCTGCCCTCCACGGAAAAGGAAACCGTCGGTACCCTGCGATCCATGGCTGATGGATCGGTGATTCCTCTGATTTTGATTCCAGGCAGCGATTGCAGTCCTGAAATCAATTTTTTGCAGAGTTTCTGCTCATATAGAATGATCCTGTTCATTGCTGACAAGATTTTTTGCCTGCGGTTGGTTTGCTCCTTTTCTGGAGAGTTGATGCTTTCGGAAAACCATTCCAGGTACTCAACGGCTCCCAGTGTTCCTGCCATGGCTTCATGGCAAAGCGTTCCAGTTTCAAATTTCCCGGGAGGGAGATCCCCGGCCGGCCTTACCTTGTAGGCTTCCAGTTCCATCAGCAGTTCTTTGTCTCCCCAAAGCACTCCCTGGTGGGGACCAAAGAATTTATAGGGGGAACAAACCAGGAAATCACAACCCAGTTCCTGGACATCGGTGATTCCATGGGGCACATACTGAACGGCATCGATGTATACCAGTCCTCCTTTGGATTTCACCTTCTCAGTGATGGTCTTGATGTCATTAATCGTCCCCAGGCAGTTACTGGAATAATTGACTGCGGCCAACAGTACATCTCCCGGTTCCAGGAGATTGTCGAGCATCTCCAGCTTGTATTCGTAAGTTTCCAAATCAAATTCGAGCCAACGAACTTCCAACTCCAGATCTTCCGCCAACTGCAGCCATGGGGCGACATTACCGTCATGATCCATCCGTGTCAGCAGCAAGGCCCCGCCTTTTTGAAAACGTTTTCCCAGCGAACGCGATATGGCATAAGTCAGCGTGGTCATGTTGGCGCCGAAGATGATTTCCGAAGAACTTCCGGCATTCAGTAAATCCGCCATCGCCTGATGGGCTTCTTCGAGAATCAAATCAGACTCGATGCTGGTTTTGAAAGTCCCGCCCTGATTGGCATTGCAGTGAATCAGATAGTCACTCATCCGTTGAATGACCTGCACTGGCACCTGGGTTCCCGCAGGATTATCCAGGTAAACTCTTGGTTGTCCCTTATCGGTCAGAGCCAATGCGGGGAACTGGGACCTGATGGTTTCAAGATCGTAATTCATGAATTTTGTTGGAAGTTAAAATAGTGTTTTGGAAATCTAATCCGATACAGAACAGAATTATTAAAGAATCAGTTCTGCTGCCTGGCTGGCCATTTCCCATTCCTCATCACTGGGAAGCACCAGGATTTTTGTTTGACTGTCTTTAGAGTGAATCGCGCAGGGTGCTTCCGCGTGATCATTCATGTCGGGGTCCAGTTGAATATTCATCCACTCCATTCCTCTGACTGAACGCTCGTGGACCCATGGTACATTTTCTCCGACTCCTCCGGTAAAGACCAGAGCATCGACCGGTCCGATGACTGTACTAAACGAACCGATGGTTTTACGGACACGATAACAGTAAAGTTCCAGGGCCATTTCAGCCTCTTCATTTCCTTCTTCCTTGTTTTGGAGTATTTCCCGAAAATCATTGGTTCCACAGAGCCCCTTCATTCCAGAATCCTGATTCAGCATCGTTTCAAGGGCTTCCTGATTCCATCCTTTGCGTGCCAGTAGCGTTAAAATTCCAGGATCCAGATCTCCGGGGCGGGTACCCATCACTAATCCTTCAAGCGGTGTCATCCCCATCGTGGTATCAACACAAATCCCTTTTTTGATGGCGGAAATACTGGCGCCATTTCCCAAATGAATGGTGATCAGATTCAGTTTATTTACAGGAGTCTTCAAAAATGAAGCGGCCTGTTTCACCACCGATTGGTGGGAAATGCCGTGAAAACCATAGCGGCGTATCGCATATTGGTCAGAGATTTTTCTGGGCAAGGCATAACGCCAGGCATATTCCGGAAGGGTTTGATGGAATGAGGTGTCAAAGACCACGGCTTGAGGGATTTCCAGGAAATGTTCTGAGATTTCCTCAATACAGGCCAGGCTGGCAGGGTGATGTGTTCTGGCCAGAGGGATCATGTCCCTGATGAATTGTTTCACTTCCAGGTCAAGAAGTGACGCATGACGGTATTTTGTTCCGCCATGGACCACACGGTGGACAATGAGATCCGCCGAACCGGGATTGTTTTTTTCCTGATCAAAAATTTCGAGAATTTTCTGGATCCCTTCTTTGTGGTTCTGGCAGCCATCCGAAAGTTCAATTTTTTGTGATGGAGATGATGATGTCTGAAAACTCAATATGGAAGATGCCTCCCCGATTTTCTCAAGGTTTCCTTTGAGAAGTTCCAGCTTGGATTGATGCTGGTAAAGCGCAAATTTTATGGAAGAACTACCGGCGTTGAAAACCTGGATCAGCATTTTCCTAACGGAGTTTTTCTTGGATGAATTGTCATTGTCAAAGGCGTCATGTAAACATCCAATCATGAAATATCCAAGTGCTTCCTGCAATTGCTTCAAAATAAAAGCAGAAAAAGGATAAATCATGAATGATTTATCACCCTATCTTATCTGGAAGCAAAGGACTCAAATCCTTCATCTCTTTCACTGAATCAGAAATGTCACTCAAAGAAGAAATCTTTCGAAAAGCTGCAAAAAATCCGAAGAGGATCCTTTTTCCAGAAGGAGAGGATGAACGTATACTGCTGGCTGCATCAGAACTGGCGGAGAAAGGAATCGGAGAACCGGTGGTTTTGGTGGATGTTGAAAAAGTTCGGAATGATCTTCCGAAAACGAAAGTCGAGAACATTGAATGGCTGGATCCAGCTTCGTATCCTCATTTGCAGGATTTGGCGGAAATATATGCTTCCCGGAGAAGCAATGTGAATGAAAAAATGGCTTTACGACTGTTGAAACGCCCTCTTTATCTCGCAGGCATGTTATTGGATCAGGGGAAAGTGGATGCGGTGGTTGCCGGAGCCACCAAAACCACCGGGCAGGTGATTACTGCGGCCTCCCTGACCGTTGGCATGCAAGACGGAGTATCCCAGCCCTCGAGTTTTTTCCTGATGATTTTTCCGGGAACTCCCGAACGGATTTTGGTTTTTGCGGACTGTGCACTGATGGTGGATCCTGATCCGGAAGAACTGGCGAATATCGCTAAACTCACTGCTCAAAACGCAAGAACTTTGCTGAATCTGGAACCCCGTGTGGCCATGCTTTCCTTTTCAACCCATGGAAGCGCCAAACACGGACGGGTTGATAAAGTGAAACAGGCCCTTGAGCGTTTGAAAGAGATGGAACCCGAGTTGATCGTTGATGGCGAGTTGCAACTGGATGCGGCTCTTTCCTCTGAAG
>ENA-OSEY01002433-OSEY01002433.1-marine-metagenome-genome-assembly--contig:-NODE-2433-length-12052-cov-5.374363_pt1 | contig 12052 bp, 10 predicted proteins | sample MGYA00248465_ERZ534230 | MGnify/ENA primary metagenome ERZ534230 (study PRJEB26409, sample SAMN06344110) | marine metagenome | isolation source: Sea water from surface | place: Atlantic Ocean:Southern... | reverse complement strand
AGAAACATAACCTAACAAATATTGCCGTAGTAGAAAAAGGTTGGATCGGTGGTGGCAACACTGGAAGAAATACTACAATTATAAGATCAAACTATTTATGGGATGCAAGTGCAGGTCTTTATGATCATGCACTGAAAATTTGGGAGAATTTATCTCAAGAATTAAATTATAATGTAATGTTCAGTCAAAGAGGTGTAATGAACCTTGCTCACAATTTACAAGATGTTAGAGATTTAAAAAGAAGAACACATGCAAATAGATTAAATGGTATTGATGCTGTTTGGCTTGAAACTGATGAAGTAAAAAAATTCTGTCCAATTATAAATACATCACAAGATATAAGATATCCTGTTTTAGGTGGAACATTACAAAGAAGAGCAGGAACAGCACGGCACGATGCTGTAGCTTGGGGATATGCACGTGGTGCGAATGAAATGGGTGTTGATATAATTCAAAATTGTGAGGTTAAAGGAATAAAAAGAAATGGTGATAAGGTTGAAGGTTTAGAAACTACAAAAGGTTTTATTAAAACTAAAAAAATTGGAGTAGTTGCAGCAGGTCATTCTAGCGTTATTGCAAATATGGCAGGTATTAAACTTCCACTAGAGAGTAAACCTCTACAAGCTTTGGTATCTGAACCAGTAAAACCAATTATTGATACTGTTGTTATGTCTAATGCAGTTCACGCTTATGTAAGTCAATCAGACAAAGGTGAGCTAGTCATTGGTGCTGGGACTGACTCATATGTTTCATACACACAAAGAGGTAGTCATAATATTGTAGAAGATACATTAAAGGCTATCTTAGAGCTCTACCCTATTTTTAGTCGAATGAAAATGTTAAGACAATGGGGAGGAATTGTTGATATTTGTCCTGATGCAAGTCCAATAATAAGCAAAACCAATATAAAAGGTTTATATTTTAATTGTGGATGGGGTACTGGAGGATTTAAAGCAACACCAGGTTCAGGGGATTTATTCGCTCACACTATTGCAAATGATGAACCACATAAATTAAATGCAGCGTTTAATTTAAATAGATTTGTAAGTGGTGATCTTGTAGATGAACATGGCGCTGCAGCAGTCGCACACTAATAATGTTTTTAATTAATTGTCCTTTTTGTGGTGAAAGAGATCAAAGTGAGTTTTCATCTGGTGGTGAAGCACATATTGTTCGTCCAAAACAGCCAACGGAATTAAGTGATGATCAATGGGCTGAATTTCTTTTTATGAGAAAGAATATTAAAGGAGTTCAATTTGAAAGATGGAACCACTCACATGGATGTAGAAAATGGTTTAATGTTGTAAGAGATACCTCGAATGACAAAATACATTCTGTATATAAAATGGGTGAAAAACCACCAGTAAAATAAATATTTATGTCAGATTTAAGAGTACATAAAACTAAATATATAAATGAGACTAAAAGAGTGTCATTTAAATATGATGGTAAAAATTATTTTGGATACGAAGGTGACACACTTGCCTCTGCTTTATTGGCAAACGGTGTTCATTTAATAGGAAGAAGTTTTAAATATCATAGACCTAGAGGTATAATGTCGTGTGGTTCTGAAGAACCTAATGCAATTTGTCAGATTAGTGACAAAAATGATTTAACAGAACCAAATGTTAGAGCTACAGAATTAGAGATATATGATGGTTTAGAGGCATTTTCACAGAATTGTTGGCCAAATGTAAAGTTTGATATTGGAGGTATAAACAATTTAATATCCCCTCTTATACCAGCAGGTTTTTATTATAAAACTTTTATGTGGCCAAAAAGTTTTTGGAAAAAAGTTTATGAGCCTTTAATTAGAATGTCTGCTGGACTTGGAAAATCACCAACCGAACCTGATCCAGATATATATGATCACAAATATGTTCACTATGATGTACTTGTAATTGGTGGTGGATTATCTGGAATAATATCAGCAAAAATAGCTGCAAAAAGTAATTTAAAAACCTTATTAGTAGATGATAAAAAAACACTTGGTGGTTCAACTATTTATCAAAGTAACGACAGTTTTAAAATCGATGATCAGCACTCTAGTAAATGGTTAGAAAAAGAAATTAATGAAATTTCAGAAATTGAGAATTTAACTGTTAAGACAAGAACAAGTATTGCTGCTTATCATGGATATAATTATCTTTTAGCAAGAGAAAATTTAACAGATCATTTATCAATTAAAGATAAGAAAGATAAAATCAGACAAAGATTGTGGAAAATTAGAGCAAAAAAAGTAATCGTAGCGACAGGCGCAATTGAGAGACCTCTTGTTTTTAATAACAACGATAGACCTGGGATATTATTATCAAACTCTATAAATAAATATTTAGATTATTATGGTGTTGCATGTGGTAAAAATATTATTCTCTTTACAAATAATGACAGTGCATACGAAACAGCAATTTCACTTCATAAAAAGGGAATAAAAAATCTAATAGTCGATTTAAGAAAAAACTCTCAATCTGAAATAGCAAAACAAGCACAAAACCTAGGAATTAAAATTTACTTTAATCATGTTGTTACGAATACTTTTGGCTATAGAAGAATAAATTCGGTAGAACTGATGGAGTTATCAGATGATGGCAATACAACCATAGGAAATAAAATTAAATTAAATTGTGATTGCTTAGGTATAAGCGGAGGTTGGACTCCAATGGTCCATATGCATACTCAATCAGGTGGTAAGCTTGATTTTAAAAATGATGATCAAGTTTTTATTCCAAAAGAAATTGATAATGATCAAATAAGTGTTGGTGCATGTAATGGAGATTTTGATTTAGAAACCATTATAGATAAAACAGTTAATAAAATAAATATTTTTTTAGAAATAAATAATCAAGATTATAAAAATACAAAAGTTGATTGTTCTATTGAAAAAGAAAAGAGAAATATTTGGTTGCTGCCGAATAAAATACCATTAGGTAAAACTAAATGCTTCATAGATTTTCAAAATGACTCTACTGCTAAAGATATTAAATTAGCCCTTAAAGAAGGTTTTAGATCTATTGAACATGTTAAAAGATATACCACAACCGGTATGGCCACTGATCAAGGAAAGCTTTCAAATATGCATGCATTAGGAATTATCGCTGATACAGCTGGAGTTAAAATGGGTACATTAGGAACTACAACCTTTAGACCTCCTTTCACACCTTTGACCTTTGGAACAATAGTTGGCAGAAATGTAGGAAAATTTTTTGAGGTAGTAAGAAAAACCTCAATTCACGATTGGCATGTTGATAATAAAGCTAAATTTGAAAACGTCGGTCAATGGAAAAGGCCTTGGTACTATCCAAAAAATGGAGAGACTATGCATGATGCCGTTCAAAGAGAAAGTAAAGCAGCTAGAGATAGTGCTGGTATTTTGGATGCTTCAACTTTAGGAAAAATTGATATTCAGGGTACAGATGCATCAGAGTTTTTGAATAGAGTATATACAAATGCATGGTCAAAATTATCAATTGGAAAATGCAGATATGGACTGATGTTAAATGAAGATGGGATGGTTTATGATGATGGAGTTACAACTAGATTAGCTGAAAATCACTATTTAATGACAACTACTACTGGTGGCGCAGCTAATGTTCTTGGAAAACTTGAAGATTATTTGCAAACAGAATGGCCTGAACTAGACGTTTACCTGACATCAGTAACTGATCATTATTCAACAGCAAGTGTATGTGGACCTAATTCAAAAAAAATAATTAACAAAATATTTCCTGAACTAGATTTAAGCGATGAAAACTTTCCACATATGTCTTTTAAAAATACAAAACTTGATAACGTAAATTGTAGAGTGATGAGAATAAGTTTTACTGGTGAGCTTAGCTATGAGATCAATATAGAGTCAAAATATGGCAAATCTTTATGGGAAAAATGTATTTCTGCTGGTCAAGAATTTAATATAACTCCTTATGGCACTGAAACTATGCACCTTTTAAGAGCTGAAAAAGGTTTTATAATTGTAGGACAAGATACAGACGGAACGATGACTCCGTCTGATCTACAAATGGATTGGATTGTAAGCAAAAAAAAATATGATTTTATAGGTAAAAGATCTTTATACAGAAGCGATACTATTAGAGAGGATAGAAAACAATTAGTTGGATTATTAACGGATGATCCTAAAGAGATTTTAGAGGAAGGTGCTCAAATAGTTTCAGATACAAATACAAAACCAATCGATATGTTAGGGCATGTCACATCAAGTTACTTTAGTCCAAATCTTAACAAATCTATAGCCTTAGCAGTAGTAAGAAGTGGTAAAAATATGAAAGGTAAAAAACTAATTATTCCGATGGAAAATAAAAATATCAACGTAACAGTTTCTGACACAATATTTTTAGATAAGGAGAATAAAAGATTAAATGCTTGATACACACTATCCACAAATTACTGATAACAAATTAAATGATGTGGAAATATCATTGCAAGAACCAATTAGCAAAATTAATTTAAGAGGAAAATCTAAAGAGTTTTTTGCAAAAGCTGGAAAAGTATTATCTTTAATTTTACCAAATGAAGCTAATACAAGTTCATTTAGTGAAAATTTTAATGCAATATGGCTCAGTCCTGATGAATGGATGGTCTATTTTAAAAATGATGATGAAAAAGTAATATTTAATAAGTTATACTCTGAAATATCTAAAGTTAATTATGGATCTGTAACTGATATCTCAGATCAATGGATATGTATAAATTTAAAAGGCAGTAAGATTTATGATATTCTCTCAACTGGATGTTCGTTTAATTTTGATCAATTTTTAAAAACGGATGGTTTAACAACACAAACAATAGTTAATCATATTGATGTAATATTACATAACAAAAATACTTATAATATTAATTTATTTGTAAGAAGATCTTTCTCAGAACATTTATGTCTATGGCTTAACGACAGTGCTAAATTTGTCTAACTTAAAGTTCAAATAAAAAAAAGTATATCCTAAATAACTAAGTGAAAAAATCCAATTATATATAACCCATAACCAAAAGAAATTTTCAAAGTTAGAGTTATAAAATACAGCTGTGTAAAAAACCAGAAATGGAAATATTACATTTCTAAAAACATTTGCAATCAGAGCTTTTTCTGATTTTTTTAGTGCCATAAAAAAACCATTTGATAAGAAAAAAACTGGATAAGCTGGCAATACAAATGCTGATATTTGTAAATACAATTTTCCAAATTCAATAACGTTTAAATCAGTGGAAAAAAGGCCTGTTAACAATTCAGCCAAGAAATAAACAAATAAAGAAGATAAAATCATTATTACAAAAGCATATTTTATTGCGGTTAAATATGTTTGTTTAATTCTCAATAAATTTTTAGCGCCAAAATTTTGTGCTATAATTGTTATAATTGCAGTGTTAATGCCAAGTATAGGCAAAAGTACAACTTGCTCAATTCTCGTACCTGCGCCGTATCCAGCAGCCGCATACTCTCCTGAAAAGCCAGCATATTTAAAAACAATAGCAGATGCAACAGAGTAACCACATATAGAGATAATGATTGGCATAGATTGAAAAAAAATATTTTTTAAAAAATAAATTTTATTAAAAAAATTATTAATAATTATTTTTTTCGTAAGTTCACTTTTAATTACTTTATTGAAAATTATTATAAATGAAATTGATTGTGCAATTATTGTGGCAATACCAATACCCTTCATGCCAAAAGCTGGAATAAATAAAAAACCAAAGATTAAAATTGGATTTAAAAATATATTTAAAAGAAAAGATATAATTAGGGCATTTCTGTATGTTTTGGTATCACCTTCTGCATGTAACAAAGAATTCATAGCAACGACTATTATAAAAAGGAAAGATCCATAAAAAATTATATTAGTATAGTCTAAACCTAAATTCATAACTTCATCTGTTGAACCCATAATCTTAAAAACATCATCAGACAAATTAAGACCTATTAGTGTTATAAAAAATATTAAAATAATTGAAAAAAAAATTAACTGGCAAAAATAAGTTGAAGCTTTATTAAATTTTTTTTCACCTATGCTATTACCAATTAACGAAGTACCAGCAACTGTCACACCAATAGATGATGCGATTAATATAAAATATATAGGAAATGATTTGGTAAGTGCAGATAATGCCTCGGGTGAGATTTTACCTGCAAAAAAAGTATCCACTATATTATATAAAGTCTGGAATAAAGTTCCTACACTTGCAGGTATTGCAAGCTTCCTAATTAATATTTTAACATCATCAGACAAAATATTCATACGAATTTATTTTCTTTTATAAATGAGGGGAATTTTTTTATTTAATAATTGTTTATGTCTTACAGTAAATCTAGTTATTTGACTTGATGTCAACTTGTCATAACACTTAGGACAAGATAATCCAATTTTGTAATATTTAGACTTTTTATCTTTTTTACTAATAGGCAATCTACAAGCGTTACAAATACCATAATTTCCAACTTTAGTATTTTTTTTAATTGTAACTCTATTGTCAAATACGAAACATTCTCCTTTCCAATTACTTTTTTTTGGATCAGTTTTATTAAAATAATTTATAATTCCACCTTTAAGCATATAAACATTTTTAAAACCATTATTATGTAAATAATTTGATGCTTTTTCACATCTAATACCACCTGTACAAAACATACCAATTTTTTGTTTTTTATCTAAATTAGATAAATATGTTTTAAACTCTCTAAAATTATATGTATTTGGATTAATGGCTCCTTTAAAGGTACCAACCTCATATTCAAATGGTTTTCTAGCATCTACAATTTTTACATTTTTTTGAGATAATAAATTATCCCATTTCTTTGGAGATAGATAATTTTTTGTAATTTTATTTTTAAATGAGAAGTTATAATCCATTGGCACAACCTCATTTTTAATTTTTACTTTAGCTTTAAGAAATGGAATGAATGAAGAGTATGTAATATTTTCAATATCAAATTTTTTAATATTCAGAATTAATTTTATATATTTAACAATATTTGAGATATCTTTGCTATTTCCAGCTATCGTGGCATTAATACCTTCTTTGGATAAAATTACTAATCCTTTAATATTATTTTTTTGTATTTCTTTAATTATTTTTATTTTTAAAGATTTAAGATTTTTAATTCGTTCTATTTTGTAAAAAGAAAATATCTTCATTATTTTTTCCAACAAATTAAAAAGCCATCTCCGATTGGAACAATATATTTATTAATTTTTAATTTCTTTATGTAATTATTAAAATTTTTAATTAATTTGGTTAGCTTGTCATTAGCTAATGGATTAACTACTTCGCCTTTCCATAAAATATTATCAACTAATATTACTCCACCTTTGTTTAATAAAGATAATGATAAATCGAAGTAATTTATGTAATTTTCTTTATCTGCATCAATCAGTATAAAATCAAATTTTTTTGCATTTTTTTTTAATTTTAACAAACTTTCTTTAGCATTTGATATATCAGTAAATATTTTTTTATTTACCCTTGCTTGCTTAAAAAATTTTTTAGCAATATTGAGTTTTTCTTCATTTTTATCTATGCAATATAACTTTCCATTCTTGGGTAAAGATAAGGCTATTGATAAAGCACTGTAACCAGTAAAAGTTCCTATCTCTAAACAAGATTTAAACTTTTTAAATTTAATTAAAAATTCAATAAAGTTAGCTTGTAATACTGAAATTTGTAATTTTTTTATATAACCAAGTTTTTCATTAAATTTGATTATTTTCTTTTGTACTGGATGAAGTTCAGAGGTGTGTGAAAATATATAGTCGATCATTTTTTGATCGATATCCATATATTTATCCATTTAGTTTTTCTTTTAATATTTTGTTAATTAATTGAGGATTCCCTTTACCCTTGCTTTCTTTCATAACCTGACCAACAAAAAAACCAAACAATTTTTCTTTACCTGACTTATATTCTTCAACTTTAGAAGTATTATTTTTAATTACTTTATTAATAAGCTCTTCAAGTGCTTTGGGATCACTTTCCTGTTTTAATCCTTTTTGATCAACAATTGTCTGTGGATCTTTATCACCATCAATCATTTCTTCAAAAATAGTTTTTGCTATTTTTCCTGATATTGTACCGTCTTTAATCAAATTTATCAGTTTTGATAAATTATTAGAACTCACAGGACTTTCTGATATTTCTAAATTTTTCTCATTTAATACCGCAAAAAGTTCACCAGTAATCCAATTAGTTGCAAGTTTAACATCTGAATTTTTAATTACTTCTTCAAAATATTTAGATGTATCAATATCTGATACCAAAATATTAGCTTCATATGATGATAAATTAAATTTATCTATAAACCTTTTTTTCTTCTCATCTGGTAATTCAGGTATTTCATCTTTAATTTGACTTATAAACTCATCACTTATTTCTAATGGCAATAAATCTGGATCTGGAAAATATCTATAGTCATGAGCGTCTTCTTTAGATCTCATAGATCTTGTTTCATTTTTTTTTGTGTCGAATAATCTTGTTTCTTGATCAATGCTCTTCCCTTCTTCTATAAGATCAACTTGTCTGTTAGCTTCATAAATTATAGCCATCTGCATAAATTTTATTGAATTCACATTTTTAATCTCACATCGTGTGCCAAAATTATCATCACCTTGTCTTCTTACTGAAACATTTACATCTGCTCTAAGTGATCCTTCTTGCATATTACCATCACAAGTCCCAAGATATCTCATAATAGATCTTAATTTTTTTATATATGCATTTACCTCGTCCGGTGATCTTAAATCAGGTTTGCTAACTATTTCCATTAAAGCTACACCAGATCTATTCAAATCTACAAATGTATTTGTTGGATCTATATCATGAATACTTTTGCCAGCATCTTGTTCTAAATGAAGTCTTTCGATACCAATTTCTTTTTGGCCATCTGCCATATCTAAAATAACTTTACCTTCACCAATTATTGGATATTTATATTGAGAAATCTGATAACCCTGCGGAAGATCGGCATAAAAATAGTTTTTTCTATCAAATATAGACTTTTTATTTATTTTTGCTTTTAAACCAATTCCAGTTTTAATTGCTTGTTTGACACAAAATTCATTTATTACTGGAAGCATTCCAGGAAATGCTGCATCTACTAAACTAACTTGAGTATTTGGTTCAGCTCCAAATTTTGTTGGTGAAGATGAAAATAATTTTGAGGCTGAAGTTACCTGCGCATGAACTTCCAGGCCAATAACAACTTCATATTTGTTTTGTTCTCTTTCAATAAAAAATTGGTTAGTTTCAGCCATCACATCCACCAATCAGTTATATTATTCTTAAAATTAATCTTTTCTTCCATTGAATAGGCAATATTTAATATTGTTTGTTCATCAAAAGGTTTGCCTATTATTTGAAGTCCCAATGGGAACCCTTTATTGTCTATTCCTGCGGGTATAGAAATACCAGGTAATCCAGCTAGATTTACAGGTACAGTAAAAATATCATTCAAATACATTGAGACTGGATCATCAGTTTTTTCCCCAATTTTAAATGCAGAACTTGGTGTTGAAGGTGTTAGTATAGCATCAACATTATTATAAACATTATCGAAATCTTTTTTAATAAGTTGTCTTACTTTTTGTGCCTTTAGGTAATATGCATCGTAATAACCTGATGATAATACATAAGTGCCAATTAAAATTCTTCTTTTAACTTCTTCTCCAAAACCTTCAGATCTTGTTTTTTCATACATATCAATCAAGTTTTCACCTTCAGATCTAAAACCATATTTTACTCCATCATACCTTGCCAAATTTGAGGAAGCCTCAGCTGGAGCAACTATATAATAAGTTGGTAATGCATACTTTGTAGTAGGTAGAGAAATATCAACAATTTCTGCTCCACAATCTTTTATAATTTCAATACCTTTTTTCCAAAGATCTTCAATTTCTTTAGGCATACCTTCAACTCTATATTCATTGGGAATACCTATTTTTAGTCCTTTAATATTATTTGTAAGCTCAGATGAATATTTATTTCTTTTAAAATCTATGGATGTTGAGTCTTTGTTATCAAATTTTGAGATAACTTCTAATAATAATGCAGCATCTTTGACATTCTGACTCATTGGACCAGCTTGATCTAAAGAAGATGCAAATGCTACAATACCATATCTAGAGCAACTTCCGTAAGTTGGTTTTAGACCAACTGTACCAGTAAAAGATGCAGGTTGTCGAATTGATCCTCCTGTATCGGTTCCAATAGTAACTGGGGTAAGATTTGCAGCAAGAGCTGCTGATGAACCGCCTGATGAGCCACCTGGTACAAGATTTTCACCAATTGGATTTTGTACATTTCCAAAAAAACTAGTTTCGTTAGAAGAACCCATTGCAAACTCATCACAATTTAATTTGCCAAGCAAAATTGCACCTTCATCCCACATGCTTTGCGTTACGGTAGATTCGTAAGGTGGAATAAAATTGTTTAAAATGTTACTTCCTGCCGTCGTTCTTACTCCATTAGTACAAAATAAATCTTTTACTGCTATTGGTATACCAGGAAGTTTTAAATCCATATTAGGTTTTTCATCAAATATTTTTGCAGCTTCTAAAGCGCTTGAAAAATTATCTGTGACATAAGTATTTAATTTTTTTGATTTTTCCGATCTTTCAATAAATGAATTTGTTATTTCTGTTGAGGATAATTTTTTATTTCTAATATTTTGTATTAGTTCATTTAAAGATAGTTTTGTAATATCAGACATTATTCAACAACCTTTGGCACTACAAAATAATCTTTATTTTCATCAGGAGAGTTTTTCAGGATTTTATCTCTTATATTATTAGCTTCAAACTTGTCTTCTCTGAGCCTTAATTTTGTGTCTGCAACCGATGTCAAAGGTTCAACTTTTTCTGTATCAAGCTCATTTAATGCCTCAATGAATTTAAAAATAGAATTTAAATCGTTAGCTAGTTTATTGGCTTTTTTCTCATCTGTAGAAATTCTGGCTAACTTAGATATATGTTTTACAGTTTTAAGATCTATTGTCATATGGTAATAAAAATTTGCTGCAAAGTATCATTTAAGTAAAAATTATACAATATGATCACTATTGAAGAACTAAAAAACAAACAAAGTGTTAAAACAAGATTGATTGGCTTAGATTTAGGATCAAAAAGAATAGGTGTTTCTATATGTGATGAATATCAAAAAATAGCAACCCCTTTTACAACCATAGAAAATAAGGGAATTAATTATTTGATATCAAATTTAGAAGTAATAATTAAAGAAAACAACATTAAAGGTATTATTATTGGAAATCCTTTAAACATGGATGGATCTTATGGAAAAGCGTCTCAATCAGTGAATGATATTTCAAAAAATATTTCAAAATCTATCAATGTTGATATTTGCTTATGGGATGAAAGATTATCTACTGTGGGCGCTTTTAATATTACTAGTCAATTGGATGTAAACGTTAGTAAAAGAGAAAAAAATATCGATCAAAATGCAGCAACCTTTATACTACAGGGTGCTATTGATTTTTTGAATAATTAGTACTTGCATTGTTTATAATATATAGCTATAGAGTTGGTTTTAATGGCAACCAAATCAAAAGCTATTAAAATTTCTCAAAAACATTTATTAGGAATTCAGGATTTATCTATTTCTGATATCAATCTTATATTAGAAGAAGCTAGCAGCTTCATTAATTTAAACAAAAGTAAAAATAAAAAATTAGATATTTTAAAGGGTAAAACTCAAATTAATCTTTTTTTTGAACCATCAACAAGAACACAAAGCTCTTTTGAATTAGCAGGTAAAAGATTAGGTGCTGACGTAATGTCAATGAACATTACAAATTCAGCAATTAAAAAAGGTGAAACATTAATAGATACTGCCATGACCTTAAACGCTATGCATCCTGATATAATAGTTATAAGACATCAAGACTCAGGTGCATGTAACCTACTTTCTCAAAAGGTAAATTGTGCAGTTTTAAATGCAGGAGATGGACGAAGAGAACATCCAACACAAGCATTATTAGATGCACTAACAATAATTAATAGAAAAAAGAGAATTCAAGGTTTAAAAATTGCAATTTGTG
>ENA-OSEY01002431-OSEY01002431.1-marine-metagenome-genome-assembly--contig:-NODE-2431-length-12054-cov-2.396093_pt1 | contig 12054 bp, 15 predicted proteins | sample MGYA00248465_ERZ534230 | MGnify/ENA primary metagenome ERZ534230 (study PRJEB26409, sample SAMN06344110) | marine metagenome | isolation source: Sea water from surface | place: Atlantic Ocean:Southern... | reverse complement strand
TATGTCTTAAAAAAATCGTAAAAATCATTTTGAACTTTTGTGAACTTTTTATTTTTATAATAATCTTGAGAGTTATTAATAACATCAGATTTTGTAAAATAATCTAAAGCACTATCACCGATACTCATACCCTCTATCTGAAAATCTCTTATGCTATCATTAGCTTTAACTAACGATTGAAGACTAAATATTAAAACTAACATGATCAAAATTACAATAGCGACGGTAGCTGTTGATTGCAACTGGAAAGTCCCACAGGATAATTCATGCGAGTCCTATCACCTCCCGACTGTGCACCCTCAAGGGGAATATTGGATCGAACATGACTACACACAATGCGTCTTTGACTGGTGCGATGAGGGTCATAACCGGATGGCGATACAAATGGGGGCACCAGCTCAATCATTGAAAAATAAAGATTTACGAATCGATGATCAGCTCGCATCCATGCTTACGCCTTGGGGTCTAGACCCTAAAGATTTTACTGGTCGCGAATATGACACCCGACCAGCATTACAAAGGGCTAAACGGGAACACGCAGAATCCAAAGGCTACCGGATCGGAGAGCTTGAAGATGATCAGCTAACAGACGCATACCACTACAATATTTTCCCGAATGTCACCGTCAGTTTCGCAGGGTGCGAATATGTGTCAATGCAACGCATGCGCCCACATCCACAAAATCCAGAAAAATGCTTTTACGACAACTTCACATTCGGCGCAAAAGGAAGCGAAAGCGACGCTGACCTTGACGGTCTTGGAGGCAAGGAGTGGCTAAACGAAGGGAAAGAGCGTCAATTCTTCACCTATGGAGAGCGGTTAATGAACCGAAGAATAGCGGACCAAGACCTCAGTATCGTAGTGGGTCAACAACTTGGGTTGGGTTCCCGAGGCTTTACTGGTGTCACACTCGCAAAACAGGAACATAGAGTGCAACGCTTCCACGAAGTAATAGACCAGTATTTAGAGTCCACACGTTAAGAGTTTGTGCGCCTTGCAATTGAAGGGGCATCAGGTCGGGGAGGAGTGGCGCCCATAGTGAGGAAAGTTCGTTTACTGATTCTCCATCCTTCCTGTGTGAGAGACCACTCGTCATGATACTGCCCCCTTACTTCGTAATCACCAACACCTGTTTGGGCAATTCGATGCCATGCGTGCACATACGAAACGGATCGGGCTGACTTCTCATCAACTATCTCAATTTGGATATTGCTTATACTGTGGCTACTCGCGACCCAACGGTTGAGGGCAGGTACCAACAATGCATGGATTGCGTCTCTGCCGAACAGTTGTTCACCGTAGTAGTCGGCGACAACGTCTTCGGTGAAACAGAGAACCTGTTCATCGGGTCGATTTAGGTCAGCGAGACGTGCCTGCTCATGAAGCATCAGCGTAATGTCTTGTACAGCTTCAACTTTTCTTAATGGATCCATTACAAAAACCGGATAGGATCTAACCCGTCCCAGTCCTGAGCACTTTGTGCAACGAGTGTAAAGAACGTTGCCATGGATTCGTTTGGGTCAACGATCTCAATAAATGGTATATCTTTCGAGCCGTACACGTATAAAAATTCGTTTCCGTTTGCGGTAACCCCATATTGGGCTTCTCCATACCCATTCGAGGTGAAGTGTGTTCGCGCATCGTCGATATTGGCCCAGTAGCAAATATGGTGAATTCCCTCTTTGCCTGCGTCAATAAATTCTGTATAGATAGAGGGATTATCCGATGGTTCAATAAGTTCAATCTGCTGAGAACCACTTTGCGCCAAGCCCATGCGTGCCTTGAGCGGAATTGACTGTCCTCCGTATTGAGTGTTGGGGATATCAACGGTGTAGATGAACCATGGACCAATACCATGGACGTCAACCCATTCCCGAGCGGTCGCTTGAATGTCGTGGGTCACAAATGCGGTTTGTTTTATTGATCCCAACCAACTAGGTGTGGCCATATATCCTCCTCATAATTTGTATAGTTGTCCGCCATCAATAGCTATATCTTGCCCTGTGAGCATATCCGGTGCGGATCGTGCCAAAAAGAGAACAACCTCTGCTATCTGATCCGGTGAAATAAATTGTGCGCGCGGGTTCAGTGTGCCGAGGTGGTCGGCTACAGCGTCAGGTCCCTGATCGGCAAGAGACTGGTGGGTTTCGGTGAATGTAGGGCCAGGAGAAATGGAGTTGATTCGAATGCCCGCATTGGCGTATTGAAGTGCAGCTTGCCTGGTTAGGCCAATAACGCCGTGTTTACTGGCAACATATCCAGGGGTTGCTCGCTCGGTCGCTCGGTGACCGACAACAGAAGCATTATTGATAATGACTCCAATGCCCTGCTCTACCATTACAGCTAATTCGGCTTTCATGCATCGAAAAATAGTGGTCAGGTTTGATGCAATCATCAGTTCCCAGTCTGCATCCTTGTACTCGTGAAAAAGTGCGGAGCTATCAAAGATACCTGCGTTATTAAAGGCAACATCCAACCGACCAAAAGTCGACAAACACGTATCAACAACTTTCGTTATGCCTTCTTGGTCTCTGAGATCGGCGGGGACGAAATGGCAATCATGTCCGGCGTTTCTGAGATCCGCGAGGATCGCATCACCAGCGGTTTCGTTACGACCAGTGAATACGACGGAGGCTCCCTGAGCACACAAGGTTGACGTTACTACTTTCCCTATTCCCGAGGTGCCACCAGTAACTAAAATCACCGTTCCCTCAACAGATAAGTTCTTCAAGTCACCCATAGCAGTCTCCACTCCCATTGTTCATCAACTATCTAACAGATGCAATTGGCCATCAGGTACTTTCACTCTCACTGCTTTGCGCGTTACTGTTGAAGATAGGGAGGGTTCATGAAGGCATTGCTACTACGTTCCGGCGAATTGCGGGTTGATGATTTTCCTGACCCGATTGCAAAAGCAGGGCAGATCATTGTGAAATCCCTGTGTTGCTGTATCTGTGCCAGTGATTTACATATGGTGCATAATGCGAAACGGTTATCACAATGGTCACAACAATTCGGGGGACCCTTTAACTTCAACCCTGACAAGGACATTGTTTTGGGTCATGAATTCTGTGGCGAAATCGTAGAGCTTGGGGAATCCGTGTCAGAGGATCTCCGAATCGGTGACAGGGTAGTGTCCCAGCCTGTTGTGTTCGGACCGGATGGTTTCGCCGTACTCGGATACTCCAACGAATATGCGGGAGGGTTTGGAGAGTATTTGGCTTTGAGCGAACAACTGGTTCAAAAAGTTCCCGAATCTATGCCAACGGAAACGGCAGCCTTAATGGAACCACTTTCAGTAGGAATACAATATGCGCGTATAGCGAGCCTTCAAGAAGGTGAAGTTCCTTTGGTGGTAGGTTGTGGTGCCATAGGGCTTGCTGTGATCGCAGCGTTGAAAGCGCAAGGCATAGGTCCAGTGATTGCTTCGGACCCTTCTCCTTTTAGACGAACATCAGCTGAGAAGATGGGTGCTGACGTGGTAGTAGACCCAAATGCTGAGAATCCCATGGATATTTGGAACTCAAATGCTTCGATGGGATCGCGATGTGTCGTTGTTGAATGTGTCGGAGCGCCTGGAGTCCTGAATGAAATACTGATTACGGCCCCATGGTCTGCACGAGTTATTGTCGCAGGCCAAAACCTTGACGACGAAATACTTTTTACCGCTTCAGCCCACACAAAAGGGATCAATGTCCAATTTGGAGGTTCCCCAATAGGGCAAGATTACGTCGAATCTCTCAATGCGTTGGCGTCTGGGACAATAGATGTGAGTTTTTGGCAGACAGGGTATGTCGACCTTGACGGAGCTGTTGACGCGTTTACTGAATCCACAGATACTGAACGCCACACGCGTATCGCTGTCTATCCGAATGGAAAAGAGTCGTTAACGTAAGCCGATTCGCTCAAATTGATCAGATGGTGCTTCCAACTCCGTCAACGCCACCCGAAGAAGTTCAATCATGTCAGATTCTGTCTTCTCACCAATTCGGTTCTCCTGTTCATCAGGGTCTGTTGCAATGTCAAAAAGGTAATGTTTGCCTACTGCACGATCCCCAAAAGCCCAGATAGGCATCTGATCGCCATATTCAAAGGGTTGGCGCAGTACCGGTATGTCCGTGCCAGGCATTGTGTCAAGGTACGCGCGCTGATCAGGCGGAGGCATGCCCATGATGCCATTGACATGAATTGGCATTGTTGACCATCTGTTCGAATAGATAGAAATCGGGTAATTACTTTCAACAGCTGATCGCGCGTACTTACGGTCGCCGTCTGTTATTTGTACCCAGTTACCCCATACGCCGCCAATTGCCCACTCCCGAATAGATGAGGCGCTGTTGGTAAGCAGTGGCGTCAAGGATGTGCCATGGGTGCGGTGACCGACCTGTGCATCAAAGACATCAGCTAATGTGGCGAACAGGTCAACATTGGTCGTTAAAGCATCTATTGTGGTCCCACCCTCAACACCAGGCCAAGAAATCAGAAGAGGAGTATGCCCCAATGGTTCATATTGAGGTACCCCAGGTTTCCCCCAAATATCTCGGCCATCTCGTTCGTCACCGAGGTAATGGCCATGGTCGGTGCAAACAATCAGTGCTGTGTCTTCCCATAAGTTCAGATCATCGAAGGTGTCAAGGATGCGACCGAACCAGTGATCAATCATTGATAGCTTGGCACCATAATTGGCACGGATGTGTCGCCCCTCTTTCTCCGTAATGACTCCACCGGTAACGCCTCCATCAATATATGGTGGCCAGATAATCCATTCATCATCCCAGGGTTCATCAAAATACATTCCAGACCATGGAGGGGGAGTATCAAAGGGTTCATGTGGATCAAATTCATCAACGAATAGAAACCAGCGATCATGATGCGGTGAAGCTTCGCGCAGGAAACGTTCAGCGTCTTTCATCGTTTGCGGGCCAGGATAATCATCTTCAGCTCGAAAGAATGTTCGAGACCTGTCATACCCTCGGGCAGGTGTCTCAATGCCGTAACGGGACCAAAACCAGCCACCTGGGCGCGCAGGCATTGCCGGTGAACCCATCCACGACGGATCATTATAAGTTCGCCACAAGTCACCCTCGTGTCCACGCACGTATTGCCAGCCACTAAAGTCGGTGTGATAGTTTTCCCCACCGGCCTCAAAAAGGTGAGGATGATCAGTAGCTAAATAGGATGTAACGCCCTGTCCTCGCAAAACAGCCGTGATTGGCTCCTCCCAGACCTCAATCGATCCCCAAGGCTTCCATAAAAAATCTAATGCACCGCACAAAATGTCATGACGTGCTGGCATGCATGGAAGCGAACCAGTGACATGATTCGTGAACCGAACTGCCTGTTGGGATGCGAAACGGTCAATGTTGGGAGTGGAAAATTCCGTACTACCGTAACAACCTAGTAGATGACGGTTCAGTGAATCCAACAATACGACAGCGACGTTTTTCGGTGATTCAAGCATGCCTGAAACCTATCACCGATACATCATGAAAGTCCGTTATTCATGATCTGACAATTACCTGCGGGTAAGCTCAACCATTATGTAGCTTTCGATGATTCTGTTGAGTGAGTGTCTTTGTTCTCGCTGCGTCACTCACAAGCGTTCAATGTCAAGTCTTTAGTTAATGTGAAAGTGTTAGTTCCGTCATCAAGTGCAGCAGTGACAGAGTATGTTCCATCGGTTAAGCTGTCCGGCCATTCATTTATTTCAAAGAAACCGTCATAGTCTGTTTTTTCATCCGGAACCACCCACGTGCCGGCAGCGGGCTTCCCGTCAATTGTTGCTGTCAATAATGGACCTAATGGCTTTTTCGATTTGTCAAGTCCAAAAACGTCAATGAAGAAGAACCCACATAATACGTCGCCTTCAGAAAGATGGAACTCGGCTTTGAGCGGATTTTCATCTGCGGGTTCCGACTTCTCGGTCGCCGTGTTCCCGACTAGAACCTCTAGTTCCTCTACGGGTGGGCGGCAGCCTTCACCACGATTTGGCTCTCCAGACAATTGTTCAACCTCTATTGATAATGATCCCTGATTCAAAGTGCCTTTAACGCCATCATAGCCTTTATCCCATACGGTTACGGATAAAAGTTCAGACTGTGAGTCGCTAACTTCTGACCAATCAAGGCTATCAATTGCAAAGAAGTAGTTACCATTTTGTTTTTCCCATCCTCTACTCACATCAATTTTATAATCGGATCGGTTAGTTTGGGCATTAAGGTTGGGCATAAAGGCACGATAATAAGTATCCCAATCTTTTATTTGTTCAGGGGGTTCTTGACCTATTTCGTAGGGAGTATTCCAGAACCCTTCGCCTAACGGTACAAAACCAGGTGGAGCAAGAGTTGTCTCGGAGAGCCCTTTGACGTCAACCCAAATAACATTACATTTTGTATCTTGAACTATCTCTACCTTCAGAGGCTGCTTTACAGAGGGCGGAGAACACGCAGCGACGGCAACGAGGGTGGTTCCTAGAATGATAAGAGCACAAAGGAGTTTCTTCATACAGTTTCTTTTACCACACAATATGTAAGGAAGAAAAGGTTTCCAAATCCAAATATTATTTGTGTTGTTTGTCCGATTATCGCGGGTCGTTTAGAGTGACGGACTTCAAATCCTTGCAAATGCTTTGGGCTTTTTCAAAGATGATCCGTTCAAGGAATTGCTTGGGCATCACGCAGTCAGCGCATCCCTCATCACCAAGTAGTAAATCAAATTCGATACTGTTATCGGTGAACTGTACGAGTTCTATAGCGCCACCGTCTTGCGCAACTAATTCTGTTAGCGATGTTTTTAGCTGTTCAGCTATTTCAGGTGTCATTGGTGCGGATCCCTTCGAGGTTACCTGGTCGGGTTCTAGAAAGGAACGCTCCTGCGTCTGTCATAATGAACTGCCCAGTGATGCATCGTGCAAGGTCGCTTGCTAAGAAAACTACGAGTCGTGCTAGTTCATCGTGTTCAACCATTTTGCGTAACGGTGTAGACGCCACGAGTTGTTGTATCCGGTCTTCGGTGAACGCTGCCGCAACCGTCTCAGTGAGTGTGGTGCCCGGCGCTATGCCTAAAACGCGTATCCCAGTTGGACCCAACTCCACTGCCATTGAAGTGACTAAGTGATTAATTGCGGCTTTTGACGCTGCATAGGCAGAATTGTAGGGGGAGGGGCGTGTGGTTTCGCCCGATGAGACAAAAATAATGACTCCACCCCCACTTTTGGACATGACTTCAGCTTCAGCTCGGCCACAGAGTGCGGAAAGCGTCAAATTCTGGTCAATGATGTCACGCCAGTCATCCCCGCTGTACTCAACAAAAGGTTTCAAACCTCGATTCGGTGGAAGCATACCAACATTATTAACGGCGATGCTCAACCCTCCCATAACCGCAACACTCCGCTTTACCAGTTCATTTACCGCAGTGTCATCCCGGCAATCAGCCGGAACCGCATAAGCCTCACCACCATTGTGAATAATCTCTTTTACTACTGATTCGGCCCGTTCAGGGACCAAATCATTGACTGCAACACTAGCTCCAGCCTCCGATAGCCAGATGGCAATTTCTCGCCCGATTCCAGCTCCAGAGCCGGTAACCAGAGCCTTCTCACCCCTTAAGTCAATAGCAATACTCATGTTCGATCTCCAGTTAGTAGATTGATTGTTTCTTCAACAGCGTCGTCAGCCCATTCACGCACGACCTCTTCACTTGTGCCACCCAACGGGTGACCAACCGTAAGGATACGAAGATTGGCGTACCCTAACGATGCGGCTACCTGATGGGTGAGTTCCCTGAACTTCTGAGTTGTAATTACCACTGTGGGTATTCCCGACTTCTCAAGTTGTACAGCATCATGGACACTCCATGAGGTGCAACTCCCTCAATCGGCTGATGCCGTCAGGACAACTTGCACTTCCTTTGAAAGGGACTCCAGAACCTGATCAGAGGCTGCAAGAGCAGCATTTTTAGTTTCCGCAATCGCGAGTGTGAGACCAACGCGTTCGACAAGACGGTCAGCGAGCCGGTCAAGAAGGACCCTTGCGTTAGGTTTCGTGTTATCAAGAATTCCCAGCGACAACCCATTCAATACAGGGATAGGGGAAGCGAGTGAGTTCTGTGGTTCTCCTGTGTTTCCAGTAGGTGCATAAATTTCCATCGTTTCTCCTTCAGGGCAATACCGGTACGGTCACACTTTTGGTCATACCCCAACTGGGAATAACACAACTGTGTTTGCCAGCCCCACCAGTCACAAAGATTCTGATATTTTCCGCTTTCTCCGTCATTGACATATTGTCGGTATCCTCAAGCGCATGTTGCCATGGCGCCCATGCCCGTAATTCAAACGCTTTTCGAGCGTCACCAACGTTCACCGTAGCTTTGTTAAATAAATAAGACGCAATGTCGGATCTACTCCACCCATGCGCAGCACATGTTGCAGCGTGTTCCGGGCACAGCGCAATAAAATATTCGCCTTGACTTATCGGTGCGTTATTTTGCCCCCATGACGTCATCGCCGACGCCACTTTATCAAGAATGGCCGACGGTTCTGACGATTCCATATCGTGGACGTTGTGCGGGGCCTCCCCACAATGGACCGTCACAGCAGATTCATCGTCAATGCCAACAGTGCTGGCGTACCCACCCCAAGGGGATGAATCAAGGTTTTCTGCTACACAGTACGAATATTTCGCTGGGCTTCCCTGTGTTGAAGCATCACCAACACCCGGAGTCGCCCCTGCGACATGAAGGAGTGTTAAGCGCACAGCCCGACCAGTCGTTGCGTTGGCGAGATTACCCGGACCGAACGCCCCCAGGCCGCTATTGTAATTCCCATCCCTAGCGGCTTTGCCATGGACAATCAGCAGTGGAGCGACACAATGTGTGGTTGCATTCACGCCCCTGAGGTTCATCTCTGGTGCGCTGAGAGCACGAATAGCTGAAACAAGGACAGGAAAGTGCTCGGTCCTGCAGCCAGCCATAACAGCATTTACGGCGATGATCCGCCTTGTTGCCACGCCATTACGAGGCGGGAGTGACGCAATGACTTCATCAGGATCAAGATCCTGTGAAGCACTCAGCATTTCTTCAACGCGATCGCGTGTAGGGGCGATCATCGGAAGACCGTCACCCCAACCCTTTTCATGGAATAGATCTTGCAGTTCTCTCTCGGAACTATCAGGTATTTCAAGGATTTCATACATATCTAATGACATTAGATATAAGTCTGATATATTTAGACATAAATAGCAACCTGAATAGAGGAAAAATGGCTGCACGCCTCGGAATCTCAAAAGCTGACGTCATAGATACCGCCTATGAGCTACTCGAAGAAACCCAGAATGTGCAAGCAGTTACGATGACAGCTGTTGCCGCACGCTTAGGCATCCGAGTGCAGTCACTCTATGCGCATGTGGACGGCACACAAGGTCTTCAGCGAGAGATTGCGTTACGTAGCTTACAAAAGCTTGCACAACGGTTAAATCAAGCAGCTATAGGTGTTGCCGGTATCGATGCTGTCCGATCGGTTCTGCAGGCACAGTTCGATTTCGCTCTGGAGCATCCAGCCGAATTCGCAGCATCAATTTACCCACCAGGAACCGATAACCAAATGCTTGAAGCCATTCAGGACGTTAGCTATCCAATGCACACGATACTCCACAATGCTGGCATTGATGACGCTGTAATCACCCATTGGAGCAGACTCGTGCTCTCAACTATCTCCGGATTTTCAGCACTGCATCAAAACGGGAAACTAACACTTCCCATCTCAACCAAAGACAGCATGAACTACATAATCAATGTACTTGTATGCGATGTGGAGGAAAAACTTGCCACTCCTCGATGATTTCTAGCTAAAAAAGTCTAAGTGGTAGAATAACAATATTGAGAAAAGGACTTTATGAATACGCAAGCACAAACCTTACCTGTCGGAAAGAAAGCACCCGCTTTCCAATCCGTCACTTTCACCGGCGACAAAATTAAATTGTCAGACTTTCTCGGACAATATACTGCAATCTACTTTTACCCAAAAGACAATACGCCAGGTTGCACAAATCAAGCCTGCAACCTTCAAGACAATCTAGGAACCCTCACGGAACACGATATTCAAGTCATAGGTATTTCACCGGATGCAAATGCAAGCCACGAAAAATTCGCAACAAAATATAATCTATCTTTCCCTCTCGTAGCTGACACTGACCACAAAATCATAGAAAAGTATGGCGTATGGGGAGAGAAGAAAAACTACGGAAAAACTTACATGGGGCTTCACCGCACAACATTTCTCATTGACCCGAAAGGAAAAATCGTGCATGTGTTCACCAAACCCAAGACCAAAGAACACGCTGAAGAAATCCTAGCGAAAGTCAACGAACTACGTTAACGAGGTTCAATAGATGACAAGCATACTTGAGTTCACGTTCACAGCCGAACAACAACAATTGCGTGAACAGGCCCGTGAAGTAGCACACAAAGGTGTAGAAAAGCACGGACGTTTCAACGACAGTTGGATCAACGGATTTTCAAAAGAATTCGCTCAAACCATGGCCGAACACGGTTGGATCGGAATGGGATGGCCCAAAGAACACGGAGGGCAAGAACGGCCACCGATTGAACGCGTCATCGTAGCCGAAGAAATGATCGCTGCAGGGGCTCCGATCGCCGCAATGTGGTTCGCAGACCGGCAAATGGGACCAACAGTCATAACTTACGGCACCGATGACCAAAAAGCAGAATACTTGCCGAAGATGCTCACCGGAGAAACGACATGGTGCATAGGCATGAGCGAACCCGACAGCGGATCAGATCTGGCATCCTTATCAACATCAGCTGAACGCGACGGAAATATTTTTCGCATAAACGGTCAAAAGATCTGGACAAGTTTCGGCGACGTAGCTGATTACTGTTACCTCATCTGCAGAACCAATTCTGAAGGTCCCCCACACCGCGGAATCTCAGAAATCATCGTTCCCATGAACCTCCCTGGAATAGAGGTGAGGCCGATCACTGATATGACACTGAACAGGCACTTTTGTGAAGTGTATTTCAATGATGTAGAAGTGCCTGTAGAGAATCTCGTAGGCCAAGAAGGAGCAGCATTCAAACAAACAATGAAGCAACTTGAACATGAACGAGGCGGTATCGACAGGCTCGTCTCCAATAAAGCACTCTACGACGAAGCAAAAAAATGCGCGAACCTAACAGACCCGTTAAACAGACAAGAAATAAGCAAGATTGAAACCGGATACCACATAGGACGACTCCTCGTGTACCGTGAAACCCTCCAACAAGCACCACAGGGTTTCAGCGCAGCCACAAAATGCTTCTGCACCGAACATGAATGGAACGTAGCCCAATTTGTAAACCGTGTCCTTGGCCCCAAAGCTCTCCTTGACAATCAGGTAACCAAGGGTTTAGCTTACGCCCCCGCCTACACAATAATGGGGGGAACCTCGAATGTCATGCGCAATATTCTCGGCGAACGCGTACTTGGACTTGACAGGGAACCACGAGGATAGAAACTAGTATCAGTGCTCTAACTGGAGGGGGAAACCATGTACGAGAGGCTATTTCAACCAATCAAAGTTGGGCCACTTACGATCCCTAACAGAATCGTCCGTTCGGCCCATTCCACAGCATTGCCTCTCAAACGACTGATCGCATACCATGAAGCACGAGCAGTCGGGGGAGTAGGAATGAGCACCCTTGAAGCAACAAGCGTTCATCTTTCTTCACCTGCTATGAGAAGCATCATCCCGCTACATGACGATACAGTTATCGATTTCTACAAAGAGCTAAGTACGGCCCTTAAACCTCACGGCATGAAAATGCTTCAGCAAATCTATCATCCCGGATCTGCACGAGCACCAGGAAAAGGAACAGCTCAGATATCAGCCAGTCCAATCCCAAACCCGATCGCTGGGGGCATTCCGATAGAGATGAGTTCATCAATGATTGAAGAAATGGTTCAAGCGTTCGCTGCTGCTGCACGGAGATGCAGAGATGGCGGTCTTGACGGAGTCGATATTCATGCATCCAGTGGATACCTCATTGAACAATTCCTAT
>ENA-OSEY01002429-OSEY01002429.1-marine-metagenome-genome-assembly--contig:-NODE-2429-length-12060-cov-4.548527_pt1 | contig 12060 bp, 13 predicted proteins | sample MGYA00248465_ERZ534230 | MGnify/ENA primary metagenome ERZ534230 (study PRJEB26409, sample SAMN06344110) | marine metagenome | isolation source: Sea water from surface | place: Atlantic Ocean:Southern... | reverse complement strand
TTTTTATTTGCGTAAGATAAACTGAAAGCCCTCCCGAAGAGGGTGTAGGTAAGTTACTAATCTGGTTTTTCTCTTTCATATAGTACAATTATATACTAAATTAATTTTTTCAACCATGAACTTTTTCAAGAAAAGATTGCATTTTTTTAAAATCTTTTGGTAATTCAGATTTAAACTTAACCCACTTATTTTTAGTTGGGTGTATAAATTCTATAGTTTCAGCATGAAGCAATTGACCTTGAAGTGCATTTAATAAAAAAGCAAGTTCTTTATTTATCTTTTTAAATTTTAATTTCTTCTTTCCATACTGTTTATCTCCTAAAATTGAAATACCTTTGTAACTTAAATGCACTCTGATTTGATGTGTTCTTCCAGTCTCTAATTCACACTCCATTAAACTTATTTTAGGAATATCTTCTCTAAAAAAAGATCTAATAGTTTTATAATTTGTTATTGCTCTCTTTCCAGATATCTCACTTACAGTCATTAGCTGTCTATTTCTTTTGTTCCTAGAAATTAATGTATTAATTCTACCGTTGAGTGGTCTTAGTATACCCCAAACTAAACATTTATATTTTCTTTTAATCGTGTGTTCACTAAATTGTTTACTAAGATTTGAATGTGAAATATTATTTTTTGCAATTACAAGCAATCCACTTGTATCTTTGTCAATTCTATGAATTATACCAGGTCTCAATTTTCCATTGATATTAGACAAGTTGTTTTTGTATTTATAAGCTAAAGCATTTGCCAAGGTATTTTTAAAATTTCCAGCACCTGGATGCACAACAAGACCTTTTTGTTTGTTTACTATTAAAATATCTTTGTCTTCGTAGACTATGTCTAATTCAATTTGTTTTGGAATTAACTTTTTTTCCTGATCATAAATTAATTCAATTTCAAGATTATCATTAGTTTTTAATTTTATAGATGGTGAGTTTATAATTTTATTATTAATTTTAAGTAAATTTTTTTTAATCAGTTTTTTAAGAAAAGATCGTGTTAAATCACTAATTTTTTTTGACAGAAAAATATCGGCTCTTTCTCCATTATCAACCTTCTTCACTAAAAATTTTATTGTATTATTCATAAATTAATTTAAAGTCTAAAAAATGCGCCGGTAGCTTCAACTGGATAGAGCGCCGGATTTCGGCTCCGGAGGTTATGGGTTCGACTCCTATCCGGCGCACCAGTTAAATTATCCACTTAGAGAATTTATTTTTATTTTCCAAAATAAAAGGTGGAAAAGTTTCATCTAAATTTATCTTTTTAAGAACATTACCTCTATTAAAAATGTCTATGTTATTAAAAATTTTAGCTTCTATTTTTTTTTTATCTATATCTTCAGAGTTAAATTCCCCGTGAGAAAAAGATTTTATTTTTTCTAATATTTGATCAGGAGTTTGTAAAAAAGAAAAGTGCCATCCACCTTTAATGATTTGAAGATCTTTTTTATCAAATCTCCAAAATGGATAATCCTTAAATTTTAAGTCTCTAAGAGATTGCATTGTTTTTAAATATTTTTTTTTCGTAATCTTTGATCCGATCCAATTACTTTCATCAATATTTTGAAGATTAAGTTTATACATAAACATTTTTTGTGAAAAAGCTATAAACTTTTTTCCTTTTTTAATTTCAGATAATCTTTTTAAGTCTGGTATTTCATCTGAGTCTGATAAAATTATAAGGTCATCTTGTTGAGCATCTTTTAAACCGTTTATTAAAGAGTTTCTTTGATGTTGTTCAATTGGAGACTCTCCACCAGTATGTTTTTGAAAGTTAATTGCTTGATCATACTCTGCAACAACAAAAATGATCTTATGCTTAAATTTTGGAAAATTATTTATATTAAAATTAATTTTTTTATCTTTGCCTTGGTGTGTTTTATTTGACTCCGAAATTACGAAATAGTCGACATACTCATTAAGAATATTCATACGTAAATCAACTATATGATCCTCATTAAAATATTGAAAACAGTCGTATATTGCCATTAATTAAAATATAAATCTTCAAACTTATCTAAACTGTTCAAATGAATTTTTAATCTTTTCATTATTAATTTTAGAATGTTTAATTGCCCAAAAATTAATAATAAAGAGATAAATTTTTCTTGATTTGCCTTTATTTTTTTCTCACCCTCTTTAGTATTGAAGTTTGGAATAAATATCATTTCCATTTCTGCTGGTATTCTAGATTTATGTTTTCCAATTCCCTTCCAGTCGATTATTAAGTAGTTCATTTCATATAAATAATTTACTAATTTATTCCACTCAGGGACACCTTTATACATTGAGTAAATATGAGCTTCAATTTTAATTAATTGTGGGCGATAACTACCTATTCCTTTTAAAATTTCTAGTTCAGATCCCTGCGTATCAATCTTAAGATAATCTAAACTTTTAAATTCTAGTTTTTTTAATGAATTATCTATAGTATCACAATCTACTTCTACAGTTCGTGTAACTTTAAAATTATTTAACTCATTAATATTTATGTCATGCACGTCAAATTTGCCAGAATCAGGTTCGAACATTGATGAACTGCCAAGTCTATTATCTAAAATATAGATATTTTTTTTAGCTTTTGAGCTCCAAAGAGCGTTATCAATTACAAACTTATTGTCATTTAGCTTTTTAGCTTCAGACTTAATGGGCTCAACTAAAATAGGTTCAAAAAAAATATTATATTTTTTCGAGAAGAAATTATCTGAATTAAAACCTCCCTGGGCTCCAACATCTAAAGCTATTAATTTTTCTGACTTTAAAAGTGTACGTATTATATCTGAAAAGTCATACTTTTGATTACCAAAATAGCTTCTATCTTGGAGATAACTTATGACCCTTCTGTTGATTTTAAATTTTATTAAAATTTTAAAAATTAATGGCAAGAAAATTTTTATTACACTTCTTGATATTTTTAATAGTTTTTTTTTTAACATTTAGTTGAAAATTATCTTTTTGTAAAAGTTGCAATACCTATTTTCTTTCCTTCAATTACAGAGGATGAGCAATGCAGGTGACTTCTATCAAATATTAACATTGAACCCACTTCCCACTCATAAATTAATTCGACTTCTAAACCTTTTAAATTTTCAATTCTTTCGTGTTGTAAGTATTTTTTATGTATTTCAGCATCAAAAGGTTTATCCCCATATAATTTTAAATGGATATCTGATCTTTTGTTTTGGCCATACTTTAAATCTTTTTTTTTTAATTCCTCTGGATCTTGTGTAAAACTTGTTGAGCCATCATAAAATCTATTTTTAAAAATTACAGTGCTCCCAACAGAGGATAGCGGAATTAAAGTTTGTTTATAAATTTGACTGTTTAGTTCAAATCCTGCATCAACATGCAATCCAATAGGGTTATAGCTTTCTTGAATTAATCCAAAAATATCTTTACCATTTTCATCTTTAAGATTATCCATTTGGAAATTTCCAATTTCTTTTTTTAACCTATCACAAAAAATTGTTTCTAATTTAGGGTCATACCCTTGCAACCATCTCTTTTTTATAACATTTTGTTTTTTATTATGTACTGTAATAGGTAAATTCTTATACAGATCTAAAAAACTACTAATTTCATCTTTGTTAAAAATATTTTTAATAATTTTAGGAGGACTCTCAAGTTTTTTTATATTATCAATTTTTAAATTCATTATTTATTCACCCATATTAATTAAGGTTCCTCTTTTTTTTGCACCAAAATATGAAAAGTAGAAAACTATAACACCAAAAATAAAATATACTACAGATATGGAAATAGATTTAAAAATATTAAAGTAGTTTACTGAATTATTTATTAAAATATTTCGCATTTCTTCAAAAATGTGAACTAAAGGAAGACCCTTTGCAATAATTTGTAGGAAATCCGGTAAAATATCTATTGGATAATAAATACACCCCAAAGGGGCTAAGAAAAACAAACTTGCCCAAGCAATATTTTCAAAAGAGGGACCATATCTTAATAGACCTGAAGTTACTAATAGACCTAAGGTAATCCCAAAAAGATATAATCCAATCAATAAAAATATTAATGGCAATCCAAGGTGTAGTACAGAAACACCGAAAAGAGGTATTGCTATAATCACTGCAGGCACTAATCCAATCAGCGTTCTTATAATTGCTGTTAAAGTCAGAGCAGCTATTATTTCTCTTATTTTAATAGGAGCTATAAATAAATTTGTAAAATTTCTACTCCATATTTCCTCAAGAAACATCATATTAAAACTTATACTAGCCCTAAAGAGAAAATCATATAAAATTGCTGCAGTAAGTATTACACCAACAGTATTGTTATAATATTCAGAGTTAAGCGTAAAAAACTTTGATATAAATCCCCATAAAAAAATTTGAACAGTAGGCCAGTATATTAGATCCAAAACTCTTGGAAATGAATTCATTACCAAATAAAGATGCCTTAAACCTAGCGCATATATTTTACTGAAGTTCATCTTTACTCCTTGCTAATTTTAAAAAAGTTTCCTCTAAATTGTTTCTACCATGTTTTTCTATCAAATTTTTACAAGTTCCTTTGTCTATAATTTTACCTTTTCTCATCATGATAATGCTGTCGCAAAGCCTCTCAACTTCATTCATGTTATGTGAGGCTAATAAAACCGTAACTTTATTTTTTGATTTATATTCTTGAATATAACTCCTAATAAAATCACCAATATCTGGGTCTAAACTTGCTGTTGGTTCATCGAGAAGAAGAATTTCTGGTTTATTAATTAAAGATTTAGCAAGAGAAACTCTGTTTTTTTGACCTGACGAAAGCTCACCTGTCTTTCTTTCAAAAAATTCCTTTATTTCTAAGTCATTTGAAATTTCATGTATTCTTTTTTTTAAATCTTTAATTCCGTACAATCGTCCATATATCTCAAGATTTTGTCTTACAGTTAATTTTTTTGGTAACTCAACATACGGAGAAGCAAAATTAAATCTTTTCAATATCTCATCTCTTCCAAAAGAGTTTAAATTTTTATTTTCTATCAAAATTTCACCACTTGATGGAGTAACAAGTCCTAACATCATTCCTATAGTTGTAGTTTTTCCACAGCCATTAGGGCCAAGCAAACCGATAGTTTTGTCTTTCTCTAAATGAAAATTGATTTTATCTACCGCTAGGTATTTGTTATAAATTTTACTTAAATTCTTAATTTCAATAAACATTATTTTGATGCTCTTAATAACCGATCATTAATAGCTAATCCAGGACCACGATTAGGTATTTTATCTATAAAAATTTTTTTATACCCCTTTTTTTTTATTTTTCTTAATATTTTATACAAATTAGCCGCAGCTTCCCTCAAGTTCGCTTTTTTGCTTAAATTAAAATAATTTTGATTATTGTTATGTTTTCTTCCAAATACAATGTAAGCATGATTAAGTTTAGAGGGTTTTCCTTTAAAAATAATTGGTATTCCAGGTGAATAGTGTTTTTTCATCATACCTGGAGATTTTATTTTAGAATTACTTTTTGATGATAGAGTTATTTTCAGAAAATCTTTTATTTCGTTCGAGCTTATTATTCCAGGCCTGAGTATTTTAGGTTTTCCAGTTAAATCGATTACAGTCGACTCAATTCCAATTTTAGATTTACCCCCATTTATTATAATTTTTAATTTTTTTTTAAAATCTTCAAACACATCTTGAGCACTTACAGGACTAACGCCTGATGCAATATTTGCACTTGGCATAGCTAAAGGAAAATTTAAAAGTTTAAGTATGGTCTTAACTATTCTATTACTTGGAAATCTAATTGCTACAGTATTTAAATTAGCTGTAACTAAAGAATTAATTTTTGATTTTGTATTTTTTTTTAAAATAAAAGTTAAAGGCCCTGGGCAAAATTTTTTGTAAAGTTTATAGAAATTCTTATTTAAAATTACATCTTTGTTTGCATCTTTAAAACTATTATAATGAACAATTAATGGGTTGATTTTTGGTCTTTTTTTTAATTTAAAAATCTTTTTTACTGCCTTTCCCGAATAAGCATTGCCAGCTAAACCATAAACTGTTTCTGTTGGTAATCCCACTAAATTACCTTGTTTTAAAGATTTTATTGTTTTTTTAAGGCTCTTTGAGTTGAAAGAATATATATTTGAATAGATGTTTTTCATAATGTAATTATTATTTAGTTTATGAAAATCGAAAATATTCCAGCTGAAATCAAAAGTAAATCATTAAAAGAGGCCCGAGAGGAAATTAATGAAATTCTTGTAAAACTTGAAAGTGATAATTATGATTTAAAAAGTGCTGAAAATATTTACAAAAGACTTATTTACTTAAACAAACACGTTGAAAACCTGTTTAAAATCAAATCTAAAGAGATATTAAAATCTTAATGAAACTACTTATATGATAAATATAAAATTAAAAAGAAATGCTAAAAAAATTGATAAATTTTTAATTAATTTTATTAATAATCAGAAAAAATCTTTACTAGTAGCTCCCATGAAATACGGAGTTATCTCTGGAGGTAAAAAAATTAGGTCTACAATAATTTTTGATATGGGAAGATTACTAAAAATTAAAGAAAAAAAACTTATTCATATTTGTGCAGCTGTCGAGTGTATCCATTCTTATTCTTTAATACATGATGATCTTCCTTGTATGGATAATGATTCTTATAGAAGAGGAAAGCCTTCAACTCATAAAAAATATGGCGAGGCCACCGCTGTGCTCGCTGGAAACTCATTGTTAACTTTGGCATTTGAAATAATCGTTGACGAAAAAAATTTGTTAAGTGCGAAACAAAAAAATGAAATTATACAACTTTTATCAAATTTCTCTGGTCACACAGGAATAGCTGGTGGACAAGAACTAGATTTAAAATTTGAAAATAAAAGAAAAAAAATCAATCAAATTATAGATATGCAAAGAAAAAAAACAGGCAAACTATTTAATTTTTGTCTGCAATCAACTGTAATAATTGCTAAAAAAAATAAAAAGGAAAAAAATTTCTTCGGAAAACTTGGAGAAGAAATCGGCTTATTATTTCAATTAGCTGATGATATTTTAGATGTAAAAGGGTCAAAAAAATTAGTAGGTAAACCAATTAAAAAAGATAAAAAAAAAGGGAAATCTACTTTAATTCATTTACTTGGTTATAAAAATGCAATCAATTATGCTTATAAATTACAGAAAAAAATATTGCTTAAATTAAAAAAACATGGAAAAAATGCTAATGAATTGCAAAACACTATTAAATTTATTTTAGAAAGAAGTTTTTAATGACAAGATTAATAAAACAAATCAATTTTCCCTCCGATCTTAGAAAATTTAAAAAAGAAAATTTGAGACAAATTTCGGATGAATTAAGGGATGAATTAATTGATGTAGTATCTGAAACTGGTGGACATCTTGGAGCTGGATTAGGAGTAGTTGAGCTTACCGTAGCTTTACACTACGTTTTCGATACACCTAAAGACAAGCTTGTTTGGGATGTAAGTCATCAGTGTTACCCACATAAGATTATTACTGGAAGAAGAGATAGAATAAAAACTTTAAGAAAGGGCGGAGGGTTATCTGGTTTTACAAAAAGATCAGAAAGTGAGTATGATCCATTTGGTGCAGCTCACAGCTCAACCTCTATATCTTCTACTCTAGGAATGTCAGTAGCAAAAAAATTATCTAATAATAGAAATAACGTTATTGCGGTAATTGGTGATGGCGCTATGAGCGCTGGAATGGCCTATGAGGCCATGAATAATGCAGGAGCATTAAAATCAAATTTAATTGTAGTTTTGAATGATAACGATATGTCGATAGCAAGGCCAGTAGGGGCTATGAGCAAATACCTGGCCAATCTTTTATCTGGAAAATTATATTTCAGTTTTAGAGAAACTATCAAAATGATTATTTCTGCATTTTCAAAAAGGTTTAGCCAAAAAGCTGGTAAAGCTGAGGACATGTTAAGAAATATTGTGACAGGTGGAACGTTATTTAGTGAGCTTGGGTTTTATTATGTTGGCCCAATTGACGGTCATGATGTAGAAAATTTGGTACAAATATTTGAAAATGTTAAAAGATCAAATCACCAGGGACCAGTTCTTATTCATGTAAGAACCCAAAAAGGAAAAGGTTATAAACCGGCGGAAGAGTCAGGCGACAAATACCATGGGGTCTCAAAATTTAATATTTCTACTGGAGAACAATCTAAATCTACTTCTAACACTCCTTCATATACAAAGGTTTTTGCAGAGACTTTAATTAAACATGCAGAACAAGATACTAAAATAGTAGGAATAACTGGAGCTATGCCTTCTGGTACAGGGTTAAATTTGTTCGAAAAAAAATTTCCGGATAGAACATTTGATGTAGGAATAGCAGAACAACATGCTGTAACTTTTGCTGCAGGATTAGCTACCGAGGGCTATAAACCCTACGCAGCTATTTATTCAACTTTTTTGCAAAGAGCCTATGATCAAGTAGTACATGATGTAGCATTACAATCTCTTCCAGTTAGATTTGCTATTGATAGGGCAGGTCTCGTTGGTGCAGACGGACCAACTCATGCAGGCTCATTTGATATAACTTACTTAGCAACTTTACCAAATTTTGTTGTGATGGCTGCAAGTGATGAAGCTGAACTAGTAAAGATGATTAATACTTCAGTAGATATAAATGATAGACCTTCTGCTTTTAGGTATCCAAGAGGAAATGGTATAGGAGTGGAATTACCTTCATTAAATGAAAAATTAGTTATTGGAAAAGCAAGAATTATTAAAGAGGGAAAAAAAGTAGCTTTATTAAATTTTGGTACAAGGCTCGAAGAATGTAAAAAAGCATCAGAAAAACTTTCTTTAAAAGGTATAGACTGCACAATTGTAGACGCAAGATTTGCTAAACCTTTAGATGAAAAATTAATTATGGAAGTTGCTACTAATCATGAGGTTTTAATAACAATTGAAGAGGGTTCAGTAGGAGGTTTTGGATCACATGTAATGCAAATGTTGTCTGATAGAGGTGTTTTTGATACTGGTTTAAAATTTAGATCTATGATTTTACCAGATATATTTATAGATCAAGATACCCCTGACAAAATGTATGAGGTAGCTGGTCTTGATAATCTTTCAATTGTAAAAAAAGTTGAAGAGACTTTAAATTCCAACATAATATTAGCTAAAAATAAGAATAAGATATCTTAATTAACCGCATTGAGCTCTATTCATTAAAAAATGATCCAATAGAACACAATTAATCATTGCTTCACCTATCGGTACAGCTCTTATACCAACACAAGGATCATGTCTTCCCTTTACGGAAATATTTGTGTTTTTGCCTTTTTTATCAATTGTTTTCCGATTTGTTAAAATTGATGATGTAGGTTTAACAGCGAATGAGGCCACAATATTCTGCCCTGAAGAAATACCGCCTAAAATTCCCCCAGCTTGATTAGATTTAAATTTTACTTTTCCTGAGCTCTTACTCATCTCATCGGAGTTTTCTTCGCCACTTAAAAATGCTGCGTTCATACCTGCTCCAATATTAACTCCCTTAACTGCATTGATGCTCATTAAAGCTGCAGCAATATCTGTATCCAATTTTGAGTAAATCGGAGCCCCTAAGCCAATTGGAATACCACTAGCTCTTAATTCAATTATTGCGCCACAAGACGAACCTGCTTTTCTTACAGCTAAAAGATATTTTTCCCAAAGTTTTACAGATTTTTTGTCGGGGCAGAAAAATGGATTTTTTCTTATTTCACTATCTTTCCAATTATTTTTATCACACGACATCAAGCCTAATTGAGTTACTGCACCAACAACATTAAATTTTGAGCCAATTATTTTTTTTAACACAACTTTAGCTACAGCACCTGCCGCAACTCTGCAAGCAGTCTCTCTAGCAGATTGTCTTCCACCTCCCCTGAAATCTCTTATCCCGTATTTTTTGAAATAAGTATAATCTGCATGACCGGGTCTAAACTTATTTTTTATTGTTTCATAGTCCCTAGATCTTTTGTCCTCATTATGTATGATAATTGAGATTGGCGTGCCAGTTGTCTTTCCCTCAAAAACTCCCGATAAAATTATGGCCTTATCAGACTCTTTTCTTTGAGTAGTGAATTTTGATTGCCCTGGCCTCCTCCTATCCATATCTTTTTGAATATCTTTCTCAGATAAAGGTATATTTGGCGGACAACCATCAATAACACAGCCAATAGCTGGGCCATGAGACTCTCCCCAAGTAGTAAATCTAAAAATTTTTCCAAAAGTATTAAAAGACATAGATAATTAATGTATAAATTATTTTAAAGAAATTATGAATCAAAAAAATGGCAAAAATTCCTTAGGAATTGATATTTGTTTCGAAGATCTAGACAATCCTATAGAATTGTTCAAAAAATGGTTTTCTAAAGCAGAAGAAACTGAGATTAATGACCCTAATGCTGTTGCTGTAGCAACATCGAATAAAGATAATCAACCCAATGTCAGGATGGTTCTTCTTAAAGGTCTTAGTGATAAAGGATTTGTATTTTACACTAACTTCAATAGTAGAAAAGGCAGTGAATTAAAAGATAACCAAAAAGCTTCTATGTGTTTTCATTGGAAGAGTTTAAGACGTCAAGTAAGAGCTATAGGTAAAGTTGAAGAAGTTTCAGCGAAGGAAGCAGATGATTATTTTAATTCTCGACCTTATAAAAACAGAATAGGTGCTTGGGCTTCTTCCCAATCAGAAAAATTAGATCAAAGAGAAACTTTTTTAAAAAGAATTAAAGATTTTGAAAAAAAATATCCTGACCAACAAAATGTTCCAAGACCTCCTCACTGGTCAGGATGGAGACTTTTGCCTGAAGAAGTAGAATTTTGGTTAGATGGAGAAGGAAGAATTCATGAAAGATTAAATTATAAAAAAAAAAATAATAAATGGGAAAAAGAACTTCTTTATCCTTAAAAAGATCGATTAAGACTAAAGCTCGTTAAATTTTGTAAGATTTTTTTATCTTCATTATCAGGAAAAATTGCCAGCGAGTCATAAGAAACATTTACAAAGTATTCCGCTTTTTTAAATGTAGCTTCTACTGCTTTATATTTGTTTATAAGATGTAATGTATCATTAAAATCTTTTTCGGATCTTTTTTCCTTTTTCATAATTTCATTAAGAAATTTTTTCTCTTCTTCATTTCCTTTCTGGAAAATTATAATCATAGGAAGAGTAACTTTTCCTTCAAAAAAATCTTTACCGATCTCTTTACCAAACAATTTTTCTTTTGCATAAAAGTCAAGGGCATCATCAGCTATTTGAAAAGCTAAACCCAAGTTTCTTCCATATGACTCTAAAGCTTTTTTTTCTTTTTCATTACTTGCTGATAAACAAGCTCCCGTTTTAGTAGCTGCGGAAAAAAGTGAAGCTGTTTTTAAGTTAATTATATCTATGTATGTTTCCTCTAGCAGATCAGCTTCTCCTTTATGTTGAAGTTGTAATACCTCACCTTGAGCAATTTTTGAAGATGTAGAAGATAACAATTTTAAAACTTCTAAATCACCGTCTTCAACCATCATTTCAAAACATCTACTAAGCAAATAATCACCTACCAAAATAGATGATTGATTTCCCCAAACAGAATTTGCAGTTTTAACTCCTCTTCTTAATTCACTTTCATCTATTACATCATCGTGTAAAAGAGTTGCAGAATGTATTAATTCAACACAAGCAGCTAAATTAATATCTCTGTTGTCTTCTTTATACCCGGTTAATTTTGCAGACTCTAAGGTAAGGAGTGCTCTTAGTCTTTTACCACCTGATCTTAAATGATGATCGCTCATTTTCTGAATTAGATTTACTTCACTTTTTAATTTTTCTTGGATAAGATTTTCAACCTTTTGGAGTTTATTACCAAGAAGGTTTTTAAGTTCTAGATAAGCAGAATTTGCTGATTTTTTTAGCGGTACAACTGATCCCATATACAATATTTATATTTGTTTTTAGTTAATAATAAATTTTTAAATGGTCCCGTGGTGACGCACCCACAATTCAACTATAAGTAGCGTAATTATTAATTAAAATTTAATTTTTTACTGTTATAAGAATATAATTAATCATCAAAA
>ENA-OSEY01002426-OSEY01002426.1-marine-metagenome-genome-assembly--contig:-NODE-2426-length-12067-cov-6.041618_pt1 | contig 12067 bp, 13 predicted proteins | sample MGYA00248465_ERZ534230 | MGnify/ENA primary metagenome ERZ534230 (study PRJEB26409, sample SAMN06344110) | marine metagenome | isolation source: Sea water from surface | place: Atlantic Ocean:Southern... | reverse complement strand
CATCCAATGTCCTTGCACGCTGGAAGGCCTGTCACCGGAGGTGAAAAATATGCCTTCAATCTTTGGTTTAGGGAAAATAAATTCGTCTAATTAATGGATGTATCCTATATCCTTGATGATCTCAATGATGCTCAACGTCAAGCTGTAACTTCTGAATCAAAAAAGCTTTTAGTTTTAGCGGGCGCCGGTTCTGGAAAAACCAAAGTGCTTGTTCACAGAATTGCATGGCTAATTAAGGCTTTATCTAATTCTACTCACAGCATACTCTCTGTAACATTCACCAACAAAGCTGCAAACGAAATGACAGGGAGAATAGAGCAAATCTTAGATCAGCCAATACCTGAAATGTGGTGTGGGACTTTTCATTCAATATCAAATCGATTGCTAAGAAGACATTATAAGGAAGCTGGATTAGAAAAAGACTTTAGCATTCTTGATAGTGATGATCAGTTGCGTGTGATAAAGAGGAATTTAAAAGAATTAGATATTGATGAAGACCAATGGCCTGCCGAAAAAATAAGATGGCAAATAAATAATTGGAAAGACGAAGCATTGAGGCCAAAAGATGTTGATGACAAAGGTGACTTTAATCTTGAGACTTTAAAAAAAATATATGCTCATTATGAAAACTACATGCAAAGAGAAAATCTAATAGATTTTGCTGAGCTAATTTTGAGATCGTATGAATTGATAAGAGATAATCAACAAATTAAAGAATTGTATGGAAATAAATTCAAAAATATCTTAATTGACGAATTTCAAGACACGAATGAAATTCAATTTAAATGGATAAAGAACTTAACTGGAACTGATACAACAGTTACTGCTGTTGGTGATGATGATCAATCAATTTATGGATGGAGGGGAGCAAAAATTGAGAACATAAATAAGTTTTCAAAAGAGAAAGAGACAGCAATTGTGCGGCTCGAACAAAATTATCGCTCAACTCAAAAGATTTTAAATGCTGCAAATGCAGTAATTGGAAAGAATTCTAATAGATTAGGAAAAAAGCTTTGGACTGAAGGTAATGAAGGGGAATGCATCGAGGTATATGAAGCTTACAATGAGCAAGAAGAAGCCAACTATGTTGCAGAAAATGTGCATAAAATATTTTCTGGTGGTGATTGCTACAAAGATATTGCTGTTCTTTATCGATCAAACGCTCAGTCTCGAACTATTGAAGAATACTTATTAAGACAGAACCTACCATACGTAATTTATGGTGGTGTCCGATTTTACGAAAGGCTTGAAATTAAAAATGTTCTAGCCTACCTGAGACTAATTGTTAACAGGAATGATAATGCTGCTTTTGAAAGGTCAATAGGTGCGCCCACTAGAGGTATAGGAGAAAAAACGCTCGAACAAATTAGAGCATATTCCCAAAAAAACGATCTATCTTTATTTCAGTCATGCAAAGGACTAGTAAAGGATGGAGGATTGAAGGGTAAAGCAGCAAAGTCATTAGATTCATTCTGTGATTTTATAGAAACGTGCGCAGAAATAATTCATGAATTACCTTCTGATGAGTTTGTTGAAAAGGTAATAAATCAAAGTGGTTTAATTGATCATCATATGAAGGAAAAAGGAGAAAAAGGTCGAATCAGAATTGAAAATATTAATGAATTGATTTCCGCAGTGAAGTCTTTTGAAATTATAAATAAAAATGAGGATTTATCTGAGTATGATTCTTTTATTGCAGCTTTTCTAAGTTCAGTCTCACTTGACATGGGAGAAACTCAAGCATCAAAAACAGATGACGCAGTTCAGTTGATGACAATGCACTCTGCTAAAGGTCTTGAGTATAAATACGTTTTTCTTGTTGGAATGGAAGAGTCTCTTTTCCCTCACTCCAGGTCTATGGATAACATTAATGAGTTGGAAGAAGAAAGGCGCTTGTGTTATGTGGGGATTACTAGAGCCAGAAATAAATTATTTTTAACTCATACAGAATTTAGAAGACTTTATGGGCAGGATTCATATAATCCGCCTTCAAGGTTTATTAATGAAATCCCACAAGAATGTTTGGAATTTGTTAGACCTAAACAGACCTATAAAAATTCATTTTATGGATCGGTTGTTTCCGAAAAATTAAAACAAGATGGTAACGAATATGGCCTTGGTGATAGGGTCTTACACAAAAGTTTTGGCGAGGGAGTAATACTGAGCATGGAGGGAGAAGGAGATTCAGCTCGCATACAAATTCATTTTGATGCTGTGGGCACCAAATGGCTTGTAATGTCATATGCCAACCTTGAAAAATTATGACAGAGATTCAATTCAAAGAACTTGGGATGGTTGAATACTCACAAACATACGAGGCTATGATGGAGTTGATTGAGTCTCAGCCCAGTTTTCATTCGATTTGGTCACTGGAACATTTTCCTGTATTTACTATTGGGATAAGTGAAAAAGAGATAATTGAAGATAAATCAAAAATCCCCCCTTTTATAAAAACGGATAGAGGCGGCAAAACAACCTTTCACGCTCCAGGTCAATTAGTGTTTTATTTCATATTACATATGAAGAAGTTACCCTTCCCTCCAACTGAACTTACAAAAAAAATATTAGAAACTACATCTTTAGCTCTATCTTCATACGATCTAAAGCATGAGATTAATGCTCATGATCCTGGCATATTTCTAAATAATCAAAAAGTTGCTTCCATAGGGATGCGAATCAAGAAAAATTATTCATATCATGGTCTCAGCATTAACATTGACACAGATTTAGACACCTTCAACTCTATTAAGCCTTGCGGATTGGATGTTCAAGCTTGTAATCTTAAAGATTACATAGATATTAATGTTGATAATTTTAAAAAAGACCTTTTAAATAAATTTCAACGGATGCTTGATAAATGAAAGACTTGATACCGACAATAAAGATCACAAACTACGCTGGCGTTAGTTCCATCAAAGATGGTATGAAGAGCAATGCTTATTCAAAAGTAGAAAGAGAAAAAAAACCAAGCTGGATCAGAATGACTGCTAACCAAGTAAATCAAAACTACAGTTTGATAAAAAACAAAGTAAAGAATTTAAATTTAAGTACAGTTTGTGAAGAAGCAAAATGTCCAAATTTATCGGAGTGCTGGTCAAGGGGAACTGCTACTTTTATGCTCATGGGAGATACCTGTACGAGGGCATGTCAATTTTGTTCGGTAAATACAGGAAATCCAAAAGGGTGGCTTGATAAAGATGAGCCCAGAAAAATTGCAGAAACCATAGCCTTAATGAGCTTGAAATATATAGTTTTAACTTGCGTTAACAGAGACGATATTTCAGATGGAGGTGCTCAACATTTTGCTGATACGGTTGAGGCAATTAAAAAACTGAGCCCTGAAACAGAAGTTGAAGTACTTACTTCTGATTTTAACGGTGCTTATGAATCTATAAAAACAGTGGTGAATTCTCCAATAAAAGTTTTTGCTCAAAATATAGAGACAGTTGAAAGACTTACACACCCAATAAGAGATCCCAGGGCGGGATATTCAAAAACACTGCAAGTTCTAAAAAATGCTAAAGAAATTAACCCTAATATGATTACTAAATCCAGCATTATATTAGGCTTAGGTGAAAAAGAAGAAGAAATTTACCAAACTTTTGAAGATTTAAGAAAACATGATGTTGATATTGTTACTTTGGGACAATATCTTAGGCCTACATTGAATCATCATCCAATAGATAGATGGGTGACACCAGAAGAGTTTGATCTTTATAGAAAAGAAGGTCTAAAATATGGATTCCTTGAAGTAATCTCTAGCCCAATGGCAAGATCAAGCTATAGAGCAGAGAGAGCTCTGGATTTAAATAACGCAGGTATAAAAATATGATAGTAATCTCACCAGCAAAAAGGTTAACAGAGAGAGTTAGTGAAAACTCTTTAAAATTAACTACACCTTATTTTAAAAAAGAAGCTGATCAGCTTGCAAAAGAATTGGCCCTTATGAGTTCTCAAGAACTCGGCTCAATGATGCATGTTAGTGAGGGAATTGCTCAATTAAATTCCGCTAGATACAAAAATTGGAATAAAGGCACTGGTTTTGAAAAAAGAGCAATTTTTCAATTTGAGGGCGATGTTTTTAAACATCTTAATGTTGGGCAGTTTAATGACCAGCAGATTAAATACATGAATGAAAATCTAAGAATCTTGTCGGGTATTTATGGTCTATTGAGACCATCGGATGAAATGAGTCCTTATAGGCTTGAAATGGGTACAAAACATAGCTTTAATGGCTCAAAAAATTTATACGAATTTTGGGGTGATAAGATAGCAAAAAAAATCAATGAAGAATTAGAAAGCTCTCTTCTATTTAATTTAGCTTCTGAAGAATACTTTTCCTCAATTTCAAAACACGTAGATGCAAAAAATACTATTAACTTTAGATTTTTATCTTTATCTGGTGGAAAAGAAAGGGTTGTTGGTGTGATAGCAAAACGTGCAAGAGGAGAGATGGCAAGATTTTTAATAGAAAATGAAATTCAAACTACAAAGGGCATTGAAAAATTTTCTTGCATGGGCTTTAAGTTAAAAGATTTTAGTAATAACTGCTTTACTTTTATTAGCTCTTAGATTCTTGGTCTATTAATTCATCAACAATTTCAAGCAATTCATCTACCATATGAAAGGTCTCGTGAAATGAGAGAACTACTTCTCTTTCTCGGCTTAACAAAACAAGACCATCACGAATTTTTTTAAGCTTTTCTGATTTGTTCATAATAAGCTGTTTATTCTAATGAACTTTTACATCAAAGCAATGTCAAAAAATGTTGAAAACATGACAAATTTAGTGCTAATATAGCCATCCATTCGTTAAAAGATAAACAATGGTTATAATATGTTATAATAATTTATTATGAGTTACGCAGTTGCTTTAGCAAATCCTGGCTCAGATATAGATAAATATCTGTCTCAGGTTTACTCAATTCCTGTTCTCAGCCGAGAAGAGGAGCTGGAACTTACGCGCGAATTTTATGAGACAGAAGATATAAAAGTTGCGCACAAACTAGTCATTTCACATCTTAGATTCGTAGTGCATATAGCAAAATCATACGCTGGCTATGGGTTACCAATTGCTGACGTCATTCAAGAAGGTAATCTTGGTTTGCTGAAAGCGGTTAAAAAGTTTGACCCAGATAAAGGAGTTCGTCTTGTTTCCTTTGCAGTGCATTGGATCAAAGCAGAAATTCATGAATTCATACTTAAAAATTGGAGAATAGTGAAAATAGCGACTACAAAAGCACAGAGAAAACTTTTTTTTAACCTTAGAAGCAAGAAGAAAAGTACTGGTTGGTTGTCTGATAAAGAAGCAAAAAAAATAGCCAAAGACCTTGATGTTTCATACAAGGAAGTAATGCATATGGAAAATAGATTAAACTCCGCTGATTCAGCCTTCGACATGCCATGCGACGAAGAAGATGATGAAAAAGCTTTTTCTCCAAGTCAATATCTAGAAGACCATTCATTTAGCCCTGATCAAATAGTTGAAAAAGAAAATTATGAAAGTGTTAATCATACAGCCTTGATGAAAAATATTTCTACGTTAGATAGAAGAGCCCAAGATATAATTAGGGCTAGATGGCTTGATGACCACAAACTCACACTGAATGAATTAGCTGACAAATATTCTGTTTCAGCTGAGAGAATTAGGCAAATAGAAGCTTCCGCCTTCAAAAAACTCAAAACATCACTTGTAAACGTTTAAGTTTATATCTAATAAACATAACAAAATTAAAATACAATAACCTTTGTTGTGATAAAAACATTTAGTTCTAGGGCTGGGAGACTTTCACCTACCAATAAAAATTATCTAAATCTCAAATCAGCTTGTTTAATCAATCCTGAAAACAAACCTAAGACAAATTACCCAATTGTTCTTGATATTGGGTTTGGTGATGCTCAATCTTTTGTACAGGACATTATTATCAACAATAAATTTTGTTTCATAGGCATAGAGCCATACAAAAAAGGTTTCGCTAAAGCGGTTGAATTCTATGAGATAGAAAAACCAGAAAATCTGTTCTTATATAACGGAGATGTAAGAGAATTTTTGGAAGCAATAGATTACAAAGTTTCATTTGTAAGGATTCACTTTCCAGACCCTTGGCCAAAAAAGAAACATATTAAAAGAAGACTGATCTCACATAATTTTTTACATCTGTTAGATCAAAAAATTTCAAAGACAGGCAAAATCGAAATTATTACAGATTCAAAAATTTACCAGAATCACATAGATGATGTTTTACATAAACAAAATATATTTAAACAAACTGATAGTTTCGAAATATCTTATAAAGTTTCAACTTTTCATAACAAGGGCTTAAAGAAGGGCCATCAGATCAAAAGATATATTTTAACAAAAGCCTAGAGAGTATTGTCTCTCTAATCCTAAAAGCATTCTTTCTGCTAACTGAAATATAAAAAAAGCAATTAATGGTGTTAGGTCAAAGCCAGCTTGAGGAGGAATGATATTTCTAAATAAAGATACAGTTGTCTCATAAACTTCCTGTATTAAAGATGTTGCAGAATTATAAAAATTCGCACCAAAAGCATAAAACCAGCTCAAAGCTACACCAATAATTACAATAAATTTTAATAAACCAATCATTATTTTAGCGGTTTCGATAATTGAGAGGTTAAACACTGTGCCAAGGTCATACCCAGGGCATTCCACATAGAAAGATACGAAATTGATAAGCAACGCAGCGAATAAAAGGCCAATATTTATTTTTTTGTAGTGTACGTTAAATATGAGCAATAATGGAAAAAGTAAAATCTTTATAATTCTTGCAATTTTGTTGTAAGAATCAGCTCGTGCAAGGTCAATTAGAAATAAAACTAATATTAAATAAACGACAATTGTTTTAACTGTTAATAACATCTCAAACATAACTGTAGAGTCCATCATTTACTTTCTTTCTCCAAAAATTGATGTGCCAAGTCTTATCATATTACTGCCGTGGGCTAGGGCTAACTCATAATCATTAGACATACCCATCGAAAGATATTCAACATCTTTGTTCATTGATTTTATTTTCTCAAAAACATTTTTTGCTTGTGAAAATTGTAACTTTAGTTTTTCTTTCCCAATTCCACCTTCAGCTATCACCATTAAGCCTTTCATCGAAATATTTGTGAATTCATTTCTTGCTACGATTTGAAATATTTCTGTTTCATTAAAGCCTGATTTAGTTTCTTCCTCACCTAGTTTAAGTTGTAACAAAACCTGAATTTTTTTATAAGATTCAAGTTTTGCAATTTTATCTAAAATCTTACTTCTGCCTATTGAATGAATTAAGTCTGAATACTTAACGATATCTTTTATTTTGTTGCTTTGAATGTTGCCTAAAAAATGCCATCTGATGTCGTCAGGCAGCATATCTTTTTTTTCTTTGAGTTCTTGCAGAAAATTTTCACCAAAATCTCTTTGGCCCACATCATAGAGTTGTCTAATTTTTCTTAGGTCTTGCCCTTTTGAAACAGCAATTAATTTTTGATTTAATGCGAGGCTAGCAGAAATGCTATTGAATTTATGTAGGTTCATTAGTTAATCTAATGCAGCTCCTAATCTCTAGAGAGTCCATATTAAGCCTTCTTAAGTTTTCTCGAGCATTGTTTGTTTGTGACCTGTTATCAAATGGCCCCACAATCACTTTATAGTTAAATCCATTTTGACTAGTTACATTTTCAATTACAGGCTCATAACCTATTTTCTCAAGCTCTTTTAGTTGGCTTGATGCTGCTGCAAATGTTCTAAAACTTCCTGATTGTGCATAATATACACACTTTTCCTGTTCAATATCATCAACTATTGTTATTTCATCAAAGGAACTATTCTCTAATAGAGTTTGGAATTCATACTCAATATCTTCAACGTCATAATTTTTTAAATCTAAGAATTCTTTGACATCTTGTAAAAAAATAATTGACAGAAAGGACATCATAAATGAAACAGCAGATGCAACAAGCAAGGTTGGGACCAGCTTGATTGGAAACTTTTTATTTTTAAAAGAAAAATCGGACATACTACATTTTTTCTAGTGGCTTAACATTCAAAATTTTAAAACTATTTTTAAGTATTAGCTTAGTAATGCTTGTGATCAAAAGTCTTGAATTAGAGATTATTTCATTATCGGTTAAAACAGGATTTTTCTCATAGAATGAATGAAAGGTCGCAGAAAAATCTTTGACGAAATGAACTAGAGAATGCGGGGATCTCTCTAATGCGTACTGCTTCAGGATTAAAGGATAATTAATAGCTTTTGAGGTAATCTCGAAACAGTTTGCTATTTCATTTAGATCTATCTTAATTGTTGGATCAAAGGATGATTTTGCGAGAATAGAGCAACACCTTACGTAGGCATATTGCGCATAAAAATATGGATTATTCTTACTTTCATCTTTTGCTAAATCCATATCAAAATCCATTGCATGATCCGATTTTTTATCTAAAAAGAAAAACTTTATGACATCTGGTCCTAAATCATCTTTTAAATCACTTAATGAAAAATATTCTCCTCTTCTAGTAGACATGGTTTTTTTAACACCTTCCTCATACAAATTCACTAATTGGTAAAGCAGAAATTCAATACTCTGATGCTCTTTTTTCATCACATTAAAGGCAGCAGAAAGCCTGGGTATGTATCCGTGATGATCAGCACCAAAGATATTTATGTAAGAATCAAAGTCTCTATCTATTTTGTTTTTGTGATAGCCAACATCAGTTAAGTAATAAGTTGGTTCTTTATTTTCACGTAATAATACTCTGTCCTTATCGTCACCAAATTCAGTAGTTTTAAACCATTCAGCACCGTCTTTAGCATATGTATATCCGTTATCTTTCAAAGCTTTAAGAGATTTAGATAAATCAGATTCATTGTCTTCAACTACCCCTAATGAACTTTCGCTAAACCAATGATCATGGATGATATTGAAACTATGAAGATCTTTTTTAATAAGATTTAATATTTCTTTGACAGCAAATTCTTTAGCTTCCTTCCATGCATGACTAAACTCAGATTTAAAGTAGTTAGAGATTGCATCTAATCTGATATCTTTATCTTCGTCCAATTGGCCAAAATCAATTACTTTATCTAACTCTCCAAAATTCGTTCTAAATGTTTTTGCAAGCTCTTTTATATAGTCGCCCTCATAAGTTCCATCAGACTCAAAAGATTTGACGTAAGCATTAAGCAATAAGCTGCTTGTTAGGATTGATATCTGTCTTCCAGCATCGTTTACATAGTATTCCTTTGTTACTTTATAACCAATATTTTCTAAAAGATTTGCAATTGCCATACCCAGAACTGCTCCTCTTCCATGACCGACATGCAGAGGTCCTGTTGGGTTTGAAGAAACAAATTCTAACAATATTTTTCCAGAATAATCTTTTGTCACACCCCAGTCATCCCCTTGAATAAGTATGTTTTTCAGTAACTCACTTTTTGTTTCTGCCGTAATAAATATATTTATGAATCCTGGACCTTCAATTTTAATGCTTTGAATTTTTTTATCGTTTAAATGAACAACTATAATTTCTGCTAATTCAACAGGTTTTTTCTTAAATTGTTTTGCAAGCTTTAGACAACAACTTGTTGCAAAGTCGCCTCGAGATTTTTCAGTACTAATCTCAAATTCAACTTGTTCAATAATTTTTTGATTCAGCGATATAGCACTTTCGTCAGCAACTTTAAGTATTATTTTTTTTAACAGCTGATTTAATTCTATTAATATCATTCTTTGCTTCTCCCGACGTATGTGCCATCCCTAGTGTCAATTTTAATTTGTTCGCCCTCATTAATAAAAATTGGAACCTGCACTTCTATGCCCGATGAAAGTTTCGCGGGCTTTAAGGTATTTGAAACTGTATCTCCTTTTAGACCTGGCTCAGTTTCTGAAACAGTTTTAGTTACAAATGTTGGCAGCTCTACATTTAAGACTTCCCCGTCCCAAAAAAGAATTTTGCATTCTTCCTCTCCATCTAACCAAAGCTTAATTTTTTCGATCTTATCTGCTGCTATCTCAATCTGTTCGTAGGTATCTTTGTCCATGAATACATAGTTTTGCCCTTCCACATACAAAAACTGAAATTCTCTTTCAACTATATCTGCACCCTCTACAGATTCTCCTGATTTAAATGTTCTTTCCCAGACTTTTTGAGTTCTTAAGTTATAAAGTTTTGTTCGCATTACAGCTTGCCCTTTACCGGGCTTATGAAATTCATAAGAAAGAATTGAACATGGTTCATTTTCAATAAGAACTTTGAGACCAGCTTTAAATTGATTGGTTGAATATTTCATTTTATGTCACATTGTGCTTTTTCTTGTATGATACTTATATTAAAAGCAAATTATGGCTAAGACTATTTTACAACCTTTAGTATTTCTTGCTATCTCAGTAGTTACTTTTTTAGTTTGTTACTTTCTTGCTGTAACCGTTTCGGGTGGCACAATTGAATCAGATGGGTTATCACTGATTATGGTAGCTATGGCTATATCTTTTGCTATACATTGGATTCTTTTTGTTCCATCGTACATTTTCCAAACTGAAAAATTTTATGATCTAACGGGCAGCTTAACTTACATTACAGTCTTGACGTTTGTGGTTTTCATAAAGAAAACTACGGTTCACGAAATGCTCGATTTAAGGTCTTTAATAATTTATGGCTGTATTATGATTTGGACGGTTAGGCTTGGCGGATTTTTATTTTGGCGAGTTCTAAAAGATGGCCATGATAAGAGATTTAAAAAAATCTTACCTAGTTTCAGTCAGCTTTTCATGACTTGGACTCTTTCGGCAGCCTGGGTATTTATTCAATCACTGTCCGCTTTAGTTGCGTTAACTGTTATCAGCACTGTTGAAATGGGTATAGTCGGTTGGCTAGGTCTAGCGCTTTGGATTTTTGGGTTCGGATTTGAAGTACTAGCAGATCATCAAAAAACTAAATTTAAAGCTGATCCAGCTAATGAGGGAAAATTTATTACTGGTGGCTTATGGGATGTCTCGAGGCATCCTAATTATTTTGGTGAAATTGTTTTATGGCTTGGCATTTCTGTAATGGCTGTACCGGTTATGTCTGGTTTGCAATATGTTTCTTTAATATCGCCTGTGTTCGGATTCTTATTAATTTACTATGTTAGTGGAGTACGAATGTTGGAAGACAGATCTAACAAAAAATGGGGCAATGACCCTAAATATCAGGAATACAAAAGAAATACGCCTGTATTCTTCCCAAAACTGTTTTAAAATGCGGTTTTTCCTCAAAAAATAGTTGTAAAATAACAGTAATTTGATAGTTTTAACGATCAAGTTTTTAAAAAGGGTAAAAGATCATGAAAAGATACGTATTTTTACTATACATATTAGCAATATTTGCGGTAGCGGATAAAGCTGACATAGACCAGATTTTAGAAGAAAATCAATCAAATATTTCACTGTCTGAAGAATCTCAAGAAACAGTTGATAATTTATCTACTGAAAAAGATTCACTTCTGGCTGAATGGAAGGTTGTTGTTAAACAAGTTGAGGGTTTAAAAATTTATAATGCTCAAAAAAGGCAACAAATTAAAGCACAAGAAGAAAGGCTTGTTACATTAGCCGAACAAACAAAGCAAGTTGTTGTAATTCAAAGACAAATTCCACCTCTAATGGAAAGAATGGCAAACAGCTTGGAACAATTTGTATCTCTTGATGCTCCGTTTTCTTTGGACGAAAGATACAAGCGTATCAATCAAGTAAGAAATACCCTTTCAGATCCGAAAGTTACTGCTTCAGAACAAGTAAGACAAGTACTCGAAGCCTATAACATCGAACGTGAATATGGCAGAACAATTGAAACATACGAGGATGCTATTGTCTTGGATGGTGAGGAAAAAGTCGTAAACATCCTGAGAGTGGGCAGACTTGCTCTAATGTATCAACTTAAAGATCAAAGTGAGGCTGGCATCTGGAATGGCAGCGACTGGGAAGAAGTGAGTGGTTATAGAATTCCTGTGAGAGATGGAATAAGAATGGCAAATAAAACAGCGCCGCTAGATCTTTTACCATTGCCGGTAAAATTTGAGGAGGA
>ENA-OSEY01002424-OSEY01002424.1-marine-metagenome-genome-assembly--contig:-NODE-2424-length-12073-cov-2.514005_pt1 | contig 12073 bp, 11 predicted proteins | sample MGYA00248465_ERZ534230 | MGnify/ENA primary metagenome ERZ534230 (study PRJEB26409, sample SAMN06344110) | marine metagenome | isolation source: Sea water from surface | place: Atlantic Ocean:Southern... | reverse complement strand
CGACAAGTTGAAGATATTAGGACATTGTATAATCTGCTTAATTCTAAAATAAGTAAAAGTAATTTTCTGTAAATTTAGTTTTAAAAACTTAATCTGGGTTTTTATGAAAGAGCACGATAGTTTATATTCTTGGTTCCGACTGCTTATTGCTCTTTTAGTAGCGACAGTAGGCAATATAGGTATGTGGGTGGTTGTAATTATACTGCCAGACATACAGCAAGAATTTACCATTGATCGCAGCACAGCATCTATTCCATTCGCCTTAACAATGGTTGGCTTCGCTATTGGTAATGGGGTGATGGGACGTATTGTTGATCACTATGGAATAACAAAAACAATTATACTCGCAGCCGTAATCAATACAGTTGGCTATATTGCAGCCATGCAGGTTAACAACGTTTATCTGCTGAGTATTCTACAATTCTTTATTGGCTTTGGTACGGCCGCATCATTTGGTCCACTCATCGCAGATACTTCTCATTGGTTTTTAAAGAGACGAGGCATAGCCGTTGCCCTAATTGCGAGCGGAAATTACTTCTCGGGAGCAATTTGGCCTCCCCTATTTAATAGTGCCTTACAATCAGATGGGTGGCGAGATGTATACGGTATATTAGCAATAGCCACCATTTTTGTAATGATCCCATTATCATTTTTGCTTACTAAAAAAATCAGCGAAGAGACCTCCAGAGCTTCTGATGCTGCCTCTGAGAATAGGAGATCAAGCGCAAACATATCCCCCAGAACGCTTACCATTTTACTTTCGATTGCGGGCGTCGGGTGTTGCGTTGCAATGTCTATGCCTCAAGTTCATATCGTCGCGTTTTGCATTGACTTAGGTTACGGCCCCGCTGTGGGTGCTGAAATGTTATCCTTAATGTTGATAGGAGGCATAGTTTCTCGCCTAATAAACGGCTTGCTGGCTGATAAATTAGGAGGAGTTTATACTTTACTAATTGGATCTACTCTTCAATGCATAGCACTTTTTTTATACCTCCCCTTTGATGGATTGGTATCTCTATACATCGTTTCAGCAGTTTTTGGATTATCACAAGGTGGTATCGTCCCAAGTTACGCAATTATTATTCGAGAATATCTACCTGGCGCAGAGGCTGGTACCCGCGTTGGTTTTGTCATGATGTGTACTATAATGGGGATGGCTATTGGTGGTTGGATGTCAGGCTGGATTTATGATATCACGGGATCTTACGCCGCCGCTTTTTGGAATGGCATAATATGGAATTTTCTAAATATAGCTATCGTCCTATTTTTGATAAATCGTAATCGGAATTCAAAATTTACAGGTTTACAACCGACTGATTAAGCAGCTTCCCTCAAAGGCAAAATATGATCTAGAAAAACCTCTTTTAGTTTGCTTTGGACTACGACATCAAATTTACCCATTTCTTCGATTGCTTCTTCAATTTTTTCAAAATTTGCATCTTTTAAATCATCAATTAACCAGGAAAAATTTTCCAACGCGCCAGTGCTACTGACCGCAAGCGCAGCTGAGTATACTAAAACCTTTTCAGATCGGTCTATCATTCCTGATGCTATATCCAAACCAACTTGTGGACGATCATCTAAAACACAACCAAAAACACCATCGCTTTTTCGTTTATCACTATTAGTTTGACCTTGAGCGATAGGATCATATTCCAATGCCAATAATGTTAAATCACACCCCTCTTCCGTTTTACCCGTTTTCAGCAAAACTTCGCCATATTGCTGCAGTATTCTTGGATCGTTTGGATTAACGTCATACGCTTTCTTTCCGTGCTCTAATGCTGCTTTCATGTCACCCATCATTGTATTCACGGCGCACTGAAGTCGATGACATTCAAAATCGTTAGGATCAATGCTCAGAGCACTAGACATCAAATTACTGAACTCCGGCATAATTTCTTGCATCGGCTTATCAACATAACCTCTGACCATAGCTTGTCCTAACGTACATGCCTTCCAAGCATAAGCCTGAGCATTTTCAGGATCAGCTTCAATAGCAGCGTCAAACATCTTAAGTGCATTTGCATTAGCTTCAGCAGTTAGAGTATGATGGCCTTCTTTCCCTTTGAGCAGAAATTCGTAAGAGCTCATATTTTCAGTTGGTTTTCGCTTTGCTCTATTAAGACTAGCGAGCTCAATTTCACCTAAAATTTCTTTTATAACACTTCTGACAATTTCATCTTGAACTTCAAAAATATCATCAAGAGTGCGATCAAATTTTTTACTCCATAAAACTTCTTGAGTGTCAGCATCTACTAGAGAAACAGTTATTCGAACACGAGGCCCAGCAGACCTTATCGAACCTTGAATAAGAAAATTTACACCAAATTGAGAAATAAAATGATCTAGGTTTGCACCACTTTCATTAAAATTCATGCTCGATTGCCTTGAGACAACTGAAACCTGCCGAACCATTGATAGCTCTGTAAGTATATCTTCGAAAATCCCATCGATTAAAAATGCGCTATCTTCATTAGCATTCAAGTTTTTAAAGGGAAGAATAGCTACCATAGGTTTTTGATTTTTCAATTCACTCGGCGTTTCAGATGGTTTTGAAGGCATACTCAAATTCGTTGTTTTTTCCGTACAAATGGAAAAAACTTCAAATGCATCTGAGATATTTTTTAACTTTTTCTTTCCAGCAGCCTGAGAAATTGCTTCGATTCTGGAAACAACTTGTTCATTAATCGCGCGTGATACTAGGATTTGTCCTGGCGAACACTGTGCCTCTAACCTCGCTGCTATGTTTACACCATTTCCATAAAGATTATCGTTTTCTGAGATTACTTCATCACAGTGTACCCCAACTCTCCAAAGTAATGGTCTGCCACCATTTTTCTCAGTCAGAGTTTCGTTTCTTTCAAAAATTCTATCTTGAAAACTTATCGCACAATTCACTGTTTCGATAGGACTATTAAATTCGGCCAAGACAGAGTCCCCAGCTGTATGAAATATTCTGCCTCCATGTTTTTCGATATATTCATCAATAATTGCTCTACAACTATTTAAACTTGAGAGAGTCCCTTCCTCATTTTCAGCCATATTTTTACTGAACGAAACACAGTCTGTTGCTAAAATCGTTGAGAATTTTCTTATAACCTCAGACATTAGTTTTCTCCTAAAGCTCAACGTAATATTGCTGCTAAATTGCAGAAGTTCTGAATTTTTTGTGTAATTTTTACAAAAAACTTTGTAACAATAAACTCAAGTTAGATCAATGTCACACCAGGCAACGGTTCAACTTTAAATCAATAATTTGGAGGAAAAATGTCAGTAATTGTAGTTGCAGAATTCCCAATGACCGAACAAGGAGCCCAGGATCTAATAGATTGGAGTAAGGGTGACGACGGTTATGTCATAACCCGGCAACATAAGGGATTTGAAGATATTCGAACATTTTTGGCTGAAGACAAGAAAACAGTTTACTTGTACGAGAAATGGGACAGCAAAGAAGATCATCAAGCTTATTTGAATTTTAGAGTAGAGAGCGGCCTTATGGACTTCTTAAATCCTAGACTAGATGGCGACTTCAAAGTTACCTATTTCTCAGAGGAATAATAAATTTAAAAATTTAAGAGTTGGACTCGAGAACTTCCGTTAATTCAAAACGATTAACGTCAACTAGGCCTAGGTCAGAAATTCTAAGTTCTGGGATAACGACTAATGCAAGCAGAGTATGCTGCATATAGGCATTATTTAAAGTACAACCGCAATCAATCATTGCTGTAACAATAGCTTGCGCTTTGACTGCCACTTCTGAAGCCTTACTATCAGACATTAAACCCGCAATCGGTAGTTCAACGAGTGCAACTTCGGAGCCATCTTTCCATACCGAAACACCGCCTCCAATTTCACCAAGCCTATTTGCAGCAGCCGCCATCATCTCCTGATTGGTTCCTACGACAATCATATGATGACTGTCATGCGCAACTGAAGACGCAATGGCCATAGATCCAGTATACCCAAAACCCGACACAAAACCGTTCACTACCGCGCCAGTTCCACGGTGTCTTTCAACTAACGAAAGGTAACAGACATCCCCTTCTACTCGAACCTCCCCCTGCTCCACCGGCAAATCAAATTCCAAGGCCTTAGTTGGAGCCTGATTTTCGATAACTCCGATCACTTTAGCCTTCACTGAAGATAAACCCGCAGGTGCGGAAATGACAAAATCCCGATGTTCAAGTTCCTTACCTAAATTTACGGTTTCCCTCACAGCTTGAGGCCATTCGTAATGTGGACATTTGGTGAGTAATTTTCCATTTTCAGCCACACATTCTCCTCTGGCGAATACAGCATCAATGGGAAGATCATCAATGCTTGAAGTGACAATAAAATCTGCGCGACGCCCAGGCGCTATACTACCCAATTCTCTTTCCATTCCGAAATGACAAGCTGTATTAATCGTAGCCATTTGAATCGCAATCAGCGGATCACAACCACAATCAATTGCATGTCGAACAACGCGATTCATATGGCCATCATTGACCAAAGTTCCCGAATGGCAATCATCTGTACAGAGAATAAAGTTGCGGGGATCCAATCCTTTTTCCGTAACCGCTGTAATTTGGCTTTCAACATCATACCAAGCGCTTCCAAGACGCATCATAGAGCGCATACCTTGCCTGACACGCGCAATCGCATCATCTTCAGCAACGCCTTCATGATCATCGGAAGCACCACCTGCAACATATGCATGAAATGGTATTCCTCTATCTGGAGAAGCATAATGTCCTCCAACTGTTTTATTAGCATTCATCGTTTCTGCCATTTCAGATAGCATTTTGGGGTCGCTATTTATTACTCCTGGGTAATTCATCATCTCTCCCAGCCCGACTATCCCAGGCCATTTCATTGCTTCAGCCACCTCTTCTGGCCCAATTTCAAATCCAGTTGTTTCAAGACCAGGAGCTGAGGGAGCACAAGAAGGCATTTGAGTGAATATATTTATTGGCTGCATCATAGCTTCATCATGCATCATCTTTACACCACTCAAACCAAGTACATTAGCTATCTCATGGGGATCAGTAAACATGGTTGTAGTTCCATGTGGAATGACAGCAGCCGCAAATTCAGCAGGAGTTAACATCCCACTTTCGATGTGCATGTGGCCATCACAAAGCCCAGGAATTATAAATTTTCCACTTGCATCAAAAATAGTGGTATTCGGCCCTATGCAATGATTGGCATTTGGTCCTACGTAGGCAAACCTTCCTTTTAGAACAGCTATCTCCCAACCATCCAGTATTTCTCTTGAATTAACGTTTACTAGCCGGCAATTTTGGACAACTAGTTCAGCATGATCTTTACCCGCTGCAACAGCAATTAACTTTGATGCATTTTTTTGCCATGTATCAATAATATGCATTAACGCCTTCTTAAGACTTAAAACTACAGTTGATAATTCTTAAATTTGTAATTTAACTGTATATTAGATTAAGACAAAAAAAAATTGTATTTGGATATGGAAGAAAAAATATTCGGTGACCGTAATGATAAGGGAAACTACATTCCTAAAAAACGCGTAAGCTATCCACCTATTTTTGTCTGGCCATTAGCACCTATCAGAGCACTAAAATGGATTTTTTCAATTCCTGGTTATTTTTTACCTTGGAACCTTTTTTATGTCGGAATTGGTTTAATATCTTGGTTTGCTTTATCTCCACCGCTTGACGATTATGCAAATCTCACAATTAGTACTTTTATTTCAGTTTTTATTAAAAACAGTGGGCTCGTATTGATATTTTATGGAGCATTTCACTACCGGCTGTACATTCAGCGAGCACAAGACATAGATTTTAAATATAATCCACGATGGCCTTCAGAAAATTCAAAGCAATTTCTCTTTGATAACCAAACTAAGGATAATATTTTTCTGACCTTTTGCAGTGGTGTTCTAATTTGGACTTGTTTTGAAGTTTGTATCTTGTGGCTTGCAGCAAACGGATACTTAAGATTGATAAGCCTTGATGAGAATATGCTTTATTTTGTAGTTATGATTTTGTTAGTCCACCTATGGCGGGATCTTCATTTTTACCTTATTCACCGGCTTATTCACTTTCAGCCATTATACAATTTAGCCCATAAGACACATCATAGAAATATTAATCCAGGCCCATGGTCAGGGCTTGCAATGCATCCATTAGAGCATATTTTTTATTTTTCATGCGCTTTCCTTTATCTTTTCTTTCCATTCCATCCAGCCTTTATAATTGTGACTTTAGTTCACGCAGGTCTAAGTCCAGCGCCAGGTCACGCTGGATTTGAAAGAATAAAAACTGACGAAAATACAAGCTATGATATTGATAGCTATGCGCATTACCTCCATCACAAGTATTTTGAATGCAATTACGCAGATGGTATTTTACCATTGGATCGTTGGTTTGGTACACTTCATGACGGTAGCGAAGAGTCGTTCAATAAACTACGCTCTAGGCTAAGCAAGAAAAATCAGGAAAAATTTCCAGCTAAGACTCAACCTTAAATTTTATAGTTTCACAAAGAATGGCTTCGGGCCTCTAAAGGCCCAACCAAAATATTCCACATCTGAGAGTAATTTAATGTTCGGGAATTTTTCAAAAAGCATTGGAATAGCGACCTCAGCAATGAGTATTTTTGAAATCCATGCTCCAGCACAAAAATGAGGACCTGCCCCAAATGATATCGACCTAGCCACATCTCGATCTAATCTAAATTCATCAGGTTTTTCAAAAATATCTTCATCTCGATTAGCCGAACCAAACATTAAAAATACGCGATCGTTCTCAAAAAAATTAAAATCTTTATAAGAAAAATCTTTTGCTATTCGCCTTGGTGACATTCCAATAGGAGACATCCATCTGGCATACTCTTCAAATGCCTTTAACCAATCAAATTCACCATTTAAAATTTTTTCCAGCTGTTGTGGATTTTGCAATAGTGTTGCAATGGTTCCAGCAATTGCATCTCGCGGTTCATTCTGGCCTCCAGAGATAGCTAATTTTACGTTCGCCGATATTGTTTCAAATTTCTCTTTTTTCAATTTAAATACATTTAATATTGAAGGGTCAGAGCCTAAATCCTGTTCCAGTCTTCCTTGGATGTGAAAATCAATTGAGGCAGTGCAATTATGACAATTTTCTTCTATTGACTTATTTTGAGTATAATTTGCACAACCGTCAATCATGCCTTGGCTCACCCGATCCATTTCTTGCCAAGTCATATTTGTAAGACCTGTGATCGACTTTAATGCTTCCGCTGAAACCGGTTTAGCAAATTCGTTTACCAAATCTATTTCTTTTTGATCTGAAAGATTTTCGAGAATTTTCTTTGTATGATTTATGAATTTTTGTTTCCAGACATTCTGTGTGGTTTTGGGTGAAATTGCCGGAAAGATTATATGGCGCTCTTTTTTATGTTCCTCACCATCTTTCCTCATCATATTTTGACCCATCAATCTCGTCATAAGACCATCGGGCTGCACTGAAGAAAATACCGATACATTTTTTTCGCAAACGAATATGTCTGTATGTTTTGAGAGCAGAATTGCACCTAGTTGTGGTACAAATGATATTGGAGCCTTCTTCCGTAATTTAGAAAGTGTTGGATATGGATTCTGAGAAAAGTCTTCGTAAATTATATTGAATTCAACGGGGAGCATCGGAATAAAGATAACATAATAAGCTTTTTTATTGAAGATAAAACCTTCAGGCGCAGTCCGAATGCGCCTCCACAAAAAATTAGCTAGTCAATCTAGAAAACCCTATCAATTGGTATTTTCAGAGACGGTCTCAATTTTTACAGCTTCATTGAGAAACATGGAAGGAGCACAAGTAGGATCTAAATCGATGATGGCTTTTACGTTTTGGCTCTCTAAATCAGCTTCTGTACCAACAACAGAAAAAATTCCTTGGCAGATTTGTCCATTTGTCCTGATTACGTTTACTGAATTACCCACGGCAACTCCCATCTCTTCTGCATTTACAAGCTGTTCAACAAAAATAAATGTTTCAACACTCTTTTCTTCCGGCCTATATAACTTTGCCGCCAACGAACTTTGAGAGACACAATCCCCAATATTTGGTTCAAACTCTAGTAAAATTCCATCATGGGGTGCGCGAACAATTAATTTATCCAAATCTAGTTGTCGCCCCTCTAACTCTAATTTACCAATATTTAGAGCGATCAACGACCTTGTTTTTGCAGCAATAGAACGACCAAGTGCCTCTTTTGCACGCTGAACAGAGAAAGTGGTTTCTAGTTTTCGTCGCTCGGCAGCCTCGAATGTCGTTTCGTTAACTAGTCCCCGTTCAAATAAAACTTTTGTTCTCTCAAACTCACGTTTAACAAACTGAAATTCTTCTTCAACTCGTCCTACATCTGCTTTTGCAACTTCAATAGAGAAATCAGCATCTTCGACTGAAGCCTCTAAATCAAGCAATCTAGCCTCTGCTGTTTTGACCGCCAGATCGGCATTACGATCATCCAATTCAACTAATATTTGTCCTTGGTAAGTCTTCCAAGTTGTGAGTGATTGGTTAGAAACTTCGGCTATACATCCTCCAGTTTGATACGAAAGACTAGTCTCATTGTTCGCAAAAACAGTGCCTGATAAGCTTATAGGCTGAAAATTAGTTTCAGATGAGGCTGTCGAAGAAAAAATTGAAAAAATTAATGGTAACCAACAAAGTCTAAAATTTTTCATAGCACCTCGATCCTTACTCTTAGCTAAGCATTATTATTTGCCATCTTTATTAAGTTTTCAACAATAATAAGAAATTTTACTAAAAAGGATCGTTTTAGATACTTCATTCAACACTAGGACTGCCAGAGAAAGTATTTACTAAAATAACACCTACTATGATCAAAATAAGTCCAAGGATTACTTGCCACGATAAGGATTGGTCAAAAAGAAATTTGCTTAATATGGCGATCAAAAAGACACCAAGACCTGCCCATGAAGCATATACTATTGCTATCGGAATTGTTTTAAGCGCAAATGTTAAAAAGTAAAAAGAGCAAACATAGGCAACTACTAAAGCAAAAGTTGGCAAAATTTTAGTAAAGTTTTGCGACAAGGGTAACATCATTGTCCCTAAAACTTCCAAAATAATCGCCAAAGATAGAAAAATATAACTTTTCAAAGATAATCCTTTCAATACTATACAGAGTAATGACTATATGGCGTAATGAAATTTTCTTTAATCAAAACTTATTAATTTTTTTTGGGTTAACATTTTTGTGTTTAGGGTAAATCAATTGAATTTAGAAAGTTTATTTAATGGAAAGTACTGAAGAACTAAAAGCACTTAAACAAGAAAATAGTAAACTTAAATTAGAAGCACGTTTAAGAAAATCTCTGGCAAGTGAATTAGAACGTCAAAAATCCCTTGTTCAGGAAGCCAAAGTCGAGGCGGACGCTCAACGAGACAAATTACAAAAGGCCTCGGAACAACTATCAAGATATCTTTCACCACAAATTTGTGAAAAAATTTTTTCAGGCGCGGAGTTCTCAGTTAAAAGCGCAAGGAAAAAACTTACAATTTTTTTCTCAGATATAGCTGGTTTTACAACACTTTCAGAGCAGATGGAGGCTGAAGATCTATCGAACTTCCTAAATTTTTATCTTACGAACATGTGCGATATCGCATTAAAATATGGAGGAACTATTGATAAATTCATCGGCGACTCTTTAATGATTTTTTTCGGTGACCCCGATACAAAAGGAGCGCAGGAAGACGCTATTGCATGTTGTGAGATGGCAATGGAAATGCTCAGTTTTCTTGAAAGCAATCAGCAGCATTTTCAGGACATGTATAATTTTCCAGAGAAACTTGAGATACGGGTAGGAATACATAACGGCTTATGTAATGTTGGAAACTTTGGCAGTGCGCAGCGCCTTGATTACACCGCTATTGGGAGAGCAGTAAACGTGGCTGCGAGGCTAGAGCAAGCTGCTCCTAAAAATTCAATATTGGTATCATCAGCTGTACGTAACTTAATAAAAAATAAATTCGAAACCTCCTCCCCAATTGAAGTAAAAGCAAAGGGAATTGACAAACCTATCGCAAGTTACGTTTTGACCAGACAAGACCCTTTAAACGTTAAAGTCATAAAAGAATTGGATGGGCTGAAATTGGAATACGACCCAAATAAGATTGATAAAAATAAATTGCTAGAAATTATTGGCGAATTAGAGAATTGATTATGTTTGGTTCATTGCCTCTATAACAGCCGAAATTCTCTCTACCGTTCCATTATCATCAAAACTTTCAACTAAAGTCTCCGGATCACCAAAACACTTATATTTATTGTATGCAAAAATCTCAACTTGAGGAGAAAACTCTATCTCATTTTTCAAGAATCCTGCAGGAATGTAAGTCAATCCGTCGACTACTTCTGGTCGGGAAGCTACCTTAGTTCCACACGTCGCACAGAAATCAAACTCAAAACCCAAACCACTGCCACCATTAAATTTATAAGTAGATTTTTCACCACCGATAGTGACCTCATCTGTAGGATAAACAAAACCCATGTATGCCCCGTTCCATAAAGAGTCGCAATCAGTGCAGTGGCACATAAAATGCAGAAGAGGCTTTTCAGGAAACTCCATAGTTACTTTGCCGCAAAAACAAGCTTTTTTCATTTTTTACTCCGTAAATGTAGTTTCAGGTTTTAATTTAGATTACAATTAAGGGACAAAATTTCAAACCAAAAGTTTTATAATGCCAGATAAGGAATAACTCTTAAAAATGGAGAACAACAATAAGAAAAAAAAAGTGGCCTTAATAGGATGTGGTCTGATTGGACAGTCATGGGCTATCAGTTTCCTAAGCGCGGGTTTCAGTGTATCATTATTCGATCCAACCGATGGCGTAACTAAGACTGCAAAGGAAAAAATAACAGCTAAGCTGAGCGATCTGCAAAATCATGGATTAATTAGTAAAAGAAAAATTTCCGATTATTTCAGTAAAATTTATCTTGCCCCAAGTATCTCAAAAGCAGTGCAAGACAGTGTATACGTTCAAGAAAGTGGCCCTGAAAATCTCTCTATTAAAAAGTCGCTTACTCAAAAAATTGATAAAGCAACACCAGACAACATACCTATCGCAAGTTCGACGTCTGGTATTCCTACATCACTATATGCTAGCGAATTGGATGGAAATTATAGGTGCATAGTTGCACATCCTATAAACCCTCCTCATTTAATACCAGCTGTAGAAATTGTGCCGGCTCCTTTTACAAGCAAGTCGACGACTCAAACCGTTAAAGAAATTATTTCGTCAATTGGCAAAGAACCCTTAGAGCTGAAAAAAGAAATACCAGGTTTTGTGGTGAACCGCCTACAGGGCGCACTGTTAATCGAAGCTTTTAAGCTTGTAAAAGAGGAAATTTGTTCCGCAAACGAAATTGATAAAGCAATTTCAGATGGTCTGGGGCTTAGATGGTCATTTATGGGCCCTTTCCAGACGATTCACTTAAATGCTCCTGAGGGGATAAAAGGATACGTGGGAAGATATGAAAAAATGTACCAAGATATGTTCAAAGGCGGCGATTTTGATTGGGCTGAGCTCGTCAAAAATGGTTTGGAAACAGAACTTTTAAAACTTTACCCTCTAGAAGAACGAGAAGAACACGAAGAACAAAGAAATAATAATTTAATGAAGCTACTTATTCATAAAGCATAAGTTAAGTTTTAGATATAGATATAGATATAGATATAGATATAGATATAGATATAGAAACTAAGGCAGCCTTACATAAATTTTAAAAATTTTTCTTTTTTCGTAATCAATTGGAACGGATATTGCAGATTTCCGGCACAAAGAAGGGAATATTTAAAATGTTAGATAATGTTGACATCACACTTGAACACGCAATTTCAGCTCACGAAGCTGGCGATTTGGTAACAGCAGGAGAAAAATATCTAGAGATCCTTAACTTAGAGCCAAACCATCCAGATGCAAATCATAACTTTGGGCTTATTGCTCTAAAAATGGACGAGCAAGCAATGGCAGTTCAGTTCTTTAAGAACGCAATCGAAGCAAATCCAAACATCAAAGAATATTGGGTAAGTTGTATTAATACTTTA
>ENA-OSEY01002423-OSEY01002423.1-marine-metagenome-genome-assembly--contig:-NODE-2423-length-12073-cov-5.028926_pt1 | contig 12073 bp, 14 predicted proteins | sample MGYA00248465_ERZ534230 | MGnify/ENA primary metagenome ERZ534230 (study PRJEB26409, sample SAMN06344110) | marine metagenome | isolation source: Sea water from surface | place: Atlantic Ocean:Southern... | reverse complement strand
AAAAACTTTGAAGAACTTCGTGAAATACGAAGGTCTTATGGTACACTTACTGAATAACTATTATGAAAAGTAGAATGATTGAAGCTCTCAAAGCATCCGCTAATGGAGAGATTAAAAAACATTTAGTTAATATTGACGTCTACTTACACAATCCTGTAGGTATTGGTGAGCACTCTAATATTATGGATGCTGTTACACAGGAACTAGATGCTATTTCTAAACAGCATGATAGGTTAGAAGTATTGGAAAAATATGTAGAGGGTAGAGAAAAGAATAACTGTTTCAAATATTCATGAATGACGTTCTAGTTGCTATATACCTATTCTTTTTTGTAGCAGTATTTGGTGCTACATTTGCTTTTATGTGGAGACTATCTGGATCAGTATTAGCAGATATGGATAAGCAACCTAGAAGAACAAGACATCCTGAGATGCAAGATGTCAATGATGGAGAGGAATTGCTAGTCTTTAAAAAGTTAGAAGACCCTGACGATAAATAAAGTATGGCAACTAATGATGTATATCTTGGTAACCCGAACCTTAAAAAGGCAGGGACTGAGATTCAATTTACAAAGAAGCAAATACAAGAGTGGGTCAAATGTAAAAAAGATCCAATATATTTTGCTACTCATTATATTAAAATCATTTCACTTGATGAGGGTCTAGTCCCTTTTGACATGTATGATTTTCAAAAAAGAATCTTACAGGACTTTCATGAAAACAGATTTAACATTGCTAAACTTCCTAGGCAAACTGGTAAGAGCACCACTGTGGTCGCCTATCTTCTTTATTATGCTATCTTCTACGATAGTGTTAACATTGGTATTCTTGCTAACAAAGCATCCACTGCAAGGGAACTTTTAGGAAGATTACAATTAGCATATGAGAATCTACCAAAGTGGATGCAACATGGTATTCTAGTTTGGAACAAAGGTAATGTTGAACTTGAAAACGGATCAAAGATATTGGCTGCTTCTACGTCTGCTAGTGCAGTTAGAGGTATGTCCTTCAACATTCTATTCCTTGACGAGTTTGCATTCGTCCCTAACCATGTCGCAGAACAATTCTTTGCATCGGTTTATCCTACTATTACTTCTGGTAAATCAACTAAAGTCATAATTATATCTACACCTAATGGTATGAACCACTTCTATAAGATGTGGGAGGATGCTAGAAATGGTAAGAATGGATATGTTACGAATGAAGTACATTGGTCACAAGTACCAGGCAGAGATGCTAAATGGAAAGAAGAGACATTAAAGAATACATCTAAGAGACAGTTTGCTCAAGAGTTTGAGTGTGACTTTCTTGGGTCTGCTGATACATTGATATCACCAGCAAAACTACAAGCAATACCATTTGAAGATCCAATACAAAGCAATGCAGGACTTGACGTATACGAAAGAGCTAAAGAAGGTCACGAATATATTATTACTGTTGACGTTGCCAGAGGTATCGGTGGCGACTACAGTGCTTTCATCGTGTTTGATATTACCACACTACCGTATAAAATCGTGGCCAAGTACAGAGATAATGAAATTAAACCTGTACTGTTTCCATCGGTAATCATACAAGTAGCAAAAGAATATAGATTCCCATACATCCTAGTAGAAGTAAATGATATAGGAGATAGCATAGCAGCAACATTAAACTATGACCTTGAGTATCCTAACGTACTCATGTGTGCTATGAGAGGTAGAGCAGGTCAAATAGTCGGACAAGGATTCTCAGGTAATAAGACACAGTTAGGTGTAAAGATGAGTATCACTGTCAAGAAACTAGGTTGTTCTAATCTAAAAGCATTACTAGAAGACGATAAACTTACATTCAAAGACTTTGATATACTAAGAGAACTTACTACATTCATACAAAGAAAGCAGTCATGGGAGGCTGATGATGGTTATCATGATGACCTTGTAATGTGTATGGTATTGTTCTCGTGGTTAGTCATGCAAGATTACTTCAAAGAGATGACTGATCAGGATGTAAGAAGAAGAATTTATGAAGAACAAAGAAACCAAATAGAGCAAGACATGGCTCCTTTTGGGTTTGTTGATGATGGTTTAGGAGAAGATACATTTATAGATGGTGAGGGAAACCTTTGGGAATACGGGAGTTCCGAGGTTGACGTGGAATACATGTGGAATTACTAGGGGATTTGCAAGTCCCCTGAGACTTTTAAATCGCTAAGACTTTGATAATTCTAAATAATTAGAGATAAATTGGAAATTATCAGAGGAGAAAAACATGGCAAGTCAAGTCTCGCCTGGTGTAGTTCTTAGAGAACGTGACCTAACAAACGCAACAATCGTTGGAGATTCAGCTCTTACAGCTGCTATCGTTAGTTCATTTCAAAAAGGACCTATTGATCAGATTGTAAACATCGCCGATCAAAAATCACTCATCAGCGTTTTCGGTACACCCAAAGAAGCTAATGCAGAAGATTGGTTGGTCGCTTCAGAATTTTTAGGTTATGGCGGTAGACTCGCTGTAGTACGTGCTTCTAGTGGAGTGCAAAACGCTGCTAATGGTGGTGGTGTTCTTGTTAAGAATGATATAGCATGGACATCTGGTGTTGGTAACACTAAGATATTCGCTGCACGTTCTGCTGGAACATGGGGTAACGGAGTAAAGGTTGTTGTAGTTGATCGTGGTGCTGACCAGATCATTACACTTGCTTCTGCACCATCTACACCTCCTTCTGCTGGAGACACAGTTACATTCAATGTAAGTGGTGTTGCTAAAACTGCGGAACTAGTTGAAATAAGTGGACTAGATTACACAGTTGTTCTTGACGATCCAACAGTTTTAATCTCTGACTCTGATAACATAGAAGGAACAACTATCAACGCTGGTAATGCTGGTGCTGATATTAACGTAGCGGCAGTTAAAGATGCATACACAAATACATCTATAGGTTCAACAGGATTGAAACTATCTGCAATAGGACCTCGTCCTGGTACTTCATCTTTCGCATCTGACAGAGGTGTTGGATATGATGAGGTTCATGTTGGTGTTATTGACACAACAGGAGATGTATCTGGTGCTGCTAATACAGTTTTAGAAAGATTTACTTTCCTTTCCAAGATATCTGACGCTAAGAGTCCTGAAGGTGGTTCACTCTACTACAAGGATATTATTAACGATCAAGCACAATTTATTTTCCACGGTGCTGACATTGGTAGTTTGTTTGAACCAAACAGTACAGGTGGTGGTAAAGCATGGGGTGTTGCATCATCTACTCTTTCTTCTGGTGACTTCTTTAAACTATCAGGTGGAAACGAGACTGATCTAAGTGGTGGTACAGATGACTACGCTTACACTGCTGGTGAAGTTAGTGCTGGATACGACCTATTTGCTGACACAGAAGAGACAGAGGTTGACTTTGTTCTTATGGGTGGATCAATGGGAACTGAAGCAGATACTAAAACAAAAGCACAGAAAGCAGTTGCTATTGCTGCTGCAAGAAAAGACTGTGTAGCATTTGTTTCTGCATTCAAAGGTAACCAAGTTGGATCAGGTGGATCTGCTCTTACTTCATCACAACAGAAAACAAAGACACTTAACTTCTTTAACTCTATTACTTCAACATCATATGCTGTTTTAGATAGTGGTTACAAGTACATGTATGATCGTTTTAACGACAAGTATCGTTACGTAGCATGTAATGGTGACGTTGCTGGTTTATGTGTTAACACTTCTACAACAGTTGCTGATTGGATTTCACCCGCAGGTTTAGCACGTGGTGGAGTTCGTAACGTAGTTAAGTTAGCATACAATCCTAACAAGGCAGATAGAGATGAACTCTATCAAAACAGAATTAACCCTATCGTAAGTTTCCCAGGAACAGGTGCTGTACTATTTGGTGACAAGACTGCTCTTGCATCACCTTCCGCATTTGATAGGATTAATGTTCGTCGTCTATTCCTTAACATTGAGTCTAGAGTTGAAGCACTTGCTAAGGGTGTTCTATTTGAACTTAATGACGAGGTTACTCGTACTGGGTTCCTTTCAAATATCAATTCATATTTGAATGACATTGTTGCACAACAGGGTATCACTGACTTCTTAGTTGTTTGTGATTCTTCAAACAATACACCAGCAGTTATTGACCGTAATGAATTTGTTGCGGAACTATTCATTAAACCTGCCCGTTCCATCAACTATGTAACAGTAACCTTTACTGCTACAAGAACTGGTGTATCGTTCAGTGAAGTCATTGGACGTTAATTAGTTAAATATATAAGAAGAGGACATTAAAACAATGGCAATTACAAGCAACGTATCAAACTTTTTAACACAGGTCAAACAGGGTGTCAGACCCAATATGTTTCAGGTGGACATTACGTTCCCTGGTACAGGTGCTGATCAAACTCTAGTATCATACATGTGTAAGTCTGCTGCACTTCCTGCATCAAACATTGGTGTTATTGAAGTTCCATTCAGAGGAAGAACAGTTAAGATTGCTGGAGACAGAACATTTGATAACTGGTCAGCAACATTCATCAATGATAAAGAGATGAAGTCTCGTGCTTACTTTGAGCAATGGTTGAACCAGATCAATACACATAAAGCAAACACAGGTGCTATCCAAGATCCTACAGCATATGGTCGTTCAGTTGTTATCAGACAACTTGAGAAAGATAACTCACCCGCAGGTTCTGAACTAAGATCATATAAGTTATGGTATGCATTCCCAATAAGCACATCTGCTATTGATCTTGCATATGATAGTAACGATCAGATTGAAGAATTCTCAGTTGAATTTCAGTATTCTTACTGGACTGTTGGAGATGATAGTGATACAACTGCTGGAGATAGCGGAATTTCTATCCTATAAATAACAGTAGGAAACACTTAGTTTAATTAGTAATGGGTCAATTATTTGGCTTTCAAATTAACCGCAAGACAGAAAAGAAAGGTCAATCACCAGTACCTCCTCTCGCTGATGAACCTGTCTCTATTGCAGCTGGCGGTTATTTTGGAACATACGTAGATACAGATGCCACTGCAAGGAATGAGTACGAACTTATCCGTAGATATAGGGATATGGCTCTTCATCCAGAGGTGGATTCTGCTGTTGACGAGATAGTGAATGAGTTTGTTGTTTCTGACAACAACGATAGTTGCGTTGATATCAACCTAGAGAATCTAGATGTTGGTGCTGGCGTTAAAAGAAAAGTAAGAGATGAGTTTGATTACATCAAGAGATTGATGAACTTTGATAATCGTGCTCATGAAATCGTTCGTTCATGGTATATTGACGGACGAATTTTTTATCATAAGGTAGTAGATTTAGATAATCCTAAACAAGGTATTACTGAATTACGTTACGTAGACGCAATGAAAATGCGTAAGGTAAGACAGAAACTTGGAAAGATGGGTACTAATATGGATCCCAATATTTCAAGAGCAATTAAAGGTAGTGCTCTAGAGCATGAATGGGGTAACTATATTGACTATTACTTGTACAACCCAAGAGGATATTTAAGGGGTGGTGCAATGGGTCCTGTGGGAGATATGTCTAACTCACAAGGAATTAAGATGGCAGTTGATTCAATTGCTTTCTGTTCTTCTGGACTACAAGATTTAAACAAAAGAATGCATCTTAGTTTTATGCACAAGGCGATTAAGTCTCTTAATCAACTCCGCATGATTGAAGATGCTCTTGTTATATACAGATTATCTCGTGCTCCTGAGAGAAGAATCTTCTACATTGATGTAGGTAATCTTCCAAAAGTAAAGGCAGAACAATACTTACGTGATGTGATGGCACGTTATCGTAACAAGTTAGTTTACGATGCAAGCACTGGTGAGATCCGTGATGATAAAAAGCATATGAGTATGCTTGAGGATTTCTGGTTACCTAGAAGAGAAGGAGGTCGTGGAACTGAAATTACTACTCTACCAGCTGGACAAAATCTTGGAGAACTTAAGGATGTTGAGTACTTTAAGAAAAAGTTATACAACTCACTTAATTTGCCACCTAGTCGTCTTACAGATGATAACAAAGGATTCAATCTTGGAAAAACAACTGAAGTTCTTAGAGATGAACTTAAGTTCACCAAGTTTATTGGACGTTTACGTAAAAGGTTTGGAGAATTATTTCACGATATACTTAAAACTCAACTTATCCTGAAAGGAGTCATATCTCCTGAAGATTGGGATGAGATGAAAGAGCATATACAGTATGACTTTCTCTTTGATAATCATTTCAATGAATTGAAAGAGAAGGAGTTAATGACTCAACGCATTCAACTTGCAACTCAAATGGATGTATTTGTTGGTAAATATTATTCAATTGAATATATCCGCAAACATATTCTTGAACAATCTGAGAAAGAGTATAAAGAGATTGACAAGCAAATGCAGAAAGAGATTGATCAAGGTCTTGCTATGGATCCTATTGATGTGACTCAACTAGATCAGATGGATCGTATGAACACAGCGTATGCTCCAGAAATCCAGTCACAGCAAGCAGATAACCAAGCAGCACTTGACCAAGCAGCTGCGGATGATGCTCATAAGAAGCAACTTCAAATGGCAAAATCTCAACCTGCACCTACAAGTAATACTAAATAATTAATTATTATGTCTGAAGAGAACAAAACTGATCAAGCAAATCCCGAAGCTGAAGTAATGGATGTTGTATCACATATAGCTGATAACAAACGTGCCGATGCTATTGACAAACTTCAAGATTTGCTTTACGCAAGATCAAGTGACGCTGTTGATCAATATAAAAAAACAGTAGCAGCGACATATTTTCAAGAACCCCCAGAGGAAACGCCCGATGAAACTGATAACGGAAACGATTGAAGATGTACAAGTAATCACCGAAGGTAAAGGTGATAGTAAAAAATTGTACATAGAAGGAGTATTTCTTCAATCAGAACTAAAGAACCGTAATGGACGTATGTATCCATTCTCAGTTCTACAGAAAGAAGTCAATCGTTACAACGAAGAGTACATTAAAACATCACGTGCTCTTGGTGAGTTGGGACATCCAGACGGACCTACAGTTAATCTGGATAGAGTTTCTCATAGAATTGTATCTCTTGAAGAAGATGGTACAAACTTTAGAGGTAAAGCACAAATCCTAGATACTCCGATGGGTAAAATTGCATCATCTCTACTAGGTGAGGGTGTAAAATTAGGTGTTTCATCTAGAGGTATGGGTTCTATTGACAAACGTGAAGACGTTAATGTCGTCATGGATGATTTCATGTTAGCAACTGCTGCTGACATAGTTGCTGATCCTTCCGCACCTGATGCTTTTGTCAATGGTATCATGGAAGGTAAAGAGTGGGCTTGGGATAATGGCATACTAAAGGAGACTAAAGTTGCTAAATATCAGAGTTACATGAACAACGCAACACGCAGAAACCTAGAGGAAAGAACACTGAGAGTGTTTGAAGATTTCCTTTCAGGTTTGTAATTAACTAAATAAACATAGATTATTCACAGTAATTTCAGGGAAGACTTACGATGTCAAATACATTAAACGAAAAGTTTGAGGAATTCGCCACCGAGCAGGCTGATGTTCTCAAAGAATATCAGGATCCGATGCCAACAGTTACAGCAACTGTAATTCCTGGTACTGGTTCCGAACCAACTCAAGTTTCGGGTGATCCACAGCAGAAGTCAAGCGGAAAGGATGAACCATCTGGTTCTGATCCTAAAGTTCCAGAGGCTGTAGCTAGCGGACAATCAAGAAACGATCTTGGTGGATCTCAATCTCCTCCTTTACATGCTGCTAAAGGTGAAGGTGAAGATAATCCTGGTGCTAAAGCATCTGCTCCTGTATCACAGGACAGCAGTGTAACATCAACTAGCGGAAAGCCAGGTGACGAAGCAGGTCCTAATTCCCTAGGTGCTGAAGTTGCATACGCAACCTCTAAAGGTCCTGATGTGAAGTATCCAATTAAACCATCGTTTGAATCTGTGGATGTATCTGACGATGTAAACGCCCTCCTTGAGGGAACAGAACTCTCTGAAGAGTTTGCCGAGAAAGCAACAACTATCTTTGAAGCTGCTATCAAAGCAAAACTTTCTGAAGAGTATGACAAGATTGTAGAACATTTCGCTAACGAAGCTGCTGAGAAGATATTTGCTGCTCAGTCAGAACTCGCAGAAGAAGTTAACGGAACTGTAAACTACGCCGTGACTCAATGGCTTGAAGAGAATCAATTAGCTGTTGATCGTGGTATAAAGAATGAGATTACTGAAGACTTTATGATAGGTCTTAAGAGTCTCTTTGAAGAGCACTACATTTCTATCCCAGACGAGAAAGTGGATGTGGTAGAAGGTATGGCTGAATCAATTCGTGAGATGGAAGAAAGACTAGACGAACAGGTCAAGTCCAATGTGAAACTTCAAGCTCGTCTAAATGAGTCTGCAAGAACTACTATTCTGGCTACTGTGTCAGAAGGATTGGCAGATACTCAGAAGGACAAACTCAGCAAACTTGCTGAAGCAGTTGACTTCGTATCTGAAGAAGACTTCACTAAGAAGGTAACAACCTTCAAGGAAGCATACTTCTCAGAAAAGAAAGCTGCACCTGCAACTTCAGAAGTTGCTGATGAAACTCCAGTTGAGGGAGCAGACACAACAGTAACAACTCCAGCAATGGATGCGTACACTGCTGCACTCGCTCGTTGGAAATAAATTATACTAACTAACTTTAAATTCGGAGCAATTAAACAAATGTTTAACGCACAAGCTCTGACAGAAAAGTGGAACCCTGTTCTTAGTCACGAAGGCACTGAGCCTATCAAAGACAATTATAAAAAGGCAGTTACTGCTGTTCTGTTAGAAAACCAAGAAAGATTCCTACGTGAAGAGCGTGGAATGATTAACGAAGCTGGTGGTGCTGCTGGAAACGTAGCTGGTGCTATTGGTGCTAGTGGTTTATCTGGTAGTGGTCTAACCACACAAACAGGTGGACTAGCTGGATTTGACCCTGTTCTAATCAGCTTGATCCGTCGTGCTATGCCTAACCTCGTTGCATACGACATCTGCGGTGTACAACCAATGTCAGGACCTACAGGTCTTATCTTTGCAATGAAGTCACACTTTGAAGGAAGAGACGGAACAGAAGCTCTATTCAATGAGCCTGACAACGACTTCTCTGCTGGATTTGATGCAACTGCAAAGGCATACGATACAGCAAACCCTGTTGCAGGTTCTAACCCAGGTCTTCTTAACGATGCTACTGGTGGTGGTACAACTGCTGGTAACTATGCACGTGGTGAGAAGCCAATGGCAAGAGAAGATGCTGAAGCTTTAGGAGAAAGCGGAAAGCTCTTCAGAGAAATGTCATTCAGCATTGAGAAGACTTCTGTGACTGCACAGTCCAGAGCTCTAAAAGCTGAGTACACATTAGAACTCGCTCAAGACTTGAAAGCAATCCACGGATTAGATGCCGAGCAAGAACTTGCTAACATCTTGTCTAGTGAGATCCTTGCTGAAATCAACAGAGAAGTTGTTAGAACTGTTTACACAGTTGCTAAGTCTGGAGCACAGAACAACGTAGCAAACCAAGGTGTATTTGACCTTGACGTTGATTCAAATGGAAGATGGTCAGTTGAAAAATTCAAAGGACTGATGTTCCAAGTAGAAAGAGATGCTAACGCAATCGCACAGCAAACTCGTAGAGGAAAGGGTAACTTCATCATCACATCTGCTGATGTTGCTAGTGCTCTTGCTATGTCTGGTACTCTAGACTACTCTTCTGGTTTAACTGGTGCTGGTGGTCCTTCCATCGGTGAAGTTGATGACACAGGTAATCTACTTGTTGGAACAATCAACGGACGTATTAAGGTATTTGTTGATCCTTTCTCTGCTAACGTAAGTGACACTCACTACTACGTTGTAGGATACAAAGGTACATCACCTTATGACGCTGGACTCTTCTATTGTCCTTACGTTCCCCTACAAATGGTCAGATCAATTGGTCCTGACACATTCCAGCCAAAAATTGGATTTAAGACACGTTATGGTATGGTTGCTAACCCATTCGTTGTTAAAGCGAACGGTACACCTGATGCTGAAGCACTCGGTGCAGGTCTTAACCAGTACTACAGACGTGTTCGTGTTGCGAACCTTATGTAATACAGACTACATATGTTATCAAAAGGGAACCTACGGGTTCCCTTTTTTTATTAGGCATGATATAATAATACAAACTCTAGTATGATATGAATGGTAGATTGGATAAAGTGCAAATGACTGCTAAGATAATGCGTATGAAAGACGGATTACATAAACATCAATGGTATCCACATTGGGATGAAAACGAAAGGGCAGCTGCACAAATGATACTAAATAATGTACTGGACATATTAGACGAATACTGGAGCTGATGTTACAAAAGATACTACTCTTTGCTTCACCCATAGTATCTGCTGCAACAGTTGCTACAATTATTACAGTAAAGACTTGGAAGAAAAGAAGACCACCAAACATTAATATCACGTGGGAAGATGATGACGATGATTATACAGGAGGTCCTGGCGAAGGTCCTTACTGGTGGTACACTAAATAATAGTAACTAGGAAGTAATTATGGCTGCTGAATGGTATAACGAGCAACCTAAAAATAGAAATTTTTTGATACCTGTAGGTTTTAAATTAGATCTACAGTTATTTCATGGTGTAGATTTTTTCTGTCAGTCCGCTTCCATACCAGATATATCCATGCCATTTGCTGAGGTACAAACACCCTTCAGAGGTATACCTATTGCTCCTAGTGGTGGAGTATCATTTGGTGATCTATCTGTTCGTTTTATGATAGATGAAGAGTTAAAAAATTATTACTCTATTCATAATTGGATCAGAACTTATGGACTTGCTGATTCTAGAACTGCTGAGGGAACTCCAGATTTATATTCTAATGGTAGGTTATTTATTCTTACCTCTCATTCCAATGTAAATCACGTAGTAGAATTTACAAATTTATTTCCAATAAGCTTGTCAGGAGTACCGTTTGATGCTACAGTAGGAGATATAGACTACCTACTTGCTGACGTTACGTTTAAGTATGAGAAGTACGATATACTTGATGAAAGAATGAGACCATTTGAATGAATTTTGAAACCCTTCGTAATAAATTTGAAAAACTAAGAACAGAGTGGACAGAAGATAGTCACGTAGATTTTCAATTTAAAAATAAACAATACAGTGCTGACTTAGGACAGATCGCACTTGACATTCCTTTTTGCCATAATAAATACTTAAACCACTATACCGATATATCTCAGATCAAAACCTCACTTGAATTTGAAGTTCGCAAACTTGTAAAAGAAAAGCGTGAGTACTATGGAGGAGAAGCTGACGCAAGAGTATATGCCGAAAAACCTTTTGGCAATAGTATCAAGACATCTGAAAAGATGAAAGTATATCTAGAGTCTGATGATGAAATCATTAACCTAGAAGCGAAAATTAAATACCTAGATCAAATGCTTTATTGGTTAGATCAGGTAATGAAACAAATATCAAACAGAGGATTCCAAGTCAAGAGTGCTATTGAGTGGGAGAAATTTATCAATGGACAGTAATGACACACCTCCTAGTCAAAAAGAAGAATGAAGTATACGTTACTGTTCATTCTCCAGAAGAATATGTACATAGAGAACTAGCAGATTACTTTACGTTTGAAGTTCCCGAAGCAAAATATTTAAAAAAGAATCCTAGGTACAGACACTGGGATGGTACTATACAATTGTATTCACCTGCTACTGGTGCATTGTATCATGGTCTAACAGAACATCTTCATACATGGGCACATGAAAAACAATACCAGATAGAGTATGAGACTAGTGAATGGTATGGTGATATACATGAAGAGAATAAGTTTGTATCACCAGCAGGTGTTAAAACCTTTATGGATAAGGTTTGCAATATAAAACCTCGTGTCTACCAATACAAGGCAGTCTACGAGGCTATAAAAAATAATCGTAAGTTGTTACTTTCTCCTACGGGATCTGGGAAATCTTTGATGATCTACTCCATAGTCAGATACTATGCTGCCACCGCAAAGAAGATACTTATAGTCGTCCCAACTACATCCCTCGT
>ENA-OSEY01002422-OSEY01002422.1-marine-metagenome-genome-assembly--contig:-NODE-2422-length-12076-cov-4.909992_pt1 | contig 12076 bp, 15 predicted proteins | sample MGYA00248465_ERZ534230 | MGnify/ENA primary metagenome ERZ534230 (study PRJEB26409, sample SAMN06344110) | marine metagenome | isolation source: Sea water from surface | place: Atlantic Ocean:Southern... | reverse complement strand
ATTGAAAATGATTTTGTAAAAAAAATAAATAACATTGAAAGTGAAGTTACAAATGTTGAACTAGTTTCTGGAAGACTGATTGATGTGGACACTTTGCTAGTTGCCACTGGTGGATACCCAGAAGTTGATCTTGCAAGAGATGCAAAATTGCAGATTGAAAACGGTATTAAAGTTAATGAAAGACTAGAGACAAGTGACCCCTCAATATATGCAGCAGGAGACTGCGCTTCATTCGATCATAATGGAGGGTTTTTGCGACTTGAATCAGTTGGAAATGCCATCGATCAAGGTCAAACGGTTGCATCAAACATTGCTGGTAAAAAAACCAACTTCCATGCAAAGCCATGGTTTTGGACTGAGCAGTTTGATCAAAAGTTGCAAATAGCGGGTCTTTGTGACGGTTTTACTGACATTATAGAAAGAAAAGTAAAGAATAAAGTATCATTTTGGTATTATAGAAACGAGATTTTGCTGGCAGTTGACTCTTTTAATGACCCATATAGCTATATGATTGGTAAACGTTTGATTGAAGAAAAAAAATCTCCAAAAAAAGAAATTCTGCGTGACATTAACTTTGATATTAAAGACGCTCTAAATCTCAAATGAGGGTTCTCAGTGGAAAACTAAAAGGCTTAAAGATCCTAACAAATGACAAAAAATTAAAAGGTTCTGAGAGCTTCATTACTCGACCGACGTCAGATAGGGTTAAAGAAACATTATTCAACATTTTGGAGTACGGTTTCAATATTGATTTTTCACAGATTTCGTTTTTTGACTGCTTTTCTGGATCGGGCGCTATTGGTATTGAGGCTATATCAAGAGGATCCTCAATAGTTACTTATTTAGATAAAGATGGTGCAGCTTGTGAATGCATAACTAAAAATCTTGCTAAATTTAAGCTCCATGAGAATGACCATGTAAATTGCGTGGACGTAATTAACCGCGATTTTTTTAGTAAAAATTTATCAACTAGTAATAAGTTTGATGTTGTTTTTTTAGATCCACCATATGAGCTGATAAAAGCTAGCAAAGTTTTTATGAGGTTAAAAGAGTTAAGAGTGACAAAGATTAATTCGTTAATTATATATGAGTGTAATAAAGAATTAGAAAAAATGGATGGATTTGAAATCTTAAGAAGCAAAAAAATCGGAAAAACATATTTGAACTTCTTTAAAGGTTTCAATGAGTGAAGCTGCTTGTTTATCGTTAGAAAAGAAAAAATGGAAAATTTTGGTTTCAAAAAAGTTAGTAAAAAAGAAAAGCCTAAGCTAGTAAATAAGGTTTTTGACAGTGTTGCTTTTAAATATGATTTAATGAATGATCTGATGAGCGCGGGTTTGCATCGATTATGGAAAGATAGTTTTATCGATTGGCTTGCGCCTAGAAAAAATACACATCTTCTTGACGTTGCAGGCGGAACTGGAGATATTGCTTTTCGATTTATTAAGAGAACTAAAAATCAAGCAAGGGTAACAGTACTAGATAGAAACGAAAATATGCTCAAGGAGGGAAAAAGAAGATCGAATGTTGGGCAAATAGAAACAGACTTAGAATGGGTGTGTGGAGATGCTATGAAATTACCTTTTGAGAATGAGGTTTTTGATTATTATACAATTTCCTTTGGAATAAGAAATGTCTTGGATTTAAAAAAGTGTTTATCCGAAGCCTTGAGAGTTTTAAAGCCTGGAGGAAGAATTATGATCCTCGAATTTAGTAAAGTTGAAAATGAGACCTTAAGCAAAATTTATGATGCGTTCTCATTTAATTTAGTTCCTAGGCTTGGGAAGTTGATAGCTAATGACGCTGAAAGCTATCAATACTTAATTGAGAGTATAAGAAAATTTCCCTCTCAAGAAAAACTTGCAAATCTAGTTGCTGAAGCTGGCTTCAGACAGGTTAAATACAGGAACTTAACTCAAGGAGTAGTTGCCATGCACAGCGGCTGGAAGATCTGATGAAGTGGTTTCATAACCCCTTTAGATTAGTTAGGGTGGTTGGAACTTTTTTTAGAACCGGCGCTGTTGAACAGGTCTTGAAAATTACCAAAGTTTCAAAGCTGATAAAATTCGGTATCTTATTCATGGGGAAACCTTTAATTGTTTTTGGGATTAAAGGGCCATACAAGAAATCTCCAATTGTTAGAGCGCTTATTGCATTGGGACCTGCATATATTAAGTTTGGGCAATTGCTATCAACGAGGCCTGACATAGTGGGAGCTGACTTGGCTAATGAGCTTAAGGTTCTACAAGATTCTTTAGACCCTTTCCCAACCACAGAGGCAAAAAAAATCGTAAATGAGGAACTTGGAAGTCCCGTTGAGAGTATTTTTTCTTCTTTCTCAGATGCGGTTGCCGCTGCATCAATTGCTCAGGTTCATAAGGCAACCGTTAAGGAAACAAAGGAATTGGTAGCAGTGAAAATATTAAGACCTAATGTAGAAAAGGTTTTCCTTAAAGATTTAGCTGCTTTGTTATTTTTAGCAAAATTCATAGAGTTTATTATACCGAGCTTTAGGCGACTTAAGCCTACAGAAGTTATTAACCATTTTGAAAGACTAGTGCGTGAAGAACTAGATTTAAGAATGGAGATATCAGCTGCAGCTGAATTTGCAGAAAACACAAAAAGTGATCGTAATTTTTATGTTCCTAAAGTCATTTGGTCTCTTTCTGGTAGACGAGTTGTAACAACGGAGTGGGTAGACGGAATGTCGGTTGGAGATATAGAGAGAATAAAGAAGAGCGGAGTAGATATTGAAAGCTTTGCAAAAAGAATTATCAAGACTTTTTTGACACAAGCTCTACGGGATGGTTTTTTTCATGGGGATATGCACCAAGGTAATCTGAAATGTAGAAGTGATGGTACTCTTATAGTGATGGATTTCGGCATAATGGGAAGAATAGACGAGTATACAAGAAAGACTTATGCGGAAATCCTTATAGGATTCTTAAGGCGTGATTATTTAAGAGTTGCAGAAGTACATTTTGAGGCAGGGTATGTTCCAGAAAATCAAAATGTGCAAGAATTTTCTCAAGCCCTTAGATCAGTGGGTGAGCCAATATTTGGTATGGAGGCCTCGGACATATCGATGGCTAGATTACTATCTAGATTATTTGAAGTAACTGAGCAATTTGGAATGGAAACTCGAACGGAGTTATTGCTATTGCAGAGGACAATGGTCGTAGTTGAAGGTGTTTCCAGAAGCTTAGATCCAAATATAAATATGTGGGAAACAGCCCGACCTGTTGTTGAAAAATATATAGCTGCTACTTTGGGACCAAAAGCTATTTTGAGAGATTTTTTGAAGATAGCGCAAGTTCTGCGTAAGTTTGGTCCTCAACTCCCAAAGCTCTTAGAGGACTTCATTAGACAATATAAAAATGATGATAAAAATTGAATTGGCGAACCCGCTAGGAATCGAACCTAGAACTAATCCTTAGGAGGGATTTGTTATATCCGTTTAACTACGGGTCCTTTTAGACAAATTATAGTCAATTCATGAATAATGTGAATAACATGTTTTAATTTCATAAGAATATGGGAAGAAACCGAACTCCAATACCCGAGCGATATTGGTTAAAAGTTTACGTTTATCCAAGTTATATATTTTTCAAAGTTATTCAAAACTATGCGTCATGGTCGATTTCGTTTTTTTTACCACAATGAGGGCAAAATATTTTTTTCTTTGGTTGAAACTCATCACTTGACGCAAACGACCACCAAAGTTTGCAAAAATCACAAGTAAAATGCCATATAGTTTCTTTAGTCAATTTCATTGTTACCTCTTTTACTTTATTAACGATTGCATTATTATGTCATCTGATTGGAAAACATTTTTTTAAAGGTATACTCTCTCCTATTTTTAGTCACTAAAAACGGTTGAGATATTCTGAAGATTGGTAAATTTTGGTAAAAAAAAATAAATCAGAAAGAAGTCAGGATTTTAAAGCTGACATGCAAACAATAAAAAAAGAAGATGTAAGAAAGCTGCAAGAAACTTTTGGCCAATTTTTTGGAAAGAGTTCTGATGAAATGAGAAAACACTCGTCAAGGTTAAAAAATAAAATTTATTTTTTTGGTTTTGTGGCAACTATTTTTTTTGTGGTAGTATTTTATCTCACGAAAAATGTGAGTTTTGTAGGAATATGAATAGATTATTTCATTTCTCGTAAAAGTCGCTTTAATTGTTTTTCTTCTAACTCTATTGCCATACATTGCTTGATCTTTTGAAAAACCGAGCCACTTGTTACAAATGCTCCACCAAAAAACTCAACCATATTGTCTCCATCAAGCATTTTGTTTTCCAAGGAATTGAGGCACTGTTTTTCTGTATTAAAAAATCGAGAGCTATCATTGACCGTTTCGGCAATTTTCACCTGAGAATTCTCCATCAGAAACATCACTGAAACTATTATCCAAACTTTCATATACGCTTACCATTTTTTACCCATGATTTATTATTAACGAATAAATTTTGGATTATTTAAGTTATTGCATAACAATTTACAGGTAAATGACCTTATTGACATGTGAAAATTAACCCTCGATTATAAAATACGCTTTTAAAGGTTTAATCTAATTGAAAGATTTTAAAGATTTAGGGTTTCACTGTGGAGTAGATGAGGTCGGCAGGGGCGCATGGTCCGGCCCGGTTGTGGCAGCTGCCGTAAGGTTTGATAAAAGCCACAATATTAGAGGGCTAGCTGACTCAAAAACCTTAAGCCCCCGTCAGAGAATTAAACTGTACTTTGAGATATTAGAAACTTTTTCAGTAGGGGTTTCTTTCTCCTCAGCTAAGGTGATTGATAGCTTTAATATTTCGAGTAGTTCTCTATATGTAATGCAAAAGGCCGTTGAGAAAGTTGCTGAGACAAAAGATAGTTTATACTTTGATGGAAACACATTACCGGAATCATATCGATCTGCTTCAAGAGCCTACAGCATAATTAAAGGAGATAATAAAATAGCGAGCATAGCGGCGGCTTCCATTGTTGCAAAAGTGTCACGCGACTTTCATATGAAATCATTAAATATACGCTTCCCAGGTTATGGATGGGAAAGGAATGTGGGATATGGAGTGGAACAACATAAAGCTGCTATCTATAAGTTGGGTATCAACACTGAACATAGAAGATCTTTCAGACCCATATACAACATGTTGTGTTTATGAAAAATAAGTGACTGTTTTTAAATAAAAAATTTGACGCGTTTAATAATTTGACTCAACGTTTACAGAAAAATTCGAGGCTAATTATGAGTTTAAATATAGAGCACTTGTTCCAATCTTCTTATGAGACAGAACTTTTTAATGATGACTGCATCTCGTTGATGGAAAAAATACCTGAGAACTCAGTCGATTTAATTTTTGCAGATCCACCTTATAATTTACAGCTTAACAATGAATTGCTGCGTCCGAACAATTCAAAGGTTGATGGCGTTAAAGAAGATTGGGATAAATTTTCTAGCTTCAATGATTACGATAAGTTTACTAAAAAGTGGTTAAGGGAGGCTAGGAGAATTTTAAAAAAGGATGGAGCCATATGGGTAATAGGTTCTTATCATAACATTTTTCGGGTCGGAGCCAGTTTGCAAGACTTGGGGTATTGGATATTAAATGATGTATTTTGGAGAAAATCTAATCCTATGCCAAACTTTAGAGGTAGGCGATTTACCAATGCTCATGAAACTTTAATATGGGCTGCCAAATCTGACAATTCCAAGTATGTGTTCAATTATGATGCGTTAAAGGAACTGAATGAGGGAACACAGATGAGATCTGACTGGTTTTTACCAATATGTTCAGGATCAGAAAGATTGAAAGGAAAAGATGGAAAAAAAATCCACCCCACGCAAAAACCAGAATCACTTTTGCACCGCATCATAATAGCGAGTACGAAGAAGGGTGATTTGATTTTGGATCCGTTTCTGGGAACAGGAACTACAGGGGTTGTAGCCAAACGCCTAGCGCGAAAATTTATCGGTATTGAAAAGGATAAGAGTTACTTTAAAGAAGCTCAGAAACGCATTAATAAAGCTCGTCCTTATTCTGAGAAAGATCTAGAAATAACAGAAACAAAAAAGGATCTGGAAAGAGTTCCATTTGGTCAGCTGGTAGAAAGAGGTCTTTTAAAGCCTGGAGATGAGCTGACTTCTGTTAACAAACGATATGTAGCTAGAGTTCGTCCTGATGGCACGTTAATTACTCATAATGCTAAAGGTTCTATACATAGGGTTGGTGCTATATTAGAGGGATCTCCATCATGCAATGGATGGAATTATTGGCACGTCAAAAAAGGTGGTGAGCTAATCCCAATAGACTATTTTAGACAGAAAGCTAGAACACAGAATGCGAATGCAAAATAGCATTAAAGCTTGATCGCTTTAATGTACACTTTTCGCATTAAAGTTGGTAACGACATTAAATCAAAATTTTGTTGTTCGACAGCCAAATATTTAGAACTATCAAACTTAGAGTTTCCTTTTTCGCCTAACACAATTTCGAGTTCCAATTTAAAATGGGAAAATTGATGTGTAACTAATCGTTTGGTAAAAGTCCAGTTTGCCTTTAAAGGTAAAGTGGGCTTGTTTTTTATTACCTCCCATTCAGTTGTGGGGAAACCCAAAAGTCCTCCAAGTATTCCTTCACTAGGCCTTCGTTCAAGTAAGAAACTGTTTGGCTGTATTTTTATGAAAAATACGAAACCCCTTCTTATCGGTTTGTCTTTTTTGACTGGTTTGGCGGGAATATTTTCTACTACACCTAGCTTCAAGCTTAAACAGGAGGGCGAAATTGGACAATGATTACAGTTAGGTTTTTTTGGTTTGCAAACTGCGTTTGCAAAATCCATTAATGCTTGAGCAAAGTCACCACTATGAAGTTTGGGGAAAAGTTGGGAGGCATATTTTTTAATGTCTTTTTTAGATTGATTTACAGGCTTTTCAATCTTGAAAAGTCTACAAACGACTCGTTCAATATTTGCATCAATTACCACTTCTCTTTCACCAAAGGCAATTGATCTTATAGCTGAAGCGGTATATTCACCTATCCCTGGTAATGCCAAAAGAGTCTTTTTGTCGTTTGGTATTTTGCCATCAAACTTTTCGCTCAGTTCCTTTGCGCATTTCAAAAGATTTCTTCCTCTTGCATAATAACCAAGACCCGCCCAAAAAGCTAAAATATCACCCTCATCAGCATAGCTAAGCTTATCTATACAATCCCATTTTTTAATAAATCTTTTAAAATAAGGTATCACCGTTGTTACATTAGTTTGCTGTAACATTATTTCAGATATCCAAATTTTATAGGGATCAGGATTTTGCCCTGCCTCTGCGTCTTTAGGATTTACTCGCCACGGTAGTGTTCTACCGTTCTCAGCGTACCATCTCAACAGGATTTTACTTATAATTGCCATTTCAATTTGATATACCATAACTTATAATGGCTAGGAAACTTAGCTGAGAAATGAATTATTATAAAAGAAATTTCAAATCCATTGGAAATTTAATTGAACCATTAGTAAAAAGACATGGTCAACTAAACATAATCAGCTATGCCAAGTTATTAGACATATGGGATACAATTGTTGGGGAAGAAATATCAAAAAAAGCTCATCCAATTAAAATGAAAACTATCAAAGGTGGTGAAAAAAATATTCTTTACCTTGGTATGACTGGTCCTTATATGGCAGAGTTGTCTTTACAGCTACGAGACATTATCGAAAAAATAAATTCTTTTTATTCAAAAGAAGTAATAGTTCAGATAAAATTGCAACGATTACATGATATTAATCATAAAAACGTGGTAGAATTAGATAATTCGCATGACTTTAGTGCTACAAAAAGCATAGAAACCACCGACCCCAAAATTGCTGTCATTCAATTAGAGAATGCGCTAACCAAAATGAAAAATAACCTTAGTAATTCAAGGAAAAAAAATGAGATTATGGAAGACTGAAAAATATTGGATAAGTACATATGTGCTTCTTTTATCAATTTTTATGTTGGGATTCGCCTATGCAGCAGACCCATCAAAAGTTGAAAGCAAGTATATTGAAATGTCGAAAGGCAATGACAACGCACCCGTTGTTTTTGTTGAATATGCTTCATTGACTTGTCCAGCATGTGCTGCATTTCATTCCAATGTTTATCCACAGTTGAATAAGGAGTATATCGAAACTGGTAAAGTAAAATTTATTCATAGAGAAATCTATTTTGATAAAGCTGGGTTATGGGCAGCTTTGACTGCACGCTGCACAAATGTGGTAAATCGTTATTTTGGTATGCTTGATTTACTTTATTCCGAGCAGCCAATTTGGTCTAGATACGAATCCAGTGATAAAATTGTAGATTCCCTTTTAAAAATTTCTGCGAAATCAGGAATTGAGAAGGCAAAAGCAATTTCTTGCTTAGAGGACCAAGAAAAAGCATTAGATTTGGTGAATGAATTTCAGATTTATGTTGATAAAGACGCTATTGAGTCTACTCCGACTTTTATTATAAATGGAAAGAAATATACAAACCGGTCCTACGATGAATTAAAGAAAATAATTGATAAAGAGTTAGGGAACTAATTTCTCTAATTCCAAAAGCAGCTCCTTATTTTTTGATAAATGTAATTCGATATCTATTGGATATATATTTTTTTTAAAAGTTACGGGTATTTTTACGAAGTCTTTCTCCGTGGTTACAACAAGCGCGTTATTCTTTTTAGCAATATCCGAGATTTTGGTAAGTTGTCTATTAGAATAAAAATGATGGTCGGGAAATGAGTATTCTTTAATAATTTCGAGATTTAGCTTTCGCAGCATTGAAAAGAATTTTTCTGGTCTTCCAATACCACAAAATGCAACAAGCTTTCGTTTCTTTAATTTTGGAATGATGTTAGCCTCAAATTTTCCTTCTATGATCTTTTGATGATAGTTTTGAAAAATAGTTTCTCGTAAATTTTTATTAGAAACTGAATTACCTATGGAAATCAAAAAATCGGCTCTGTCAATTGCTGGTCGAGGCCTTTCTCTCAAGTTTCCTAGAGGAAAAATGTTTTCATTCTCGAGGTTAACTTCCGCATCAAACACCAGAATATTTATATCTTTTGCAATCGAAAAATTTTGATGGCCATCATCCAGAAGCACTAATTCAGCGCCTGCCTTGTAGGCCTCTAAAATTCCTTCTTTCTTCTTTTTTGACACCCAAACCTTAGCATGCTGAGAAATTAACAAAGGTTCATCACCCACTTGATTGGCACTATGAGTTCTTGGATCAACATAAACAATATCTTTAAATGTTCCGCCATATCCTCGACTGACAACGTGGGCTTTGATATTATTTTTTTTAAAGTAATTTGCTAAAAAAATAACTGTAGGGGTCTTACCAGCACCGCCCAAGGTAATGTTTCCAATACACACTACTGGAATTGGCATTTTTTCATATCTCCCATACTTAACTCTTAAGCGGTGTGCAATAATCCAAACCAAAGACAATAAATACAATATGGGATGAAGGCATATTTTACTTATATTGTATAAAAAGGGTACCAAGAAAGTTAAATTTCCATAATTTTATGTAGACATTGGGTTAGAATAGAACGTTGAAACAAAGAGGGATATTTTCTTAATTTTAGATCTGAAGCAGTGAGGGAGTCGGTTGCCCGGCTTATTTGTTGTAAGGACCATTGATTCACATGTTGTTTTGCTTTTTCAAGATCATGTGCAATAAGAAAAGGATATTCACGACGCACCTCAAAGCTGGTGGGCCCATATAATTTTATTACAGATAACTTGTAGAAATAAGCGGATACAAAATGCAAAATAGAAATCGGGCTTTTACTGTATGAAAAGAAAGCACTTAGATTCTTCTCTAATTCTATAATGTTTCTTTCGGCCAATGCAACTGCCAGGCTTAATTCTTTAACTTCATAGTTTATTGATATTATATCAAAAAAATCGTCTACCGATAGAGGCTTGTCATCATAAAGTTTGAAAAGCATTAACTTTTCAAACTCATTTTCTAAAATATTTTCTGGCGTAAAGTTAGCGAAATCGATAAGTACATCTAATACTTCCTTCCCAGAAAAATTTATTCCTGCATCGGTCAATCTTTTCACGAAAAAATCTCCATCTATTTTACTATCAGTATAGTTAACGACAGCTATCCGATCACTAGATGCAAGTAATTTTATAACATCAGATTTTTTTGATGATGCATTCATGGTAACGATAGTTATAGCATCGTCATTTTGCCATTCTGCGTCTATCTCAGTGATAATTTTGTAATCTTTCTCATTAAGCTCATTCAGCAATATTATTTGACGGCCAGGGAAAAAACTTTTTGTTTTCAGGCTTGTTATTATTTCGTTTCTTTTTTCATTTATTTCGTGATTGAAATATTTGTTTACTCGCATTTCTTCATCTGCAATTTTTCCTGCGAGTGCATCAGAAATTTTTTTTGCGTCTTTTTGTAATAATGAATAGTTTTCACCAAGTAAGACAATTACGGAGCACTTTTCGAATTTTTCAGTTAAACTGTCAATGTTTTGCCTGTAATAAATCAAGGGGCGTATTCACTTAAATTAGTTATTAAAATATCTGTAATCATTTTTTCGGCAACTGTATCTGCAAGTCTTTCATAAGTATCTTTTCTAGCTATTTCTGTTGCGAAACCCGTAAAGGTTACAGCAGCGCTATAATCTGACGTAGCAGAAACTTTATTTTTAAAAACAACTTTTTTTGTCTTTTTATTATATAAACGATATTCAACATCCAAAGTTACTGAATATCTTGTTATCTCATTTTCTTTTGTAATTACCCCATAAGAATTTTTAATAGATGGTTCTATTTGCAAAGTATTTTGCCCACTTTCTGCAAAAGGTGCCTTCCCCTCAAGCGCCTCTTTAATTAAATAAGCGAAAGAGTTTTGGTCTTTTTGAATGTCAATATCTTTAAATATTTCCATTGAATCAGTGTTTTTATATAAAGGTGAAAATCCGCAATTTGTGTTTGCGAAAATAATGAAAATTATTAATAGGTGCTTGAAGATATTGCTACCCTTTAAATTACAAGATTTATGATTCTTTTAGGGACATAAATGAATCGTTTTAAGTTAGAATTTTGTAAAGCATTTTTTATTATGCTTTCTTCAAGAACTAATTCCTTCAGAGCCTCTTCTGTAAGATCAGAGGCTACCGATATTTCAGTTTTTCTTTTTCCATTTATCTGAATAGGTAAGGTTATTGTTTCTTCTTTATTGTTCACCCTCTCTTTAATATCTGGCCATTTCGCTTCAGCGATAAGCCCCTGTTCTCCTATCGTTACCCAAATTTCTTGTGCTAAGTGAGGGGTAAATGGTTCCATGAGCACAGCAAGAGCCTTAATTCCATAAATTCTCTGTTCTATTCTGGTGTCTTTTCTGGCTAAGAAGTTTGTCAATTCATAAATTTTTGCAATTGCTTTATTAAACGAAAAGCCTTCGATAAACCTTGATGTATTTAAAATATAATCATCGATTTGTCTGTCTTCAGCCAACACCAGCCCTTTGTCAGATTTCTTGAGCTCAATAGCTATCTCTTTAGTCAAGCGCCAAACACGATTTAGATGCCTCCATGCACCCTCAACTCCCTCTGTTGACCATGAGATGTCTCTATCCGGAGGGCTATCAGACATTACAAACCACCTCGCTGTGTCTGCCCCAAATTGATCTATAATGTCTATTGGGTCTATAACATTCTTTTTTGATTTAGACATCTTTACGGATGGGCCAACTTTAACTGGTGATCCATTCTTTAGACATTTTGCCACTTTTTTTCCTGAACTATTTACAGATATTTTGATTTCCTCTGGTGACAGCCAATTGCCCTCTGAGTCTTTATAGGTTTCGTGGCAAACCATTCCTTGAGTAAATAATGCTGAAAAGGGCTCTAAAAAATCGTCAGAGAGGTGCCCAGTTTTATTCATAGCTCGAGCGAAGAAGCGAGAATACAAGAGGTGCAAAATAGCATGCTCAACACCGCCAATGTATTGATCTACACTCATCCAATATTTTAGTTCATTTGCTTCAGTAGGCTGGTGATGTTTAGGGCTAGTAA
>ENA-OSEY01002421-OSEY01002421.1-marine-metagenome-genome-assembly--contig:-NODE-2421-length-12083-cov-3.803681_pt1 | contig 12083 bp, 12 predicted proteins | sample MGYA00248465_ERZ534230 | MGnify/ENA primary metagenome ERZ534230 (study PRJEB26409, sample SAMN06344110) | marine metagenome | isolation source: Sea water from surface | place: Atlantic Ocean:Southern... | reverse complement strand
ATGGTGGGCGGTAAAGGACTCGAACCTATGACCCTCTCGGTGTAAACGAGATGCTCTACCAACTGAGCTAACCGCCCATCAATAAGGAAATCCTTATACCAACACTTTTAGAAAGATGAAAGGTTTTAAATAAAGAAATTAGGTAATTAATAGGGATAATTATCATGATTTTAAGAAAAGAGTTTTATAGACACACATCCTGCTAGTATCATTATTGCCGAAACGAAAGCTAAATAACCACCTTTTTCTTTTAATATAAATAATCCATACAAGGACGCGAATAAAATACTCATTTCTCTTAAAGCTGCGATTACGGCAACTTTACCAACTGTATAACCATACACTGCGGGTAAATAAGAATAAACATTAAAGATAGCCGCAATCAGAATATTTTTAAAATTTTTAGAAAAATAATTAAGAGTTATTTGGTTGTTTTTGAATAAAAAAATCGCAATAAAATTAAATATGAAACCATCAAGAGCAAAATAATAAAGTAAATAAATAACCGCACTAGAGGCTCTGGCTCCTTTTGCGTCTGTTATGGTATATGCAATTATGATTAAAGCAACTATTAAGCTATAGGTGAGACCTTTAATATTAATTTTTTTAAAATTTCCCTCTGAAAATATTAACAATAGTATTCCAAGAGAAATTATTATTACTGACAATTTATTAATTAAATCAAGATTTTCACCAAAAATAAAAGGTGTTAACAATAAAAGTATCAATGAAGGTAATCCTCGAGCTATAGGATATCCAAAGGATAAGCCTGAATAATCATAAACTTTACATAAAAAAATTTTATAAAAAACATGAATTATAATTGTAATAAAGAAATAAGGCCAAGCAGCCCTAGGTAGTGGTTCAAAAAAAAACAGTAAAGGAAATAAAAGCAAGCTACTAAGTAGCGTAAATGCTCTCATAAATTTAATTTTATCTTCTGATTTTTTTAAAAGCGCGTTCCAAACTACATGACCAATTGCGCCTGTTACAATAGCAAAAAAAAGGAAATTATCCAATTTAGTATCCTAGCAATTCTTGTGCTTCCAATACTTTTTTATAATTTCCAATAAAATTTTTTCCTCTTTCTCCTCCGAATGCATCTTTTACTATTAAGTCCCAGTCATTTGCATTTCCAATATAATCTCTAAAATTTGTTGACACATTTAAATTTTCAAAAAATTGTTTTAATTTATTAGGAGCGTCTTCAAAATTGGGAAAAAGAGTTTTTATATTTTTATCACAAGTCTTATCTAGCCCCTGGACTGATTTCAGAATAATCGGTAAAGTAAAAGAACAAGCTATCCCGTGCGGTATCTTATATTTTAATGTTATTGGATATGAGATTGAGTGAGATATGGCGGTTTTGGTATTAGAAAAAGCTAAACCTGCAAACATTGATGCTCTCATTATTTCTTCTCTATAATTTATATTTTTTAAATCTTGAATAAGTAAGGGTAAATTTTTCAAGATTAAGCTAATTGAATTCCTGGCATGAATATTTGATACTGGGTTAGAATTAATATTCCAAATACTCTCAAAAGAATGAGACATTGCATCTAAAGAAGTTTCGATGGTTATTTTTTTAGGCAAAGACAAAGTCAATTTACTATCAAAAATTGAAATTTTTGAAAAAAGACTTGGATGTATTAAAGAGTGTTTTCTTTGATTTTCCTCGTCCCAAATAGTTGCCCAACACGTTAATTCACTTCCTGTTCCAGCAGTAGTGGGTATAGAAATTAAATCAATATCAGTTGTATTAAAATCACTTACTTTTTTTTCTAAATAATTGACTGTTTTATCAAAATTACCTTTACCTAAAACCAGAAATTTAGCAGTATCAATTACAGATCCACCGCCAAGCGCAATTGCAAATTTAATATTCTTGCATTTTTCAGAAAAATCCTTGCAAATGTCCTTAAGATTTTTGTAATCAGGATTAGGTAAAATATTGTTTATGATAAGTTTTGGTTTACCTAATGCATCAATTATTTGATTTGTATACCTTTTAAAAACTTCATCAGAATAGGTAAAAATGCAGTATTCACCGTCTCCTATAATTTCTTTTAATTTTTTTTTATTTTCTAAAATTCCAGTTTCAAAAATAATTTTTGAGGGGTTATGATATTTAAACATCTAATTCCATTTCATGTTTATATTTTTTAATCTTGCGTATCCTTTCATTTCATCAAAGCATTCTTCAACTCCAATACCGCTAAGTTTCCACCCTCCATACGGAGCTCCGGAATATCTTCCTGCTGTATTTACCCATACGTAACCTACTTCAGCATCCTCAGATGTCTTCATAGCATTTGATAAAGAATTAGTTACAATCATGGTTGTTAATCCATATTGAGTTGAATTAGCTATCCTCACCATCTCTTCATAGTTATCCCAATCAATAACTGATATGACTGGACCAAATATTTCTTCTTTGGCTATTTTCATGTCAGGCTTAACGTCACAAAAAATTGTGGGGTTAATAAAAAAACCATTTTTAAGATCACCTGATTTATTCTGGTCTCCGCCTAGTAATAATTTAGCACCTTGATCAACTCCCGATTTTATATATTTAAGAACGCCTTCGAATTGTTTTTTTGAAACGATTGGGCCTATCTCGTTAGTCTCTATCCATGGCAAACCAATTGGTATGCTTTTTGCTTTTTCAACAAGTGACTTCAAAAATTTATCTTTAACTTTTTTATTGACTAATACTCGGGAGGTAGAACTACAAGACTGACCTTGCCTGCTCAAGTTCATTCCTTTAATAGCCAAACTAGCTGCGAAATCAGGATCTGCATCATCAAATACAATAATTGGGTTTTTGCCACCAAGTTCTAAAGAAACATTTTTTAAAAGTGGAGCGGCAGACTTTGCGATTGCTATCCCAGTGTTGACCGACCCTATAACTGCTATCCTTTTGATATCAGGGTGCTCAACTAAAAATTTTCCATTGTCCGGTCCCCCTGTTACAACATTTATCAAGCCTTTTGGAAAAATATCTCCTAATAGTTCACAAAATCTCAATGAAGAAATTGGTGCCTGTTCAGAATTTTTAATAATTAACGAGTTACCCATTAATAGCGGTGCTGCAATTTTTTCTACACAAAACCTAAAAGGGTGATTAAAAGGATTAATTTTGAGAACTACTCCGTAAGGTTGATAGCGTGTAAAATTTAAATGATTTTGCTCCATTGAGAAGGTTTCACCTTTCACTTCTCTTACTAGCCCACAAAAATATCTAATATTGTTAACTGTTTCTTTAACGTCTTTTCTCATTCCTGTTAATGCATTTCCCGAGTCATACGAATCTATCAAGGCAAATTCTTCTTCTTTTTCTAATATTTTTTTTGATAATTTTTCTAATGCATTAGCTCTATTAATTAATGATATTTTTGACCAAGATAATTGTGCTTTCTTTGCTGAAGCTACTGCAAGCTCAAGTTCTTTTATATCTGATATAGGTACATCAGCTAGTTTCTCTCCATTGGAAGGATTAAAGACGTCATATCTTTTTTTTGAGTTGAACCATTGTCCGTTAACAAAAGTTCCTTTTACCCTAAAGATTTTTTTATCCATAGTTAAGGGCTAAATCGAATATATCGTAGTTTTTAAGGACACCTTTCGATTTGTAACTGTCATCAATTTTTTTTGAAATAAATATTGGAATATCTGTCTCACCAAGTCCACCGTGGGTTCTTAGAGGCTCCTTTAGTTTAGTTAGATCATGGTCACTCTCTTTTTTTCCAATCGCGAATTTTTCATTGGAAGTAACGACTATGTCTCCAATCCTATCTTTTGGTTGTTTAAGTTTTTTAATACTCTCATCTTTATCGATCACCATTTCAACACCTTTTAATGTTTTAATATAAGCCATAACTTCATTAATCTTATTTTTATCTTTTACATAAATTGTTACAAAAGACCCAAAAGATCCGTGGTGTACCACGTATGGGTCTGTAATGGTGCAAACAACATTACATGCATCTTTGCCAAATTTTTTATCGACTTCATCTTGCATGTAAATTAAGTTTAAGGATCCATCTTCATTGGTTTTTCCTTTCATTCCATGGTCTGCGGTAAAAGAAATTTCACAACCTAAGTCATAAAGTTTAGATAAATAACCATCTACCATATGATAAAAATCATTAGCCATTTTGTCACCTGGAGCTGCCTTATGTTGTATAAAATCTGTTGTAGAAAGGTACATTAAATCAATTTTTTCTTTTTTCAAAATTTCTACTGCTGCAGCAAAAATAAATTCTGACAAATCTGAACTATAAACTTCCGGTAAAGGTTTTTTTACTAAATCTAAAACATTCTCTATCCTGTTGTCTTTTAAGTTTGCAATATCAGCTTTTTCGGATGAAAAACAAATTGCCTTTTTGAGATTTTTTCCAAGTAATTTTCTTAATTTTTCTTTAGCGGTAATTACAGCGACTTTTGCCCCGGCATTTTCAAAAGCTTCAAAAATTGTAGAGGCCCTTAAAAAAGTATCATCGTTCATTAACGTTTCTTTACCCTCATCAGGATTAAAAAAGAAATTTCCACAAATTCCATGAATGTCTGGTGTTGTACCAGTAACTATCGACATGTTGTTAACATTAGTAAAACTTGGCATTGCACATTTTCCAACTTCATAAGTCGATTTACTAATCATAGACTTCATGAAGGGCATCAAGCCCATTCTTATTGCTGTATCAATGTAACCTTTTGGACCAGGTTCACTACCGTCTAAACAAATTATTATAGCTGGCTTAGATGGCCACTTATAAGATTTCCCATTAACAGAAATTTTATCACTTTTGGACATTACAAAAGTCTATATATACTAGTAATCAAAAAGCTGCAACAAAAAACACTTAAAGGAATTAGTATCCACGATATAATAATTTTAAAAGTGTGCTTCGGTTTAATTTCTCTAAATTTATTAAAAGACGCGATTCCAATAATACTAGCAAAAGTGATATGTGATGCTGAGAGTGGCATGGCAAAAATTTTAAAATAAAAAAAGGAATTTATAAAATCAATAACGTAATTAGAGGAGAAACTAAATAAAATTATAATTTGAGTTAAGAGGATTGATAAAGCAGGAACTGGTTTTATATTTGATATTTGCGAACCTATTGTTTTCACTATTTTTTGTGAGAATAGTAAAGCTCCTATTCCAATTAATAATGAACCAAAGAAATAAAGTTTTTTATCATCTAAAATCAAATTTAAATTTAAAATATTTAAGTTCAAAGACAAAAATGGTGAATACACTCCTACTATCGCAGCAGTTAAATGCGCTCCGAGAGCGAAAGCTGCAATACATCCAAAAAAGATTAACAATAGTCTAATTTGATAATCAATTTGAAAAATGTTCAATTTTAAAATTTTGAATAAATAACTAATGAGGTAGCAAAACAAAATAGATAAAATAAAAGCTATTAATGGAGTTGCCAGCCAAACATATATTAAATTTAAAAACAAATCATATTCGATATTCAGCTTTTCAACTAATGAAAACCCAATTAATGAGAATATTATCGATTGAGAAATTGAACTTGGTATTTTAATTTTTAAAGATATTATTGTGACAATAACTACTGGAATTATTATCAGAAATATCTTTTTTAAATCTGGATAATCTGTGACTAAATTTGCATAAATCTGAGAGGGATATTGAGCATTAATTACTGAGCCTAAAATGATGAAAATGATAAAAAAGATAATTGCAACATTGAATTTTATCATTCTTGATCCAACGGCAGAGCCAAAAACATTGGCGGCATCATTTGCTCCAATGATAATAGCAATAGTCGCTATTAATAAAATATCTAACATAATTAATTTTTTGACGAGGAAATTATTAACCTGTCAGCTACATCCTCAGACAGATTCGCAACTTCATCCATTATCTCAACAAAATATTTTAGATGAACTTTTGTCGCTAAGCCATGATCAGGATTTAAAAAAATAGTTTTTTTTAATTCAGTGCTTATTTTGTCTGCTTTACTCTCTACTTTTGATACTTCAAGACATTTTTCAATTGTAATTTTTTTATCTACAAAAAAACTTCTGGATCCCTCAATTAATAAGGAAATACACTCGGATGCATGATCGCAGAGTTTAAGAAAATTTTCATTTAACTCTGAATTGACTTTAGGTTTTTCAGTATTGAAACTATGCGCATTTCCTTGTATTTGACCAGGTATTTTATCCAGGTTCTCCAACATTCCCAAAACATCCCCTCTGATCTCAGGAATTAAAGTTTCACTATAAATTTTTCTTTCGACATCTCTTCGTAACGCATCGCATTCGCTTTCTAAATCTGATATTTGATCAGTAACTTTTTGCACATCATTAAATTGATTTTCAAAATATTTCTGAAGTAATGTTTTAAAAAGGTTATTTATTTTTAAAATATTATCTAAAAATAGATTTATTGATTGCATTAATTCTTTTTCATGATTTTTTAACACTATTGAGTTTCCTTATAAATCTTGTCACGCATATATGCTGATAATGCCTCAGAAAAAATTACTAAAACAATAATAGAAACTATTATTGCTGAAGTTCTCGCGTATTCTAATTGAAGAACGTTTCTCTTTAAATACCATCCCATTCCTCCAGCTCCAAAAAAACCTATGATAGTTGAAGCCCTAAAACAAACATCCCAAGTATATATTAAGATTCCTGTGAAGGCTGTTTTTACTTGTGGCCATACACCGTAAGCAAATACCTGAAACTCGTTTGAACCATTAGATCTAATTGTGTCTACAAGTTTCATATCCACATTTTCAAGTTCTTCTGAAAAGAGTTTGCCGAAAAAACCAATACAATACATAGTCAGAGCCATAGTTCCTGCTAGCATTCCAAAACCTACGATTGTTACGAAAAGTATAGTCCAAATAGTCTCATGGATTGATCTAGCAAAAATAATAAAGAACTTCCCTATAGGGTAACCAATTCTTTTGCTTGGAGTTAAGTTTGCAGCCGCAAGATAGGCAAGTATAGAAGCTATTATTACTCCTATGATTAGTCCTAGATATCCCATTTGAATACTATCTAATATTGACGACAAGTAACCTGGCTCAAGAGCGTAAGGAATGTCTACAGGATAGTATCTGTTAGCTATTAGTTTACCAAAATTTCCCAGAGCTGAAAAGAATCTTTCAAAGTCAATTCCCAGGTATAAAAAACATAGATAAATAACAAAAAAGAATAAACTTAAAAATATAAAATTTTTAGCGTTATTTCTTTTATATATTTTTTCCATACTAAATAATTCTCTTTCTTAGGAAATGTGAAAGCACTTCACCAACAAGAATTAACCCAACGATAAACATAATAACTGTTGTAACTCCTGGATAATTTGACATATGCATTTGTCTAAAAAAAGCTAATCCAAGACCCCCTGCGCCTACTAAACCCATTACTGCGGATCTTCTAATATTAATATCCCATTCAAAAATAATTGTACCAATAACAGTTGGGAGTATTTGAGGTATTATTCCATAATACATTACATCAAAACCTGAGCCACCTGCCGCTCTGATGGCTTCGATAGGTTTTTTATCAGCACCTTCGATGCTTTCAGAGATTATTTTAGATATAAATCCAACAGATCTAAATGCTAAGGCAAGTATTCCCGGCAATGCTCCTAATCCAACAGCTCCAACAAATATAAGTGCCCAGATTATTTCATGAACAGATCTGCTTATAGTCATCAACATCCTAGCAAAACTAAAACTTACCATACCAAGTGGAGTCACGTTTTTTGCTCCGAGCCAAGCTACTGGTAACGACATGATTAATCCAAGCATAGTTCCAAGACAAGCCATCAAAAATGTCTCAAAAGCTGGCTTAAATAAATGAGGCATAATTTTAAAATCTAGTCCAACAAAATAGGATAATTGTTTTAAAATACCTTCACCCGAACCAATTCTGTGCCAGTCTGTATCTAGAATGATTATAAAATAAACGCTTAAAAATATAATTAAAATTGCACTTGTATAAAAGATTGCCTTTTTAAAAATTTTAGTGGAGTTCTGCTTTGTGTAAGCTTCAATGTTAATATTGAATTCACTCATAAACTACAGTACCTCAAATTTATAAAGATCTTGAAGAACATCATTCGTGAGCTTTTCAGTAACGTCATCAAATTTCTTTTTGCCATCCTGTAAGCCCAGTATCTTATTTGCAAATTGTTTAGCTAGTTCTATATTATGGATATTGCATAAAACTGGAATTTTTAATTCATCAGCTATTTTTTTAATCAACTCCATCATTTCAACGGCAATTTTAGGGTCTAAGCTTGATGTTGGCTCATCAACTAAAAGCATTTCAGGCTCTTGCATTAGTGCTCTCGCTATACCTACCCTTTGTCTTTGACCTCCACTTAATTGATCTACACGTTTATTAGCAAAATCTTTCAGACCTACTTTTTCAATTAGTTCAATAGCCCTGCCAACATCTTTTCTATTAAACATTCTAAATAGACTAGCAAATGTGTTCATGTATCCAAGTCTTCCAGTTAAAACATTGTCAATAACTGACATTCTATCGATTAAATTAAATTCTTGAAAAATCATTCCAATTCTTCTTCGAACATTTCTTAGCTTTTGACCTTTTAAACTTAAAAGTTTTTCTCCTTTAAAATCTACCTCTCCGCTGTTAGGACTGGCCAATTTGTTAATGCATCTAATTAGTGAAGATTTTCCTGCACCACTTGGACCTATAATTGCATAAAAATCTTTACTAGATACTGCAAAAGAAATGTCAAATAAAACCTGGGGCCCTCCTTTACTATAAGTAAGGTTTAAATTATCGACTTTTAAAACAGTTTCACTCATGAAATTTAAAATTTAAGATATCGTGCGTAAATAATTTATATTTAAACGCACGATATGTCTAACTCTTTTGCCTACTTTTTGTTTTTTTTCTTAAACTCAGCCTTAGCTTTCGCCAAAGTTCTGATAACATCGTAGTCTTTGTCAGTCATTTTGACAAATTTAGATGATTTTAAGTTAGCTAAGAATTTTTGAGCTCCCGCATCATTTCCAAGATTTAGAAATGTTGAGGCGATAGCTTTTTTAATAGGATCGCACAATTTACCACTGTAAACGAATGGGTCTTGTGGAACTGATGGCGATCTCCATAAAATGTTGAAGTCATCTAATTTAACCTGACCTTTTGCAACAACGTTATCAAATCTATGACTTGCTACGAAGCCAGCGTCTATTTTGCCACTATGAACTGCTAAAGTAGTTAAATCATGACCGCCAGTATACACTATTCTTTTCCAAAACTTATCCGCATCAGTATTCATACTTGGTGCCCAAACAACTCTTGGAATTAAATCTCCAGATGTACTTCCTGGATCCGCGTGACCAACCGTTGCACCTTTTAGAGATTTTTGTGTTGTGAATTTAGATCCTTTTTTAGAAATTAAGACTGATTGATAACCAGGTCCTTCATTCTGCATGTAACCCTTCTTTTTTGCGTATGTTGCAAAAACTGTGATTGAAGGATCTTGTTTTTTTGCTGTTATATAACCGTAAGGTCCTAGGACAGCTAAATCAACGAAACCTCCGATGAGTGCTTCTGCTACAGAAGCATAAGAAGTTGGCATATAAAACTCGATACTTTTTCCTGTATTCTGTTTTAATTTTTCTAAAAGCGGTCTGTATAGATCAAGTTCAAAGGATGATTCCTCTGTCGGTATTATTGAAAATCTTAATTGCTTTGGATCTTTACATTTTGAATATGCAAAGTTTGTTCCAAATAAAAAGATTGTAAACACTACCAACATCTTTTTTAATAATTGCATTTTTCCTCCTAAGTTTATTATAAGTATATTTGATAGCATTTATTAGAAATATGCAATCAATTAGTAATTGAAAAAAAAGGAGGATATTCCCTTATAATCCGACTTATTTGATATATTGCCGGTTATTTAAATAGCTGTAATATTTTAAAATAATGATTTAATGTAGTCGAAATGATTATTATATGTAAATCTTGCAATAAAAACTTTAATGTTCCTCAAAATGCAATACCAAAAGAAGGGCGACTAGTTCAGTGCAGTTCTTGCGGAAATAAATGGGTTCAGTTTCCTGAAGTAAGTAAAAAAGTAGATACAAAAAAAAGCATTAAGCCTGTTTCTGTGAAAAAAACACCAAAAAAACGAACTGTAAAAAGATCAGGGCCAACAATATACTCTAGCGAATATTTGGAAAAAAAACATGGCATCAAAATAAAAGATACATCAAACACTTCAAAAACACGAACTGCTAAAAAAGAGGTAAAAACATCATTAGGTTTTTATAGCGTCTTTCTAATAACGATAATTTTTTTAACTGCTTTTTTAGGAGTATTAAATCTCAATAAAGAATTAGTAATTTCGAATCTACCTGTGACTGAAAAATATATTAATTATTTGTTTGAAAATATAAATATTATTTGGATAATATTTAAAGATATTGTCACTATTTATTGACCCACACTTAGTGTTGACTTAAAGTTTCAGTTTTATTCTTACCTTTTGAACCTAATGGATCAATTTCTACCCAATCTACTCTTTTGAGATTTTTTGTTAAAGCTATTTTTAACACCTCTTCAACATTTTGAACTGGAATAATTTCAATATTTTTTTTTATTGTTTCAGGTATTTCAGTAAGATCTTTTTTATTCTCGAACGGTATTAAAACTTTTTTAATTCCTGCTCTGTGTGCAGCAAGAAGTTTTTCTTTTAAGCCTCCAATTGGAAGTACTACGCCCCTTAGAGTGACTTCGCCAGTCATCGCAACATCTCTATTTACAGGTATCTCCGTAATAGCTGATACAATAGAAGTAACCATGGCAATACCTGCTGATGGTCCATCTTTTGGAGTAGCTCCTTCTGGAACGTGAATATGAAAATCTTTTTTTTCAAAAATTGGAGGTATAATTCCATAATCTAAACTTTTAGATCTAATATACGATTTAGCAGCTTTAACAGACTCTTGCATTACATCGCCTAATTTTCCTGTAATTTGCATTTTTCCTTTACCTGGCATTATTACTGTCTCAATCTTTAATATTTCGCCTCCAACTTCTGTCCATGCCAAACCAGTTACAACACCAACTCTGTTATTTTTTTCTATTTCACCGTGTGTAAACTTCTCAATGCCTAGGTAATCATTTAAATCTTTTTCTAGTATGGGATTACTTACTTTTTCTTTTGCATCAATTTTTTTAACTACTTTTCTTGCTATTTTAGATATTTCTCTCTCAAGATTTCTAACGCCTGACTCTCTTGTGTAGCCTCTAATAATTTTTCTATTTACTTTTTCGTTAATATTCCACTCATCGTTTTTTAGACCGTTATTTTTTGACTGTTTGGGTATTAAATATTTTTGAGAAATATTCACTTTCTCATCTTCTGTGTAACCTGATATTCTTATCACTTCCATCCTATCCAAAAGAGGCGGGAGAATATTTAATGTATTTGCAGTAGTGACAAACATCACATCTGATAAGTCGTAATCAACTTCTAAATAATGATCATTGAATTCTTTATTTTGCTCTGGATCCAATGCTTCTAATAATGCAGAGGATGGATCGCCTCTATAATCGTTTCCAACTTTGTCAATTTCATCTAATAAAAACAATGGATTCTTTGCGCCAGCTTTTTTCATCATTTGAATAATTTTTCCAGGTAAAGAACCAATATAAGTTCTTCTATGACCCCTAATTTCCGCCTCATCTCTAATTCCACCCAAAGACATTCTTATAAATTTTCTATTAGTTGCCTTTGCTATTGATTTACCTAATGAAGTTTTACCAACTCCTGGAGGGCCAACCAAACAAAGTATAGGTCCTTTCATTTTTTGAATTCTTTTTTGGACAGCTAAAAATTCGATTATTCTTTCTTTAACTTTTTCTAATCCATAATGATCTTCGTCTAAAATTTTTTGTGCATTTTTAAGATCGGTATTTATTTTGTCTTTGTTGACCAAGGTATCTCTGTCATCCAATCTAAATAATTTCTTACAACTGTTGCTTCAGCTGACATAGGACTCATTGACTTAAGTTTTTTCAATTCTGAAAAACAT
>ENA-OSEY01002420-OSEY01002420.1-marine-metagenome-genome-assembly--contig:-NODE-2420-length-12086-cov-1.952619_pt1 | contig 12086 bp, 9 predicted proteins | sample MGYA00248465_ERZ534230 | MGnify/ENA primary metagenome ERZ534230 (study PRJEB26409, sample SAMN06344110) | marine metagenome | isolation source: Sea water from surface | place: Atlantic Ocean:Southern... | reverse complement strand
TGAGTAAAGACATAAAGCCGACAGCGTGACCACTCTCCACAATAGAATACTGCGCTGCAGCGTTTTGAAGAAAAAATGGAATATTGAGCTTAGCATCAACACTTTCAAAGGCGGTTCTTAGTTTGATGGTTAGCTCATGTTCAGGCAAAAATGTCGAAAATGGCACGTTGTCTAGGTTTTTTGGTGTGAGTACCCCATGACAAGAAAGCGCGTGGCCATCTGGCAACGCGATCATAGTAGGCAAAGAAAAATCTTTGGTTAAATAAAGTTCAGATTTATTTGGGTTTTCCGCAAACCCAATGTCGAATTGTTGAGAGGCAATGCTTTCATGCACTCGCGCAGATGGTTGTGCTCTGAGGTAGAAATGAGCATCTTTATGTTCTGTTGCAAAGTCGGCGATGATTTTTGGAAGGAATATCTCTGATAACACTGGCATGCAGGCAATTCGGATTTGAAATGATTGATTCGAACTGCTAACCATGAATCGTTCGAGATTTTTCATTTTTTGAAGTATTTCTTCAGCCCGTTCTAGAAAAAACTTTGCTTCAGGTACTGGTTGAAGGCGACCATTAAGCCGTTTAAATAGTTTATAGCCAATTTGTGATTCTGCATCAGCAATTACTAGGCTCAATGCTGGTTGAGATCGTCCTAAAGCCTGAGCTGCTTTGGAAATTGAGCCTCTATTTATCACTTCTCTAATCACTGTAAGGTGCCACAATTTAAGCACGCTAATCTCCAAACTTGCTAAATAAAGTCGTAAAGTTGGTTGTATATTATAAGAATTTTTTATAATTATAACAGTTTTTATAATTTGGCTAAATAGGCGTTCGGCTGTCTACTTTATCACATGACAAGTGGTTTGTTCTGGTTTCTTGGCTGATTAGGTTTTTCAGCGCCTGACATGGTTACGCCAGAATTCTAAGTTTAACAAAAGTTTGAACATAAAAATAAAGGAGGAGAATATGAAATATTTGAAAAAACTATTCGCAACAGCTCTTGTTTCGCTTTTTGCGATGGGTGGGGTTGCTCAGGCAGCTGACATGACCTTTTTCAGAATTGGAACGGGCGGTGCTGGTGGCACCTATTTTCCGATTGGTGGTCTGATTGCCAACGCTATTTCTAGTCCTCCAGGAGCTCGCTCATGTGATAAAGGTGGGACCTGTGGAGTTCCTGGTCTAGTAGCAATCGCTGTTTCCACAAATGCGTCTGTTTTCAACATGAATGCAGTACAGGCCGGAAACCTTGAAGCTGGTTTAGCTGGAGCACAAAGTGTAACACAAGGCTTCGAGGGTACAGGTAAATTCAAAGGTGATAAGAAAGATAAGGTTCGCATCATTGCCAACCTTTATCCAGAAGATATGCACTTAGTTCTGCCAAAAGGTACTAAGCTCGGCAGCCTAAAAGACCTTGAAGGTAAGCGCGTAGGTGTTGCATCTGCCGGTTCAGGAACACAGGTCTCTGTTAAGATGATCTTGAAGCATTACGGTATTTCAGTGAAAGAGAACGAACTAGGCCTAAAACAGAGTGCTCAGCGCTTGGCTGATGGCCAGTTGGATGCTTTTTTCTACGCTGGTGGAACACCATTCGCTGCTCTTATTCAGCTAGGATCAACCAAAGGCTTTGAACTTTATAATTTTTCTTCAGCAGAACAGAAAGAAATTAATAAAATCATTCCCTATTATGTTGAGTCAAAAATTCCTGCTGGAACCTATGAGACAATTGGCTATGACGTAGCAACTGTTGCCGTAAATGGACAGTTAGTTACATCAATTGACCAGCCTGAGGAGCTGATTTACGGCATCACTAAAGCATTGTGGAGCGATAAAACTAGAGCGCTTCTTGATAAAGGTCACTCTAAAGGTAAAGCGATCCAACTCGACACAGCGCTGAAAGGTGTTTTGATACCAGTCCATCCGGGCGCCGCAAAGTTCTACAAAGAAAAGGGCATGATGAAGTAGAGAGCATGACCTGATAAAATTGAATTACAGAGGTTTTAAGTGAAACCTCTGTAATTTTTTATCCAGAAAACGGTATTCATTTCCTTAAAATATTCTAAGGTCAAAAAAATGGCTGAAATTAATATTAAAGAAGCTGAAGAGTTAGAAAAGAAATATGACTCCGGGCTTCAGACCCGAGTCATTGGACCAAATTTGGTAAAGTTTACATATTTTTTCTCAATATTGTTTGCAGCGTACCACTATATCACCTCTGGTATCGGCGTGCCCATAGATTACTGGCACATGGGTTCGCACATGGCTGGAGTGATGATTCTAGTATTTATTGGATTTCCAGCCATCAGGGGGAAAAGTGCTAGTTCATTGAAGCCCAATAGTTGGTGGATATATGGAAATGTGCCAATCTGGGATTGGGTTTTGATAATTGCTGGTGTCTCCTCCGCATATTACGTAGGCATTACTTGGTACGAGATTGATTTTGAATTTCTTGGTCAACGTTTTCAGCTGCCTGACCAGGTAATGCGTCAAGGGAACCCTGCCAGAATTGACGTGGTTTTTGGAACAATTCTCGTGTGTGTTTTGTTGGAGGCTGTACGTCGCACTCTTGGTATAATTGTGCCCATTATTATCTGTATATTTACGGTATATGCTGTGTTTGGCATGTATATGCCATTTCAAATCCTTAAACACCCAGGTGTTAGTTGGGACCTTTTTATTAATAGCATGTACTTTCCGGAAGAGGGTATTTTTGGAGTAACGCTGTGGATTGTTTCAACAGTGGTTTTCCATTTTGTTCTGTTTGGCATTCTCGCCCAGCGAATGGGATTGGGCCAATTCTTTGTCGATATTGCAACGGTAGCAGCAGGACGTTACACAGGCGGACTAGCAAAGGTAAGCGTTGTGTCCTCAGCTTTTTTTGGGACCATATCGGGGTCGTCAATAGCAAACACTGTATCCACGGGTTCTTTAACAATTCCAAATATGAAAAGGATGGGATATCCCGGTCACCTAGCGGGAGGTGTTGAAGCGGCATCAAGTGCAGGCGGTCAAATTACACCCCCAATTATGGGTGCAGCCGCTTTCGTCATGGCAGAATTTCTTGAGCTGCCTTATACGACTATTATTTTAGCAGCGCTGGTTCCAGCTGCCATGCATTACATTGGTGTTATATCGATTGTTCATTTTAAGGCCAAACGCCTTGGCTTGAGAGGTATGCCAGACTCTGAAATTCCAAAATTGTGGGATGTGCTAAAAAGAGGCTGGCCTACTGCTATACCACTCGCAGTTTTAATCTATGTGCTTTTTAGTGGGTACTCTCCACATATGGCAGCCTTCTGGGGCATTACCACTGCATTAGTCGTTGGTTTTATAAACCCGATGCACCGCATAGGCCTCAATGACATTATGGACGGTTGTGTGACCGGGGTGAAATATGCTCTAGCTGTTGGCGCAGTCTGTTCTGCCATTGGCATCGTGGTTGGTGTTGTAAACACAACCGGATTGGGGTTCCGGCTAGGTTTTATGGTTACAGAAGTTGCGGTGAACTTTGGTGAGGCAACCTTGCCATTAATTGCTTGGTTCCCATTTGCTGATTTTGACCTTCAAGATATAACACTTTTCATCTCGCTAATCATGATTGCGGTTACTTGTATTTTTATGGGTGCTGGTCTGCCAACAACCGCTCTATACATCATGCTGGCAACTGTCGCCCAGCCCGCTCTTGGTAATCTTGGCGTGCCGCCATTAGCGTCACATTTGTTTGTGCTGTATTACGGCGTAATATCTGAAATTACACCTCCAGTTTGCGCATCTGCTTATGCTGCCGCGGGTATAGCTGGCTCCAACCCCTTCAGAACAGGCCTCTCTGCCTTTTCTCTTGGCATCGGCAAGTTGATTGTGCCTATGGTGTTTGTTTACTCGCCAGCAATGTTGATTGTACTAGATGACTATTTTACTTGGCATGAATTTCTTCACACGGTCATAACCTGTGGCCTGGGCGTTTTTCTCTTATCTGCCTCTGTGGCAGGATACTTTCTTGTTTCAATGAATGGGCCAAGCCGAGTTTTATTTGGGCTGGCAGGAATCTACCTTGTTGCACCTTCGTGGACATCAACAATTTACGCATTGATATTTGCGTCCCCAGTTCTTTTCCTTCAAATTGTTCAATATTTTCGCTTGAAAACCGCTAAACAAAGGACATGAGTAGACGGTAAAACCTGTTTCACATAATCAATGCATGCCTTGGAAAGTGGAGAATAATAACGGCCTTTAAACCAATTGAAGCAAAGAAATTTATAGAAAAGACTGAGGCCGTGAGCGATAAATCGGATTAGAGCCTATGGGTGTCACTCAACAAGAAAATGAAAAAAGTGATGTTGTCATCATCGGCGCTGGAATTATTGGTGTTTGCTGTGCCTTAAAGTTGGTTGAACGCGGTCTTTCTGTAATTTTAGTTGATAGCAATGCGCCCTGTGAGGGGGCGAGTTTTGGAAATGCTGGTGTTATATCCCCATGGAGCTGTGTGCCTCAATCAGTCCCAGGTTTATGGAAGAAGGTGCCAAAGTGGGTTATTGACCCAGAAGGTCCTATTTTTATCCGGAAACGCTATTTAGCTTCTTTTCTTCCTTGGGCATTAAAATTTCTGCAAGCAGGAAAGGTAGAAAAGGTTGAGAAAATTGGCGACGCCATGATGGTGCTCAGCGATCGTTCTCCATCACATTACCGTGAACTTCTCTCAGGAACTTCCGAGTTAGAACTAGTAAAAGATTCATATTATATTTTTGCATATAAGAAGGCTGAGCAGGCTAGCTTTGACAATTTTGGTTGGCAAATGAGGAAGAAACGCAAGGTGCCACTCAGCTTAATAAATGCAGCAGAATTGCAAGAATTAGAACCTAGCATATCACCAGATTTTCAAGCGGCGATATTGATACACGAACAAGCGCGCGCACTGAATCCTCATGCGATTGGAAAAGCGTTGGCGTCAAAAGCAAGTGCTTTGGGGGTAAAAATTTTTCAATCTAAAGTGAAGTTTATTCAAAAAGAAGACAATGTTTGGGTGACTAATTGTGCAGAAAACAAATATTTTTCGGGTAAATTAGTTCTCGCAGCAGGGGTGTGGTCCGCTTCACTTTTGAGACCCTTTGGTTATGATTTGCCTTTGCAGGCTGAGCGTGGCTACCACCTTTTGTGCCAAAATCCAGAAATAATCATAAACCATTCTATCATGGATGTTGAACACATGTGCGTTGCAAGCCAGATGGAAAGTGGAATTCGCATAGCTGGAACAGCAGAATTTGCAGGCATTGAGGCGAAGCCAGACCATCGCCGTGCTTTTGTTTTTAAAAAAGCATTAAAGAATTTGTTTCCATCAATTAACGTCGATCACGCTGAACCATGGATGGGACGGCGCCCTACTTTTCCTGATAGCCTGCCATGCATTGGACCCGTTCCAAATCTAAAAGGGCTATTTGCAGCCTTTGGTCATTCTCATTACGGATTGGGTCAGGCCCCAAACACCGGGCAGATTGTCGCTGATTGTATAATGGGCAAAAAATCTGGCGTGGATATGAAACCTTACAGAATAGATAGGTTCAAGTGAAAACAAATTTTGACGTGATTATTGTTGGAGGAGGGTTGATCGGCTTAAGCGTCGCATACGGTCTTGTGCGCCGAGGACATGACTGTCTTCTCTTGGACTCTTCAGATACAGATTTTAAAGCCGCGAGGGGCAACTTTGGTCTTGTTTGGGTTCAGGGCAAGGGCGCAGGGTTTCCTGCATATGCAGATTGGACGATGCGTTCTTCAGAACTTTGGTCTGAATTACGTGATGAGTTACAGGAATACGGTGACTGCTCTCTTGCTTTAGAGCAAGATGGAGGGGTCCACATTTGCTTGAGTGAAAAGGAATTTGCAGATCGCAAAGCTCAACTTGAAATTCTCTATTCACATCAGAATGGTAAATTCAAATATGAAATGCTTGATAGAAAAGCCCTACTGGATATTCAGCCGGGCCTTGGGCCAGATGTAGTTGGCGGCTCATGGTGTCCACACGATGGGCATGTTAACCCGCTTTATCTTTTGAGAAGTCTTCATAATTGTTTTTTAACACGCAACGGTCAGTTGCTTCATGATGCAGAAGTGTTTGACATCACTCATGAAGAAGGTGTTTTCGATGTGTTTAGTGGAAAAGGGCAATTTCAAGCGCCTTGCTTAGTTCTTGCAGCCGGATTGGGTAATCGCAAGCTTGCTCCCCTCATTGGGCTAAAACAGCCTGTGAGGCCGCAGAAAGGTCAAATTTTAGTTACGCAAAAAATTGACAAGCTTATTGATGTCCCGATGACGCTATTAAGACAGACAGCAGAAGGGAGCATCATGATAGGTGATAGTAAAGAAGAGGTAGGTTTTGATATAAGTTCATCAATCGACATTATGGCTCAAATTGCAGATCGTGCCAGAAGAACTTTGCCAGTTTTAGAGAAACAACAAATCATACGTAGTTGGGCAGCACTGCGTGTAATGTCGCCTGATGGTTTTCCTATGTATGACCAATCAGAGAGTTGTCCGGGCGGATTTGCCATAACATGCCATAGTGGTGTAACGCTCGCAGCAGCCCATTGTTTTGACATGGCTGCTGATATTGAGGCGGGAAATTTCAGTGTTGGCCTTCAATCTTTTTCAGAAAGGCGATTTGATGTTTCGGCACATTAACGGTCATAAAACAGATATCACTATATTTATAGATGAGAAGCCTACGAACGCATCGAGTGGGGAAACAGTAGCGGCTGTTTTGCTGCGTGAAAATATTTATGCAGTTCACACTACGCCAAATGGTGAGCCTAGAGGTCCTTATTGTATGATGGGGGTCTGTTTTGATTGTATGGTCACTCTAGAAGATGGACAGAATGAGCAGGCCTGTCAGATTGAAGCAACAGAAGGTCTAAAAATTTATTTACCAATTTCAGATAGATATAAGGTTGGCGAATGCTTTTAAATAACCATTATGATTTGGCTGTTATAGGCGCAGGTCCTGCGGGCATGGCGGCCGCAATTGAGGCTTCAAGGAATAATATGAAGGTACTTGTACTGGATGACCAGCCGGCAGCAGGCGGTCAGGTCTACAGACAAATTGACCGAAATTATCATAAAAATGAAGAGCTTTTCTTTTTAGGAGAAGACTACTGGCTGGGCAAAAAGCTAGTTGACGATTTTAAGCACTCATCAGCAGAGTTTTTTCCAGAAAGTCGGGTCTGGCAAATAACACTGGACAAGCACGTATTTTTTAGTCGGAAAGGTCGAGCGTACCAAGTCCAGGCAAACTTTATTCTCATATCAACGGGAGCTACGGAACGTCCGATGCCAATTCCAGGTTGGACATTACCAGGTGTAATGAGCGTAGGTGGTGCTCAAACTCTGCTGAAATCAAATAACTCAGGAGCAGACGGGGCTGTGTTTGCGGGCTCGGGGCCATTATTTTATCTAACGATTTGGCAATATTTAAACGCTGGATTTAAGGTAGGTGCAGTTATTGACACCGCTCCAGGACGATTGTCTTGGAGTCATTATCTTTGGGCTCTACCAGCGCTTTTGCAGTTGAACCTTCTTCTAAAGGGTTTGCGGTGGAAATCCCATATCCGCAAAAACACAAAATATTTTTCAGAAGTTAGAAGTGTCTCGATTTCAGGTCAGTCTGCCGCTAAGAGTGTGAGCTTTATAGATAAGTATGGAGAAAAGAAAAAATTAAACACATCTCATGTCTTCCTTCATCAAGGGGTTGTCCCAAATGTCAATTTGACGATGGCAACAGGCCTAAAACACTATTGGTGTCCTCGCCAGCTTTGTTGGCACCCAGAGACAAATATATATGGCGAAAGTAGTTTGGAGGGTATTTTTGTTGCTGGTGATGGGAGCGGTATAGCAGGCGCGAGTGCGGCTATATTGGCAGGTAAAACAGCAGCTAAACAAATTGTTCAATATAGCCGCAAACCCTCGATTTTTATCACCTGGCTTTCAAAGCTTAAAAGGTACAAGCATGTAGCAGCAAGGCCATTTTTGGATAATTTATTTCGTCCCCCTAAAGAATGGCGGGTACCTCTCGAGGATGAAACTATAGTGTGTCGATGTGAGGCACTAAAGAAAACAGATATTTCATCTGCTATCTCTCTAGGTGTTACAGGACCAAATCAGCTGAAAAGTTTCTGCCGTGCTGGTATGGGTCGATGTCAAGGCAGGATGTGCGGGCTCACCATTCAACAAATGATTGCTGATAACAATAATCTTCCTGAAAAGGACATAGGATATTTTAGATTGCGTCCACCTATTCGCCCTCTCACTTTAGGCGAGCTGGCTTCTCTGGCTGATGACAATGTCCTCGCAAAGTAACAAGGTGGTTGTCATTGGCGGGGGCATCCAGGGTTGCGCAACCGCTTTTTTTCTGGCCAAACGTGGACAAAACGTAACACTGATTGAAAAAGACCGAATTGGACGCCATGCATCTGGAGTAAATGCAGGAGGCGTGCGCCGGCTAGGCCGTGATATCCTCGAAATTCCACTAAGCTTGGCGGCAATGGATATCTGGCAAAATCTGTATCAAGAGATTGGTGAATATGCAGAAGACTTCCATCCCTGTTTTTACCTGAAAGTTGCGGTTGATGAGGCTGGCCGTGAACTTGGTTTGATGCGTGCAGCGAACCTCAGAGAGGCAGGATTTAAGCATGAGGTCTGGGTAGAAGATGATGTTATTCAAACAAGGTTGCCCCACCTTTCAACTCCCACACATGGAGGCCTCATAGTTGAGGGTGACGGATGGGCAACCCCTTGGCGAATTGTGCAGGGTTTTGCCAATGCAGCTAAAAAGAATGGTGCAAAGATCATTGAAGGTTGTTATGTCAACTCCTTAACTCAATCTCAGGGTTTATGGCAAATTCAAACACCAAAAGGGTTATACGAAGCAGAAACTGTAGTTAATTGTGCAGGTGCATGGGCAGCAGATATTGCTCGCTCAGCAGACGATTATATTTTTCCGCTTGAGTCTTTTGCGCCCATGCTTGTTGTGACAGACAGGCGCCCTAAGATACTGCCTGCTGTTATGGGTGTGCTCTCCCACACCTTGTCATTAAAGCAACTTGAAACTGGACAGTTTGTCATTGGAGGTGGAGTCAGAGCAAAAGCAAACCACTCAATCAATCAGAGTGATGTGAATCTGCCAAAACTTTCTTCATCAATCAGGTTGGCAGCTAAATTATTTCCTGAAATTGCAAACGCACACGTCATTCGCTGTTGGTCAGGTATTGAGGGTTATATGCCAGACGAGCTGCCAATCATTGGACGTGGCAGGCAGAATGGCCTTTTTCATGGCTTTGGTTTTTCAGCTCATGGCTTTCAATTGGGGCCGGGTGTTGGAGAGGCGTTGGCTGACTTAGTTATGGGGCAGCAACCGAGAATTTCACTCGAAGCGTTTCGCCCTGACAGATTTGTAAATTAAGATCTTTATTATTTAGTGCTGACTGAAAATCGGTCCCTGAGTCTGTAGTAACTCATTGCCAAAGGCAAAAACCACGGGTCACCAGAATATAGCGGCAGGGTCATCATTGGCAAGTTTTTGAATGCGCTCTCAGCAGCTTCACCCAAAACCATAAAAGCTGCTTTCTGCCCAAGCCAGCGAGCCCATACAGTTCCAGAGCCACAAAATCCTGAGGGATAAATAATGCCCTTATGAACTGCGAGTTTAGGCAACTGGTCAAATGGAAATGCGACGAAGCCTCGCCAATATGCATCTATTCTAGTGTCCTTAAGTTCTGGAAAAATTTCTGTCAGACCATTGTGAAGCCTCTGCTTGGCAAAATTCTCTTGTTTATGCATACGACGGCCACCTAGAAGTATGCGTTCGCCGTCGGGAGAGGAACGATAATAATGTCCGAGCTGCTTTGACTCGCCGAACATGTTCAATTTAGGCATGAGTGCACGCACTCGGTTGGTTCCCAGTTTCTCGGTTGCAATCATCTCTGAAATCACAGGTATGAGCCTGCGCCGCAGCCAAGGTTGAGCCTGGTCGGTATAGGCATTTGTTGCTGATATAAGGTGCTGTGCAGTAACTTGACCGTTAGTTGTTGTTAAGGTGAATGTCGTTTTACGATTAGCAATTTGTGTGACAGGTGTTTCAGAAAAGATTTTCACCCCCGCATCTAAAGCCAATCGCACCATTTCATGTAGTAATTTTGCTGGATGGATGCCGCCTATGTCTGGTCTGAGGATGCCAGCCCCATATTTTTTTGAATTTGTGTATTCAGCCATCTCCGCCTTTGAAATTAAGCGCGGTTCTATATTATATCGGTTAGCAAACTCATTATGGTCTCGTTCTATAGTTTTTGATGAAAAAGAGCCTGTTAAACCCACAATTCGGCCAACTGCTTGGTAGTCACAATCGATTTTGTTTTCTCTGATAAATCGTTCAAGATCGGCACGCGCCGCAACTGACTCATCAATAAATGTTTGTGCTCGTTCTGGACCAAATCTGCTGGTTAATTGTTTCTGAGATAACCGAATGTTTCCACTTGTAATGCCGCCATTGCGAGTTGAGGCACCTTCTCCTATTTGATTTTTTTCAAGTACTACAACCTCACGTCCAGCGCGAGCTAACGTTAACGCCGCAGATAAACCAGTAAAGCCACACCCAATTATGGCGATATCTGTTTTATCAGACCAATCCATAGCTGGTGCTGACCGTGGTGGAGCTTCTTCCCACCAATAGCAACTGTTGTGTGTGTGAAGGGTCATGTCGATGCTAAGACTACTTTTAGTAAACTGCGCGGGCTACTTATCAATTGATTTAGAATAAGGCTTTCTCATTGAAAGCTCAAGTTTTGGCGCAAAAGGATGTGAATGAGTTTTCTTCCATCGTGATTTCTTTTTAAGCTGTGTTGCATTTTCCACCTGCAGGAATATCTATGTTTCTCAGATGGATTGACTGCACAAATACCAGTTGATATTTTTTATTTTGAGAATTTAAGATTAATTAGTTATTTAGTATTCGAAAATGGGAAAGAAATTTGTCTTATCCGATTGAAGAAAGATTTAAGCAGGCAAAAATCCGGCTCACTCCTCAACGGGCTCTCATTGTGGAAACCCTTGTTGAGTCCAGCGACCATCCTGATGCTGACCTCATTTACCGGCGTGCGATACAAAAAGATAGTTCCATATCGGTAGCAACAACATATCGCACTTTAAATCTGTTGGGAGAGGCTGGTATCCTCCGGAAATTAAATATGCAGGACGGCAAAGTTCGTTTTGAAATTGAGCGTGACGACCACAACCATCTCGTAGATGAAGAAAACGGGCGTATACACGAATTCAAGAATGATGAGTTAAGTGCACTTATCAATAAAATTGTTGGTGAGATGGGATATGATGTTGTGAATTTTCGCGTGGAAGCTATTGGTAAAAAACGCGGCGATACAGAATGCGGATGTATCCAAATTAACGTTTATTAAAAAAGATAACCAAAGTTTGTTCTGAATTGCGGGCATCAATCACTATGTATTTCAGTGAGAGCTGTAGCAAGTGCGCCTAACCCAGAAGATTTGACTGGCATATACGGTGTTTGTAACAATTTACAGGCACGTTTAGCTTCTAAAGCACTGGCATGGCTTACATGGTCCATCGGCACAATAACGGCATCAGCATTTGATACCAACGTTGGCAGATCCGAGAGCGCTTTTTTGCCTGAACCACCTTTATGATGAACAAGCTTTCCTCCCAAATTTTGCACGAGTGTTTCCATTGCTTTGGTTGAGCTTTGTAGGCCGCCCACATACAAAATCGATATATTATTCAATTGCAAATGCTCGTTTTTTTGGCTCGTTCCACTTGCATACTGTACTGCAAGTTCAAGTGATTGGAGGTTATTTTCAAGAATTTTAATTTTTCTTTCTGCGTCGTAGATTCGTCTCAATCTCACATCTGCAGTATCTTGTATTTCTTGTTTTTCTTCATAAAGGCGTTTATGACGTTGTCGGAGAATGCGTAATTTAGATTCCTGACAAGGCTTGCTTTCTGGTTGACCATGACTGGCTGGCAGGTTTTTAGTTGCCAAATTTACTGTTTTTATTTTGTCTTTTAGAATACCTATTGTTT
>ENA-OSEY01002418-OSEY01002418.1-marine-metagenome-genome-assembly--contig:-NODE-2418-length-12089-cov-21.650433_pt1 | contig 12089 bp, 10 predicted proteins | sample MGYA00248465_ERZ534230 | MGnify/ENA primary metagenome ERZ534230 (study PRJEB26409, sample SAMN06344110) | marine metagenome | isolation source: Sea water from surface | place: Atlantic Ocean:Southern... | reverse complement strand
CTGCCAATTATCTCTGCAGAAAATTCTCTTCTATCTTGAAGACTGATTACAACTTCGGAGGCATCTTCAATTACATGATGATTTGTTAATATGTAACCGTCCGCTGAAATAATGAATCCTGAGCCTCCTGATGCTACTTTTCTGTCACGGTTTGGAGGGTTGTAGGGAGACCCGAAAAAGTCATCAAAAAAAGGATCGTTGAAGGGCCCTCTTCTCATTTCATTTTGTGCTGGAGATTTAATAACTTTTGTGACGCTAACGTTTACAACAGCAGGCGTTACTTTCTCAGCTAAAGAGGCAAAATTGGGAAGATCTGATACATTTTGGTTTAATTGACCCCAACCTGAGTTGGAAATGAAGAAAACAGTAAAAAATACAAATAATTTTTTTTGCATAGTAAGATTTTTTATTATTCTAAAATCAAATTAGAAATACTTATCAATTTTTGGTTGGATAATTTATCACTGGATAGATTTATGATCATTGGTTTATCACCTTTCCTTGTATTTATAGTAACGCCGTTGGAAATAGAAGATAGTTTCACAGTATTAGAGCCATCTTTGAGGAAAAATTTTAGTTTTAGATTCGCATTTGAACCTTTGATTCCGTAATTAGCCTCTACTTGATTATTGGAGATGAATTTATAACTGCGAAGGTTTCCATCAAAGTTTCTGCCGTAATCATCAAGGATAACTGGGTTTATTGTAGAAACTAGAGTTTTTGGAGCTGAGACTTGGAGGAGAGATTGATTGGGCTGGGAGGAGAATTCGAAAAATATAAAGGTGAGAGTAAAACAGAGGCCAAAAAGATAAGAACAGGTCCTCATATAGGGAATTTTTCCCCAGCTAAAATGGTTTTCGTGATGTTTTTGGTTATTTGGTTTTTTGGATTTTTGAAGTTCGTTTAGGATTTTGGAAGAAAGGTCAAGATTTGGCATTAAAAGTTCTCTTCGAAGCGCTGATTTTTGTTTATTCATCTCAAGCCAGCGCTTCTTAATATGAGGATTTTTAGAAATATCTTCAACAAGCCTGCGAGTTTCGAATTCGGAGGCTTCGCCATCCAAAAGTAAAGACAATCTTTGATCTACACTTGATTCCATATTAATTACTCCAGGTTTTAGACAGTCCTAATTTAGAAAAAGTTTCATTAATAAGCTCTCTTCCTTTAAAGATTCTAGATCTCACCGTACCAATTGGACAGTTTTGGACTTTAGCTATTTCTTCATAACTCAATCCATCGTACTCTCTGAGAGATAAGGTTGATCTTATTTCGTCAGGTAAATTTTGAAAGGCCTGATTAACAGCATCTTTCATTTCTTCGGCTGCTAAGAGAGTTTCGGGATTATCAGAATTTAAAGACAAATCAGATAAAGCGCCATCAAGAACGTCTTCATTGTAAGTTTCAGCTCCTCTGGATTTATTGGAAAAGTAGTTTTTTGCTGTATTGATAGCAATTCTGTAAATCCAGGTATAGAACGAACTTTCACCTCTAAATTTATCAATATTTCTGAAAGCTTTAACAAAAGCTTCTTGAGCAATATCTTGAGATAATTCAAAGTCCTTGCAAAACTTAAAAACAGAATAAACAAGTCTATCTTGGTATTTGACCACAAGGATATCGAAGGCTCTCACATCCCCTTTTTTAACAAGATTAATAATGTTTATATCGTTTTCCATGTCCTAATCCTTATAGACATGCGTATTGTCCACAAGTTCAGCTAAATTTCACTATAAAATTCAAATATTTCTTCAAATATTTCTTTGAGTTCAATTGGATAATCCATTTTTTTGTAAATGATCATATCTGCTAGGGAAACATCGTCAATTTCAAATAGCTCAAAAAGTTGATCAACTTGAGCATTACTCAAAGATAAAAACCTTTTATTTACAAAAGGTACAAAGATTTTATCTAGTTCATTCAAGCCTCTTCTTGCCTTAAATTTAGCTTTATTTAATAGGTCACTCACAGAAAGAATTATATAATCATGAAAATACAAAAAAGCATGAATTTTTCAGAAAAACATACTTCTCTCATTGTTCAAGGATCTCAAGCTGCTGAATTCTTACAAGGACAAATTACAATAGATACAGAAAAGATTTCTAATGAAGATTTTAAACCTGCCTGCATTTGCAACAACAAAGGCAGAGTCATGGCAACTTTTTGGATTAAAAAGATAGAAAATGGATTTAAGATAGCCATCCTTGAAGAGTTAATCGCCTCTTTTGAAGAACATATGAACAAATATATCCCTTTCTTTGATGCAGAATTAAAAATTGATGTACAAGATGACTTTAAAAAAGATCTAGATTCAACAGAATGGATGAAATTTCTAATTAATAAAGGAATAGTGGAAGTTAACAAACAGACTTCCTCAAAATTTACCCCCCATGAACTTAATTATCAAAATAACAAACTGATTGATTTTTCAAAGGGTTGCTTTAACGGTCAAGAGGTAATTGCAAGAATGGAATATAGAGGGAAATTGAAATTTGCTCTCAAAATTGCAGATAATTTAAAAGATGAGGTCAAGGAATCTTCGCTTCATAACAAAGAGGGAAAGAAAGTTGGAGAAATTTTATCTAGAGAAGGTAAATACGGCTTTATTTTTTTTAAAAACAAAGATGATCAAACTGAGTCTGTTTATCTAGACGGACAAATTTTAAACATTCTGTAATCCTTATATTCTCCAATCTATCTCTTCGTTTTTGTTTTTCCTTAGATAATCATTAGATTTAGAAAAAGGTTTTGATCCAAAAAATCCTCTATGAGCAGACAATGGTGATGGATGAGGAGTTGCAATTATTAAGTGCTTTGAAGGATCAATAAGAATTTTCTTTGATTGAGCATATGCCCCCCACAAGATAAAAACTAGATTTGATTTTTTATCACTTAAAGCTTTGATAATCTGATTGGTAAATTCTTCCCATCCAAAATTCTTATGTGATCCTGGAGATCCGGATTCTACAGTTAAGATAGAATTTAGTAATAGAACCCCTCGTTCTGCCCAAGCTGATAAATTTCCGTCTCTTGGAATAGGTAAATTTAGATCTGTGGAGTATTCTTTAAAAATATTCAATAAAGATGGAGGAAATCTAACCTCTGAATTAACTGAAAATGCTAAGCCGTTTGCTTGATTTGGGCCGTGATAGGGATCTTGCCCAAGAATTATAATTTTTACGTTTTTAAAAGATGTTAATTCAAACGCTCTAAAAATATCCTTACTACTTGGATGAATTTTCTTTTTTTTTGAAGAAACTTCAGATATTTTTTTTCTTATGGGTTTCAAAATTTCTTTTAAGCCATATTCAGCAGCAACTTCTTTCCAGGATTCTAATGACTTCACCATAAGAGAAATATTATCAAATATTCAATTTTTTTTATCCACAGAAATTGTGGATAACTCTTTGGATAAAATAAGGAAGATTGATTGGAACCTTTAAACAGAAGTGTTTTAGCTAAATTGGTTAATTTTTAACCACTTAAAAATTATTCAATAAAATCAATAACTTACAAGGTTATTGAGATTGCACCAAGATAATGCAGTAAAAGATAGACATAACTTGAATTTAAAAAAAATAAATAAACTTTTGTGTGTAACTCATATAAAAGTTACTATAAAAAAAATTCTTATTCCAATAAGGTCTTATCAATTTTGAATAAAAATAGAGGTAAAAATGGAAGCATTATTTAAACCAATAAAAATCAATAACTTAGTTGTACCCAATAGAATCGCTATGGCGCCTATGACTAGGAGCATGTCTCCGAACGGTATTCCAACAGATCAGAATTTAGAATATTACAAACGAAGAGCAGCTGCAGAGGTTGGGATGATCATTACTGAGGGTGTTGAGGTAAGTCATCCTGCATCGAGCGGCTATCCTAATGTTCCAAATTTAAGACAAGATTCTCATGAAGGCTGGAAAAAATTAATTTCTGCGGTCCAAGAAGAAGGTTCCACGATATTTTGTCAATTGTGGCATGTGGGAGGAATAAGAAAACCCGGGCAACCCCCAAATCCTGAAGTACCTGGTTATACACCCTCAGGTTTAGTCAGAAAAGATAAAAAAGTAGCTTATGAAATGACAGATAACGATGTTGAAGATCTCATTCAGAACTATGTAAAAGATATAGAAACTATAAAAATGTTAGGTTTTGATGGCGTAGAGCTTCATGGAGCTCATGGATATATGATCGATCAATTTTTCTGGCGAGATACTAACGTAAGAAAAGATGAATACGGCAAAGAAGAAGATTTAAGAACAAAGTTTGTCTGCGAGATAGTTTCACGTGCTAGAAAGCTTGTTGGAAATGATTTTCCGATAATGCTGAGATTTTCTCAGTGGAAACAACAAGATTACGAAGCAAGACTTGCTCCCTCTCCTACTGACTTAGAAACTTTTTTAGGACCCATATCTGATTCTGGAGTTGATGTCTTTCATGCCAGTACAAGAAGATACTGGGAGCCAGAATTTGAGGGGTCTGATTTAAATCTTGCAGGCTGGACTAAAAAAATAACCAACAAGCCCACTATTACTGTGGGAAGTGTGGGGCTGGATTCAGATTTTATAGGCCTCTATGTCGGCAATGACAAAGCTAATACCTCTTCTATTAAAACTTTAGTTGAGATGTTCGAAAGAGGAGACTTCGATATGGTTGCCGTAGGGAGAGCTCTCTTATCTGATCCAGAATGGGTTTTGAAGGTTAAAGAAGGCCGAGAAGAGGAGATTGTAGGTTTTACAAAAGAATATGTGGAAAAATATTTTTAGGGCTTAATAATTGCCTAAATGCATTCCACCATCAAGCAATAAAGTTTCTCCTGTTATTGTTGATCCTGATTCTATGAAATAACAAATTGTTTCTGCAACCTGCTCTGCAGTACAAGTTAGGTTCAATGGAACACTGTCTTCAGTAGATTTTTTTACAAACTCATAAGTTTCCTCACCCAAGCCGTTTTTCAACCAATCTCCTTGAATAAATCCAGGACAGATTGCGTTAATTCTGATTGGCCCTAAAGCTCTGGCAAGAGACTTGGTCATATTTATTAAAGCTCCTTTTGATGCCGCATATGCTACGGAACTACCTATTCCTAAAACTCCTGCTATAGAGGCAACATTCACAACTGATGGATTATCTGACTTAAGTAGGCTTTCTCTTGCTTCTTTAATCATCATATAAGGACCCACGGTATTTGTTGCATACAATCCAAGAAAATCATCTTTGGAAAGACCATCTAAATTATCATGTGCATTGAATTTAGTAGTGCCGGCATTATTAATCAAAGCATCCAGTTTTCCCCATTTTTTTATGGTTTCTTTCACTGTTTGAGCACAAGAATCGGGCTGTGAAACATCTGCTTTTAAAACAATTGTCTCTGCTCCTAATGTTTCACACTCCTTACTTACCTCATTTGCTGCTTCTATTGAACTTGAACAAGTTATTGCTATGTTCCAACCCTTGCTTGCAAGGAGTTTTGAAACCTCGGCGCCAACACCTCTACTTCCACCTGTAACAATTGCAACTGGTTTAGTCATTTTTATACCTCCCTTACAGAAATAACATCATCTAGAGCAGACAACTCAACCAAAACCTTCTCCGGCGGTTTGGTTTCCAGATCAATTACGTTGTAGGCAATATCACCTCTACTTTTGTTTACCATATCTATAATATTCAATTTATTATCGGCAAGTACGGTGGTAATTTTACCTATCATTCCTGGATGGTTCTTATTTGAAAGAGTAATCCTAAATTCTGAAGGCCTGGGTTCAATTAACTCAGGAAAATTCACTGAATTTTTAATGTTTCCATTATTTAAAAAATCATCGAGCTGTTCAGCGGCCATGACAGAACAATTTTCTTCTGCTTGGCTTGTGCTCGCTCCAATGTGAGGCAAAATAATGACATCGTTAGCTATTTTGGCTCTAGAGATTAAGTCTAAATCAGCAAAATCTGTGATGTACTTGCTAAGGATGTTTTTATCCAAGCTTTCTATGATGTCTTTTGAGACAACTATTTCATCTCTCGCAAAATTTATAAGTCTTAAGCCCTTTTTGGCATTTTTGAGTAAATCAGAATTTATAAGACCCTTAGTTTTATCATTTGCTGGTACATGGAGAGAGATGTAGTCAGATTCTTTGAAAACATCTTCAATACTCTCTTTTCGTTCAACTTTATTAGGCAATTTCCAAGCAGCTTCAACAGTTATAGCTGGATCATAGCCAATAACATTCATACCTAACATTACTCCCATATCAGCAACTTTAGAGCCTATAGCCCCCATACCAACAACGCCTAAAGTTCCGCCAGTTAATTCTCTGCCCTTAAAGCTTTTTTTTCCAGACTCAATTAAAGGTTTTAATTCTTCTTGATTTGACTCTTCTATTGAATTTACAAAATTAGCTCCTTGAAAAAGACCTCTGGAAGACATTAAAAGTGCTGCTAACACTATTTCTTTAACTGCATTAGCATTCGCTCCTGGAGTGTTAAATACAGGAATTCCAAGCTCAGAACATTCTTCGACAGGGATGTTATTTACCCCTGCCCCAGCTCTGGCTATGGCTTTTAGATTGTTTCCAAAGTCTTCCTTTTTGAGTTTGTGGCTTCTCAAAATAATTGCATCAGGATCAGAAAGACCATCAGATACCTCAAATTTTTTTTCTTGAAGGATATTTAGGCCCTTCTCAGCAATAGCATTGAAGGTTTTAATTTTTTGCGTCATATGAATTTTATTTATTTAATGAAGTCTATTAGTATTAGTTTTTTGAATCTGCAATTCTATAACTTAAATTAAATGAGACCAAAGCATTTCTTAAATTTTGAAAATTTTTCGAGACAAGACCTCAGCAATATCATTGATAGAGCAATAGAAATAAAATCAAAATCAGAAACATCAAATCTTTTTGATAAAAAAACTCTAGGTTTAATTTTTCAAAAACCCTCAACTAGAACGAGAGTTTCCTTCGAAGTAGCTATGAATAAATTGGGGGGTAACACAATTTTCCTAAGTTCATCTGAGTTACAAATGTCCAGAGGTGAGCCAATTGCAGATACTTCTAAAGTATTGTCTTCCATGGTTGATGCCGTGGTAATTAGAAACGACAGTCATGAAGAATTGAAGCTTTTTTCAGAAAACTCCTCTGTTCCTGTGATTAACGGTTTAACTGATTTATTTCATCCCTGTCAAATTCTTGCTGACTTGATGACTTTCAAAGAGAAAAATGAGGGAGAAATTCTTAGCAAAGTATGCTGGATTGGAGATGGAAATAATGTTTGCAATTCTTATATTGAAGCTGCCTCTATTTTTGATTTTGAAATTAGTATTTTTTGTCCTAAAGGTTGTGAGCCTTATCAGCCATTGCTAAATAAGGCTAAAGATTTCATAACATTAGCATCCTCAAAAAATGAAGCCCTTGAAAAAGCCCAAATCGTCACGACTGATGTGTGGACTTCCATGAATAATGAAACCTCTGCAAAAGAGAGAAGAAAAACCTTTAAAAATTTCTTTGTTGAAGAAGAAGACATGGATCTTGCTGATGACAATGCAATCTTTTTGCATTGCTTGCCTGCTCACAGGGGCGAAGAAATAAGCTTCACAATGCTAGAACATCCTCAAAGTGTGGTCTGGGACCAGGCAGAAAATAGATTGCATGCTCAGCAAAGCCTTCTTGAATTTTTGTTAGCTGATTAATCTGTTTAAAAATTCTTTCCAGGTATCGTAGCGTCCTAAATCATAGTTGGAATCCGGATTGTACTCTGCCTTGGGAGACCAATTCTTGGAAACATCTTGCAAAGACACTTCCCCAGCTCCAATACCAGCAAGATAAGCGGCCCCTAAAGCAGTAGATTCAACCGTTTTGGAACACAAAACTTCCAATTCAATGACGCTGGATAAAATCTGATTAAAAAAAGCATTTCTCGTTAAACCACCATCAATTCTTACACTATCCACTTTTACGCCGTCATTTTTTAAAGAAGATATGATCTCTTTGGTTTGAAAAGCGACTGCTTCATGGGTAGCTAAACTCAATTCTTCTCTTCCGGAGTCTCTTGTAAGTCCAAAAATGGCTCCTCTGGCATCAGGAACCCAATGCGGAGCTCCTAAACCCACAAAAGCAGGAATGAGAAAAACGTTGGTATTGGGATCTGCTCTTTTAGCCAGTTCTTCAGATTCGCTGACGTCTTCGAAAAAATTCATTTTGTCTCGAAGCCATTGAAAATTAGCTCCAGCCATAAAAATACTTCCTTCTAAGGCATAGCATAAATCGTCCACTTGGTAGGCTATCGTTGATAGAAGCTTATTTGAAGAGTTCTGTCTTTTTTTGCCTGTGTTTGCCATTAAAAAACATCCTGTGCCGTAGGTACTTTTTAACTGTCCTTTAGCAAAACAACCTTGTCCTATTAGAGATGCTTGTTGGTCTCCTGCAATGCCAGAAATTTTTATTTCTCCGCCAAAAAGCTTAGTTGAGCCAAAATCTGCGGTGTTCTTTGTTACTTCAGGTAAATTTAAGCCGCCTAACTCAAATATGTCTATCAAGTTCATATCCCACTCGACAGAATCAATATTCAATAATAATGTCCTTGATGCATTGGTTACATCTGTTTTGAAGCTTTTTCCTTCTGTTAACTTCCAAACAAGAAAAGTATCTATAGTGCCAAAAAAATATTTGTTTGGATCAATTTTGTGTTCTTTTAATAACCAACGAGCTTTGGTTGCGGAAAAGTAAGGATCGAGTAAAAGACCGGTTTTTTTTGTTACTTCTGACTCAATGCCTTTGGCTTTGAGTTCTTCACAAAATTCTGTTGTTCTGCGATCTTGCCATACAATGGCTTTATCCAAAACTTTGCCATCTTTGTCCCAAAGCATTACCGTTTCTCTTTGATTGGTTATGCCAATGGAGATCACATCTGAGCTCTTGATATCTTTCTTGCTCATCAAGGAATTCACTGTATTAAGCACTGAAGTCCAAATTTCTTCAGGGTCATGCTCAACCAATCCTTCTGCGGGATAGTGTTGTTTAAATTCTTGTTGTTCTTGAGTTATTTGGTTAAAGGAGCTGTCGTATAGAACTGCCCTAGAACTCGTGGTGCCTTGATCTATTGAGATGTAATACTTAGACATGAACACATTTATATACACTTATACACAGCCTATCCACTAAATTTTCATAAATTGTTGTATTGCTTTTTTGTTAAAAACCCTTTATCTTGTACTCCATTGTTAAGAAAACACAACATATTGTGTTTTTTATACCCATTTTAGTTAATTTTTAAGAAGGAATTGTTTTGGAAACAACAGGAACAATAGAAGAGAAGAAGCAAGAATCAGTTCAATCGGAACCAAAAAAAGCTATGGTTTCGCCAGGTCAACTAAGAATTATAAAGAGAAATGGATCCGTAGTTGATTTTGATGGTTCTAAAATAGAAATTGCCATTACAAAGGCTTTTCTGGCAGTACATACCAGTGCTGCAGCAGCATCTTCAAGCGTTCATAGCAGAGTATCGGCTTTAAGTAGCCAAGTTGAAGATATCTTTAGAAAGAGAATGCCATCTGGCGGAACCATACATATAGAAGAAATTCAAGATCAGGTAGAACTGGCTTTGATGCGCTCTGAAGAACACAAGGTTGCAAGAGAATATGTTTTATACCGTGCTGAAAGAGCAAATCAAAGAGCAATAGAAACTCATATTCACGATCGTCCAGAAAAGGAGGAGCTTGAAACTTCTGAAAGAATTGAGGTTATAGCAAAAGAAGCTTGCAACGGCTTAGAGGGAACAGACAGTGAAAAAATAATTTCAGAAGCAAACAAAAACCTCTATGAAGGAGCGCCAGAACATGAAGTAAAAGAGGCATTGGTGCTCTCCGCGCGTTCACTTGTTGAAGTGGAGCCAAACTATACTTTTGCAACAGCACGAATTCTATTAGACAGTCTAAGGTCAGAGGCTCTTTCTTTCCTAGAGATAACAGAGAATGCAACTCATGAGGAAATGTCAGCTCTCTACCCTGAGGCTTTAAATGCATTTGTAAAAAAAGGAATTGAGTTAGAACTTCTTAATCCAGAGCTAGCAAACTATGACTTGGATTTACTCGGTAAAGCGATGATTCCAGACAATGACTTACTTTTTTCTTACTTGGGCATTCAAACTCTTTACGACAGGTATTTCATTCACTCGAATGAAATAAGATTTGAACTACCGCAAGTATTCTTTATGAGAGTAGCCATGGGCTTGGCCCTTAACGAGGAAAACAGAGAACAACGAGCCCTAGAATTCTACGAGTTGCTGTCTTCATTCGATTATATGAGTTCAACGCCTACCCTATTCAATGCAGGAACTATGCATTCTCAATTGTCCTCATGTTATTTGACTACTGTCCCCGATGACTTGCATGGAATTTATGGTGCACTTCAAGATAACGCCATGCTTTCAAAATGGGCAGGCGGTCTAGGTAACGACTGGACACCTGTAAGAGGAATGGGAGCCCATATAAAAGGCACAAATGGGAAATCTCAAGGGGTGGTTCCATTTTTAAAAGTAGTAAACGATACAGCAGTTGCTGTAAATCAAGGTGGAAAAAGAAAGGGAGCTGTTTGTGCATATCTAGAAACTTGGCACCTGGATATCGAAGAATTTGTTGAGCTGAGAAAAAATACTGGAGACGATAGAAGAAGAACACACGACATGAATACAGCCAATTGGGTTCCAGACCTATTCATGGAAAGAGTGTTTGAAGGGAAAAAGTGGACCCTCTTCACTCCAAATGAGACACCTGAATTGCATGATCTCTCTGGGGAAGCCTTCAGAGAAAAGTATGAGGAATATGAAAAGCTTGCTCAGGAAGGAAAGCTTAAAGCATATAAAGAAGTGGAAGCGGAAGAATTATGGCGAAAAATATTGTCCATGCTTTTTGAAACCGGTCATCCTTGGATAACCTTTAAAGACGCTTGTAACCTCAGATCTCCGCAACAACATACTGGGGTAATTCATTCATCAAACCTGTGTACAGAAATTACCCTTAATACTTCAAATGATGAAATTGCAGTTTGTAACTTAGGTTCAATAAACATTCCTAATCATCTTGATGCAGAAGGAAACCTAGACAAAGAGAAACTGGAAAAGAACGTAACCACTGCAATAAGAATGCTCGATAACGTGATAGACATAAATTACTACGCGGTGCCTCAGGCAGAAAACTCTAACTTTAAGCACAGACCTATAGGCATGGGAATCATGGGTTTCCAAGATGCGCTATACATTAAAAAAATACCTTACGCGTCAGAAGCAGCAGTTGATTTTGCCGATGAGTCAATGGAATTAGTGAGCTATATGGCAATAAACGCATCTTCTGATTTAGCTAAAGAAAGGGGTTCTTACTCTTCTTATGAGGGTTCTCTTTGGAGTCAAGGAATATTACCACTTGACTCAATTGAAATTCTTGAAAAACAAAGAGGAAAAGACTACATCGAAGTTGATAAGACAACTCGTCTTGACTGGGACGCTCTTAGAGAAAAAGTAAAAACTCAAGGGATGAGAAACTCAAACACAATGGCAATAGCACCTACAGCAACGATTGCTAATATCACAGGCTTAACTCAATCAATCGAACCTACTTATTCAAACCTGTTTGTGAAATCAAATCTCTCTGGAGAGTTTACTGTCATTAACATGCATCTAGTTGCTGCACTCAAAGAAATAGATATGTGGGATGAGGTTATGGTTTACGATCTTAAGAACCTCAACGGAAGCTTAGAAAGTATAGCCAGAGTACCAGAAGACATTAAGAAGCTGTTCGCTACATCTTTTGAAGTAGAGCCCAAGTGGTTAATTGAAGCAGCAAGCAGAAGACAAAAATGGATAGATCAGAGTCAGTCGTTGAATCTCTATGTTTCAGAGCCAAACGGAAAGAAACTCGATGTTATGTATCGAATGGCATGGTTGAGAGGTTTGAAAACGACTTACTATCTAAGATCAAGAAGTGCCACAACAACCGAAAAATCAACAATAACCAATATGGAGCTCAATGCTGTCAAGACTGAACCTAAAACCTATGATCAGCCAGAAGCGTGTTCCATTGACGATCCTGACTGCGAGGCATG
>ENA-OSEY01002417-OSEY01002417.1-marine-metagenome-genome-assembly--contig:-NODE-2417-length-12091-cov-2.655319_pt1 | contig 12091 bp, 12 predicted proteins | sample MGYA00248465_ERZ534230 | MGnify/ENA primary metagenome ERZ534230 (study PRJEB26409, sample SAMN06344110) | marine metagenome | isolation source: Sea water from surface | place: Atlantic Ocean:Southern... | reverse complement strand
CTAAATGGAAATAATTTTAGCTTTAACGGTTATCTACCTGTAGATAAAAACGAAAGATCGTTAAGAATTAAAAAACTAGAAATGCAATCTAGAAATAATAATCAGTCTCAAATTTTTATAGAGACTCCTTACAGAAACCAATTACTCTTTGATGAATTGAAAAGAAATTTAAATAACCATACTTTTTTATGTGTTGCAAAAAATATCGGATCTAAAAATCAGAAAATAAAAACAATGCAAATAAAAGATTGGAAATCAAAAAAAGAAATACTAGAAAAAGAACCTTCCATTTTTATTTTTCACTCTGGAATGGTTACTTTTTAATTCCTTTACTGTTTAAATACTTATGAAACTTTCGGGCATTTCTTTTATGCTCAGATAGTGTTCTAGCAAAACTGTGATAGCCAGGATTGCTTGGGTCAGCTGCAAAAAAATAATAGTTGTGTTTCTCGGAATTTAAAACAGCATCAATTGCTTGAATTGAAGGCATCGAAATTATACCAGGAGGCAAACCACTATATTTATATGTGTTATAAGGGGAATCTATTTTTAGATGCTTGTTTAATACCCTTCTTATAACGGTATTTTTATACTCATCTTGTTGATATGCAGCAAATTTTACGGTTGGATCTGCTTGTAACTTCCAATTACTTTTAAGTCTATTTAAGTAGACCCCTGCAATCTTAGGAAGTTCTATGTTTCCCTTGGACTCTTCATATACAATTGAAGCAAGTATCATTACTTCTATTTTTGACAATCCAATTTTATTTGCTTTTTCAACCCTGTTATTTTTTTGCCAGAATTTTGTATACTCCTCAAACATTCTTTGGTTAAACTTTTCAGCACTGGTGTTCCAGAAAAAATTATAACTATTTGGAATATACATTGATAAGATGTTTTTTTCATCAAAGCCCTTTTCAATGAAAAAATCAGTTCTGAATGAATTTAAAAATGAAATACTATCAGCTTCAATTTGATTTGAAATATTACCCGCTAAATCATTTAAATCACTGACATTATTATAAATCACATTAACTGTAATGTTATTAGATCTAAGCGAATTTATAATATCATTATTACTCATTCCCTTATTTATTCTGTACTTTCCTGGTCTAACAGTGTATTTTTTTCTTTTAGCTAAAACACTAAAATCATCAATGTTTAATAAAAATGGATCTATCTGTTCAACAAACTGATTAAATGTAGTTTCCGATTTTATGTATAAATGAACATAATCAGCTTCAAAAGATGTGTTTGACATGAACATTACTTTGTATACATAAAAAGCAAATGACCCCATAAAAATGAGACCAATTATCACTGTAAGCATTAATAACCTTCTTATATACATTGCATTTGAATTATAGACTCATGATGATTATCAATTGAAGATACATATAGATTATTGTTTTTGGAAATTTCTTTAAAACCAACTGATTTAAAAAAATTAAGGCTTAATATATTATCGACAGAAATATTACAATAAAGATTTTTGATTTTCAGCTCTTTTCTTGCATATTCACAAATCTTTTTCACTGAAAATTTTCCATAACCTTTTGATCTATTTTCAGAATTTGAAATTAATATTGAAATTCCTGCTTGAGATTTGGTGAAATCAATTTCAAATAAGTCAATAAAACCTAACGGTTCATCTGTTTCTGTTTTACAAATTACAAATCGTATCTGATTTGTTTGCTCCAATGGAAGCTGAGAATCATAGATAAATTGAATAAGGTCCTCTTTTGAATAGTTTTTGTTTTGAAATGAGTATTTCCAAAAAGTTTTGTTGTTTTCAACAGAGTTTAAATAATCAAAATCATCGATTGTTAAATTTCTCAGGTAAATCATCAATCAAAATTATTATAAACTCCTTTAAAAACCATATTAACCGATCCAGTTAGCCAAATTTCAGAATATGTGGTTTCTTTTATTATAAAATCAACAGTCAGTAAACCACCTTTCATTAAAATATCAATGTTAATATTATCTACTAATGCTAAATCTTTTAAAAAAATTGCAGATGCAACAGCTCCTGTTCCACAGGAAAGAGTTTCGTCTTCAACACCTCTTTCATAAGTTCTTAATTTGAATTCAGAATCAGATATCTCACAGAAATTAATATTTAAACCATGTGTATATTCAGAGTATTTTTTCTTTAATTCTCTTGCCTCTTTAACCACATCTATTTTATCAATATTTTCATATTTTCTAATTAAATGAGGAGAACCTGTATCTATAAATGTGGTATTATAACTATCGTTGAATCTGTTTATATTAGATTTCAAAACATCATTCATTTTTACACTAATATTTCCATTAATAATTTTTGACTCATGAGTACCATCGATAGCATTAAACTTAGCTTTATCATTGATTATATTTAAATTATTTGCTAGATGAGTAATACATCTTGAACCATTACCACAAAAGCCTGACTCAGAACCATCAGCATTAAAGTATATCATAGAAAAATCTAATTGATCATGATTTTCCAACAGAATTAATCCATCAGCTCCAACTCCTTTTTTTCTATCGCAAACACTCTGAATTAATGTTTTATCATTTTTTTGAAAAGTTAACTCTCTATTGTCAATAATTACAAAATCATTACCCGTACCTTCATATTTGTAAAAGTCAAGTTTCATATGGCCAAATATAGCAATAAATGAGGCATGTTAAATTGTTAAATCTGAGTTAAAAAAAATAGCATGAAAATTGATAATAGTTAAATTTAAATATCAATTTTTAGTCATGAAAAAATTTATTTTTTACTTTTTTGTTTCTATAATTTCAATTCTTTCCATTGTACTTGTTACAAATATTATAAGAAATAATATTCAGGAGGAAATAAGTAAATTAAAAGAAGAACAAAGCAAAGATTTAGTTTTAAAAAGCTTCAAAACTCAGGCAAAAAACACAAATTTTAATTACTTAGATGTTCAAAGACCTGATTTTGTCGAAATTGCAAAAAAATCTATTAACACAGTTGTACACGTTAAAAGTTCTTCATCAGGAGGTGATTACAGCATTGAAGATTTTATTTTTGGAAGATCACAAAGAAGACCTCAAATGGGTTCTGGCTCTGGAGTTATAATTTCATCTGACGGTTATATTATAACCAATCATCATGTGATTGAAACAGCGGAAGACATACAAATAACTACAAATAACAACCAATCATATGATGCTAAAATAATCGGAAGCGACGAACAAAATGATATTGCTCTTCTCAAAATTGAAACTAATGATGAACTTCCATATGCAGTCTTTGGAGACAGCGATAGTACTCAAATTGGAGAATGGGTTTTAGCTGTTGGTAACCCTTTTAATTTAACTTCAACAGTTACAGCTGGGATTATCTCTGCAAAATCAAGAAATTTAGATCCAACTGGCAGAACAACTCAATCTTATATTCAAACTGATGCTGCAGTAAATCCAGGAAACTCAGGTGGGGCATTAATAAATGATAAAGGTGAATTGATTGGGATAAATACAGCAATACAAACCCAAACGGGTTCATATGTGGGTTATTCCTTTGCTGTGCCTAGTAACATAGCAAAAAAGGTGATTGAAGATATTTTAGAGTATGGAAATGTTCAATATGGCTTTCTAGGCGTTACAGGCACTTCACTAAATAGTTTTAGAGCAAAAGAATTAGATGTAGAAGATACTGAGGGATTTTTTATAAACGGTATTGACAAAGAATCTGGAGCTAATTCGGCTGGAATAAAAATAGGCGATATAATCAAAGATATTGATGGTATAAAAATTTCTAAGTTTTCTGATTTAAAAGGTTACCTAAACACTAAACGACCTGACGATATAGTAGAAGTAAATCTCAAAAGAGATAATGTCTCTAAAAAGGTAAGAGTACAATTAAATAAAAATGAAAGGATTAATTTTTATTTAATAGGAATACTCAAAAATATGAGTTCATCAGAACTGATAGATAGAGACTTAGAAAGAGGTGTTAAGATTTCAGAATTTAACTCTGACTATAAATCGTATTGGGAAGATTATGGAGTCGAAGAAAATGACATAATTAAAAAAATTAACGGTGAAGAGATAAATTCAATCGCAGATATTGATAAAATAGTAAAATCCAGAAAATATTATGATCCAATTAGTATTGAAATATTGACTAAGGATAATAAATTAGAAAGATTTAACTTTAGATAAATTTTTCTATGCGAATCGATATAATTTCAGTTGTACCAGAACTTCTCTCCGGACCTTTTAATTCATCTATAATAAAAAAAGCGATTGATAAGAAAATTATTGAAATACATATCCACAATTTAAGAGACTATTCAACAAACAATTATAGATCAATAGATGATTACCAATATGGGGGTGGTGCTGGTATGGTTATGCTTATAGAACCCATAGATAACTGTATTGCAGAATTAAAAAAAGAGCGTGATTATGATCATATAATCTACATGACACCTGATGGTGATACATTAAATCAAGGAATTAGCAATAAATTATCTTGCGTGAAAAATATAATTATTCTTTGTGGTCATTATAAAGGAATAGACCAGAGAATAAGAGATAATATTATTACAATGGAGGTATCAATCGGGGATTTTGTCCTTACCGGAGGAGAGCTACCCGCAGCGATTTTGACAGATAGTATTGTTAGATTAATTCCAGGCGCATTAGGCGATGAGACATCTGCATTAACCGACTCTTTTCAAGATAATTTACTATCGTATCCTGTGTACACGAGACCAAAAGAATATAAATCATGGGTAGTACCAGAAATATTATTTTCTGGTGATCAAAAAAAGATTGAAAAATGGCGAATGGAAAAATCTTTAGAATTAACAAAGAAAAAGAGGCCAGACCTTCTGTGAATTAAAGTTCAAATTAATTTTAATATAATTTATTTTTTTAGTTATATTTGCACGCGTTTCTGTCCAACCTCTTAGTTAAAGTAATTAACGTTGTGCAGGACTAATTCAAAAAAAACAAAAATGAGCTCATTAGTAAAATTTGTTGAAGAACAATTTGTAGAAAAAAAAGAACTACCTTCTTTTAGTTCAGGAGATACAATCACAGTTTATTACGAAATTAGAGAAGGTGATAAAACAAGAACACAGTTCTTTAAAGGTGTTGTTTTGCAAAGAAGAGGTTCAGGTTCAACAGAAACTTTTACAATTAGAAAAATGTCTGGTTCGATAGGCGTTGAAAGAATTTTCCCTATTAATTCTCCTTCAATTCAAAAAATTGAGATTAATAAAAGAGGTAAAGTCAGAAGAGCACGTATTTTCTATTTCAGAAATCTTACAGGTAAAAAAGCAAAAATTAAAGAGAAAAGAAATTAAGATTAGGTTATTAACAATTGTTAATATCGTTGGTTTACAACAGGTGAATTTCTTTTTTTAAAAATTTGAGCAAAAAGTCAACTATTATACTAAATTAGTGTCAGGATTTGTTTGTAGTGGATCCCAAAAGGATAAACAAAACACTTTTTAAGTGAAACAAATTCAAGGACGTTCTTTAACAAATTACTTACTAAGCCAAAAGGAAACTTTAGGCTAAACAGAAAGAAACTAAACTTTAAAATGTGTGCCTGCACAATTTTAAAGTAAAAGACTTTCTCTCCGGAAGGCCTAGCCCAACGGAGTCCAAAAGGGCCTAGCCCCAAGGAGAATCCTGAAAAGCGATTAAAGTAACACAGTGTGAAATTAGTAGCCTGTAGCGAAATAAAAGTCTCGAAAGGAACATCAAATCGCAAGAAATGATGTTAAGTAAGTAATTAGGAGTCAGAAAAGGGAAAAGCTCTTCGGAGCTGAGTAACAAGAAAGACTCCAACAATAGCGAAAATGTCTGCTAGCTCAATTCCTCGGAAGAGAGCAACTCGGAAACGAAAAGCAAACATATTCGATATTAGAAAGCCGCACAACAGTAGCAATACTATTAGTGCGGCTTTCGCTTTTTAATAACTATTCGTTATTTATTCTTTATATTTTATACTCATTTTTTATCTTTGAAATACTAACTGTTCAGAAGATTATTAATGTCGAAGATTATATACACTAAGACCGATGAGGCACCTGCTTTAGCTACCGCCTCATTACTACCAATTATTAAATCATTTTCAAAATCATCAGGAGTTAAATTTGAGAGTAGAGATATATCACTTTCCTCAAGAATTCTTGCAACTTTTAACGATTTTTTAGGAAGTAAAATTAAATATGAAAATGATTTAGAATTTTTAGGAAAACTTGTTAAAGATCCTAATGCTAATATTATCAAATTACCTAATATTAGTGCGTCAATTCCCCAACTTAAAAAAGCCATAAACGAGCTACAAAGTCAAGGCTTTGATATTCCAAATTATCCAGAAAAAGTAGAAAATGATAATGACCTAATCATAAAATCAATATATGATAAAATAAAGGGAAGCGCTGTTAACCCTGTCTTAAGAGAAGGTAATTCTGACAGAAGAGTGCCAAATGCTGTAAAAAATTATATTAAGTCCAATCCCCATAAATTAGGAGAATGGACTAAAGATTCAAGAACCCACGTTGCATCTATGCATAAAGGAGATTTTAGAAATAATGAAACTTCATTAACCAGTGATAGACACGAACTTTTAAATATATATCACTACAATAAAAGCGAGAAAAAAAGCATTCTTAAAGAAAACATAACAATTCACAAAAATGCTATCATTGATTGTAGTTTTATGAGTATTTCAGAATTACAAGATTTTATCGAAAAAGAGATCTGCGATTGCAAAGAAAAAAGTATGCTTTTATCACTTCATCTTAAAGCATCAATGATGAAAGTAAGTGATCCGATAATTTTTGGTCATGTTTTAAAAGTTTTTTTCAAAAATTTTATTCAAAAAAATAGTACTACACTTGATAAAATCAACGTAAACTTTAATAGTGGTTTATCTAATTTATTTGAAAAAATAAATCAGTTAGATAACCCAACGAAGGAAAAATTAGTTAATGAAATAGAACTAGATATAGAAAATGGTCCAGACTTAGCTATGGTAAATTCTGAAAAGAATATTACAAATTTCCATATCCCAAGTGACGTGATTATAGATGCTTCAATGCCTGCAATGATAAAAAGTTCTGGAAAGATGTGGAATAAAAATGGTGAATTAAGAGATACTAAAGCAATAATACCTGATAGTAGCTACTCTTCAATATACCAGGCAACAATAGATTTTTGTAAAGAAAATGGGCAATTTGATCCTGCTGTTATGGGAACAGTTCAAAATGTTGGGTTGATGGCTAAAAAGGCTGAAGAATATGGTTCTCATGATAAAACCTTCGAAATCAAGGAAGATGGAAAAGTATGTGTTGAAACCAAAGACGGTAAAGTTTTATTTACACACAATGTAATGAAAGGGGATATTTGGAGAATGTGTTTGGTAAGAAATGAAGCTATAAAAGACTGGGTAAAACTAGCAGTTGAAAGAGCAAAATCTACAAATTACCCAACTGTGTTTTGGTTGGACGAAGATAGATCTCATGATAAACAACTCATAAGGGTTGTCAAGGAAGAACTTAAAAAATATGATATTTCTGATTTGAATATTCAAATACTATCTCCTTACAAGGCAACTTTATTTACACTTGAGAAAATCAAGAAAGGGAATGATGTAATTTCAGTATCAGGAAATGTTCTAAGAGACTATCTAACAGATTTATTTCCAATCTTAGAGTTAGGAACAAGTGCTAAGATGTTATCAATTGTGCCTTTAATGAACGGAGGTAAGCTTTTTGAGACAGGTGCTGGTGGATCAGCCCCAAAGCATGTACAACAATTATTAAAAGAAAACCATTTAAGATGGGATTCATTGGGTGAGTTTTTAGCAATTTCTGTTGCATTGGAAAATATTGGAAGTACAAATTTAAAATGTAGAACCCTTTCAGAATGTCTTTCAAAAGCAATCGAAAAATTACTGTTAGAAGAAAAATCACCATCCAGAAAAGTAGGTGAAATTGACAATAGAGGTAGTCATTTTTACCTTGCTTTATATTGGGCTGAATATTTATCAAAACAAGAAGACAATATTGCATTAAAAGATGAATTCAATGAAGTTTATACTAAACTTTTAAATAACGAGAGTCAGATAATTAATGAGATTGATGCTGCTCAAGGTAGCAAGGTAAATCTGGGAGGTTATTACAATACTAATGATATTATAACTGAACAAATAATGAGACCATCTAAATCTTTTAATGAAATTATCGATAATATCTAAAACTACTAACTATAAAAACTACAGAAAAAGATTCAAAATATTCAAATCTTGAAAAGAAATCAGTTCAGGAAATTCTTTCTGAAATAAACTTTGAGGATTCGACTGTTGCTGACTCTGTAAAAAAATCTTTACCTCAAATAAATGATTTAATATCCAAGGCCATTGATTTAATTAGTTTTAATGGTAGAATTTTTTACATTGGCTCTGGAACGAGCGGAAGACTAGGGATTGTTGATGCATCTGAGTGCCTGCCAACATTTGGAATTGATGATAAAATTATTGGAATAATTGCAGGAGGAGATAAAGCGATTAGAGTTTCACAGGAATTTGCCGAAGATTCCACATCTGATGCATGGTTAGATTTATCCAAACATAATGTGAACAAAAATGATTTGGTAATAGGAATCTCTGCGTCTGGATCAACTCCATACGTAATTGGAGGTTTAGAAATGTGTAAAAAAAATAAAATAACTACTGGTTGTATAACCTGTAATCAAAAGACAAAAATTGCAGAAAATTCAGACTTTCCAATTGAGGTAATTGTTGGCCCTGAATATGTTACAGGTAGTTCTAGAATGAAAGCTGGTACTGCACAAAAAATGATTCTTAATATGATATCAACAACTGTTATGATTAAATTGGGTAGAATTCACGACAACAAGATGATTGATATGAAATTATCAAATAACAAACTTTACGAAAGGGCTGTTAGAATTTTAAAAACAATTCTTGATATTGAAACAGAAACTGCAAAAAAATTAATAGAAGAGCATAAAAATATTAGAACTGCAATTGAAAATTTCAAAAAATAGATGAATAAAAAAATTGCTAATCATATAAAACTATTAATCTCATCATTAATCCCAATATTTATCGGACCGATACTAATTCATTTTGGTGGTATAAAGGAGACATATACTTTAACAATTTTAGGTGTAATAGTTTGTATTTGTGCCGTTGTAATGATATTTATGTCATTATTTGGAATAATAACGGAACTATTTAAAAAATGATTCATAATTTTAGCATTTAATTTTCATTAATGATAAATATTACTCTTAAGGACGGTTCTGTAAAACAATACAGTGAAGAAACTTCTGTAATATCCATCGCTAAAGATATCAGCGAAGGTCTAGCAAGAAATGTAATCTCTGCAAATTTTAATGACAAAGTTGTTGAGGTAAATAGCATGATTAATGAAGATGGAAAACTGGAGTTTTACACATGGGATAATGATGAAGGAAAAAGTGCCTTTTGGCATTCATCATCTCATGTAATGGCACAATCAATACAAGAGCTATTTCCAGGTGTGAAACTCACAATTGGACCTGCAATTAATAGTGGCTTTTATTATGATGTAGATTTAGGTAGTCATAAGATATCCGAATCTGATTTTGACAAAATTGAATCAAGGATGTTAGAAATATGTAGAGAAAAGCATGATTTTAATTTAAGACCTGTTTCGAAAAAAGAAGCTATCAAGTTTTATAAAGAAGAAGATAATGATTACAAACTTGAATTAATCAATGATTTAAAAGACGGTGAAATAACTTTCTGTGATCATTCAAATTTTACTGATTTATGCAAAGGCGGTCACATCCCTAATACTTCGATTATAAAAGCTGTTAAAATTTTGAATATTTCAGGTGCTTTTTGGAGAGCTGATCAGAATAATAAACAACTTACCAGAATTTATGGGATTTCTTTTCCAAAACAAAAACTATTAAAAGAATATTTAAATAACATCGAACAAGCTAAGCTAAGAGATCACAGAAAAATTGGTAAAAATTTAAAATTGTTCTCCTTTTCTAGTAAAGTTGGATTGGGACTACCATTATGGCTTCCAAAAGGAGTTGAACTTAGAGATAGACTTGAAGGGTTTTTAAAGAAAGCTCAAAAAAAAGCTGGATATCAGATGGTAATAACACCGCACATAGGAAACAAAGAGCTTTATGTTACATCTGGTCATTATGAAAAATATGGAGATGATAGTTTTCAACCAATAAAAACACCTAAAGAGAATGAGGAATTCTATCTTAAACCTATGAATTGTCCTCACCATTGTGAAATATATAATTCTAATAAATTTAGCTACAAAGACCTTCCGGTAAGATATGCTGAATTTGGAACAGTATATAGATACGAGCAAAGTGGAGAGCTTCACGGATTAACAAGAGTCAGAGGATTTACTCAAGATGACGCTCATATTTTTTGTACAGAAGATCAGTTAGATAGTGAGTTTAAAAATGTAATTGATTTAACTCTATACGTATTCAAATCTCTTGGCTTAGATGACTACAGCGCACAGATTTCCATCAGAGACCCAAAAAATATGGATAAGTATATAGGGGATATTAAGGCATGGGAAAAATCAGAAAAAGCAATAATTAAAGCTGTCAAAGACAAGGGACTTAAATATAAAATTGAGGAAGGTGAGGCAGCATTTTACGGTCCAAAACTTGATTTTATGGTAAAAGATGCATTAGGTCGAGAGTGGCAATTAGGAACAATTCAAGTTGATTATAATCTACCAGACAGGTTTAATTTAACATATATTGATAAAAACAATGATTCAAAAAGACCTGTGATGATTCATCGCGCCCCATTTGGAAGCCTTGAAAGATTTATTGCAATTTTATTAGAAAATACAGCTGGTAATTTACCTTTATGGCTAACACCAAACCAATTTATCATTTTACCAATCAGTGAAAAGCATGAAAAATACTGTGAAAATGTTTTAAATTTGTTAGAAAATGACGAAATTCGCGGCCTGATTGATAACAGAAGTGAGACTATTGGTAGAAAAATCAGAGATGCTGAACTTGAAAAAATTCCTTTTATGCTTATCATTGGGGAACAAGAATCAAATCAGAATTTAATTTCTCTGAGAAGCCATGGTGGAGAAGATTATGGTAAGATGAAAGTTGAAGATTTTGTTAAAATCATAAAAGAGAAAACAAAAATATAAGTTTAACTAAAACGTATAATTATAGCAATTAGAAGAACAGGTAGAGGCAGAAGACCATGGAGAGTCCAAAAAACCAATCCACATCAAATTAATGCTGAAATTTCAGCATCTGAAGTAAGGTTAGTTGGTGATAATGTTGAAATTGGTATTTATCCGATTCAAATAGCTCTTGAAAAGTCAAATGAACTCGAATTAGATTTAGTTCAAATATCTCCAAACGCTGTTCCACCTGTTTGTAAAATAATGGACTATAAAAAGTTCCTTTATGAGCAGAAGAAAAGAGAGAAACAACTAAAATCAAAGGCAACTAAAGTAGTTGTCAAAGAAATTAGGTTTGGACCTCAAACTGATGAACATGATTACGCGTTTAAAAAGAAACATGCAGAAAAATTTTTAAAAGATGGAGCTAAACTTAAAGCTTTTGTTTTTTTCAAAGGAAGATCAATCATATATAAAGACCAAGGTGAGATTCTATTGCTAAAATTAGCTCAAGAATTGGAAGAGTTCGGAAAAGTAGAGCAACTTCCTAAATTAGAAAGCAAAAAGATGATTATGATAATGTCACCAAAAAAAAGTAAATAATTATGCCAAAAATGAAAACAAAGTCTAGTGCTAAAAAAAGGTTTAAAGTAACCGGTACTGGAAAAATTAAAAGAAAGCATGCTTTCAAAAATCATATTTTGACAAAAAAGTCAAAAAAAAGAAAGTTAGCATTAACCCATTCTACTTTGGTTCATGATAACGACATAGACAATGTAAAAAAACAATTACGTCTCAAGTAAATTATTTTTATAATGATAACCAGGTAAAAGGTATTAAGACTATTTTGAAATAGCACCTCAACCAAAAAATATAAATTATGCCAAGATCACTAAATTCGGTTGCCT
>ENA-OSEY01002416-OSEY01002416.1-marine-metagenome-genome-assembly--contig:-NODE-2416-length-12093-cov-6.048019_pt1 | contig 12093 bp, 12 predicted proteins | sample MGYA00248465_ERZ534230 | MGnify/ENA primary metagenome ERZ534230 (study PRJEB26409, sample SAMN06344110) | marine metagenome | isolation source: Sea water from surface | place: Atlantic Ocean:Southern... | reverse complement strand
GATTTTGTGAAACCGAGTTCTCCAGCTTTTGCTGCGGAATAATTTGCTTGTCCTAATTGTCCCTTCTGTCCGTTTATCGAAGAAATATTTACAATCCTTCCAAATCCTCTTGCTCTCATTTTATCCCAAAGAGGGTGGGTCATGTTAAAGAGACCGTTAAGATTAACATTGATTACATCGCGCCACTGTTCTTGTGACATTTTATGGAACATACCATCCCTAGTAATACCTGCGTTATTAACCAGAATATCTATTTCCCCCAGTTCATCTTCAACACTTTTTATTCCGGCAATACATTCTTCATAATTAGCGATAGACCATTTAAATACAGCTATCTTATTTTCTTTAGAAAATTTGGTGGCTACCTCATCGTTACCCGCATAAATTGCTGCAACCTTGTAACCAGATTCTTTAAGTTTGATCGAAATGGCAGCACCTATTCCTCTAGTACCACCGGTTACGAGCGCGACTCTCATATTAAAGCTCCCATTAATGTGAATTTCATAAGTTTAATTCGTTTAAATTTAAATGTTTTATTAGTCAATACAAACACCCTTTATCTAATAAGTTTTTACGCTAAATGAGCAAATTTACTGTTATTAAAATTAATTAAAAGCGTCATTTCGTTTCTAACAACTTTTTAAAAAATGAGCGAACATCTGCTGTATCCCAATCAATATCTCCTATGATGCGGCCAATTTCTAAACCCGTAGGATTAATCACAACTGTTGTTGGAAGGGCAGTAACACCATATTTCACCGCAATTCTTCCTCTTGGGTCTCGATATTTTTTGAGGTTAACTAAGTTATTATCATCAAAAAAACCATCAATAGCTTCCTTCGAGTTTCTTCCTGATGCTATGGTTATTATTTGGATATCTTCATATTTCATATTTTGGGCAAGACTGTTAAGTGACGGCATCTCTTTTTTACATGGAGCGCACCAAGTAGCCCAGAAGTTTATTATCAAAATATCTTCGTCGTACCCAATCTCAACCATATTTTCATTGGCATCCAAGATAAGGGGTTTTGGCAGCACCTCCGTCTTTTCTGAGAAAATAAATTTTCTAAGCTCCCCCCTTATAATATCTTTAGTTTTTTCAGCATATTTACTCTCAGCAATAGCTGAAATTGAAAAAAAAAGATTTACGATAAGTATTAAAGGCCCTAGTTTTAGCATTGACATCGTATACATGATCTATGATGTAGTGGTGGAGTTTAAAATGTCTAATAAGAAAAAATCAAATGAAATGTGGGGAGGGAGGTTTTCTGAGAAGTCTACTGATCTTCTTACAAAAATAAACTCTTCGATAGATATTGATAAACGACTGGCATTTGAGGACATTTTAGGTTCACAAGCCCATGTTGAGATGCTCGCTAAAATGAATATCATAACTAAACAAACAAAAACAAAGATATTGAGCGGATTAAAAAAAATAGAGAAGGAGTTAAAAGACGGTGATTTCGTTTTTGATAACTTGTTAGAAGACATTCATATGAATATAGAATCGAGGTTAGGAGAAATAATAGGCTCAGAGGCAGGTCATATACACACTGCAAGGTCTAGAAATGATCAAGTCGTTACTGACTTTAGACTGTGGATAAGAAAAGCTATTGAAGAGATAGAGTTCGAACTATCGAGACTCCAGATGACTATCCTAAAAAAAGCGGAGCAAAATATAGAAATAATTTTCCCAGGTTACACTCATCTGCAAGTTGCCCAACCCGTAAGATTCAGTCATCACTTACTTGCCTATTTAGAAATGTTCGGGAGAGATTTAGAAAGATTTAAGCAAACTAAAGAGAGATTGAATGAATGTCCTCTGGGAGCGGCTGCTTTGGCTGGAACTTCTTTCCCGATTGATAGGTTTTATACAGCTAAAACGCTTGGTTTTAGTACTCCAATGAGAAATAGTATGGATGCAGTTTCCGACAGGGACTTTGTTTTAGAATTTTTATCTGACTCTGCCATCACCATGGTACACTTTAGTAGATTAGCAGAAGAGCTTATTCTTTGGGGATCGATAGAGTTTGACTTTATTTCGCTACCTGATTCTTTAGTCACGGGCTCTTCAATAATGCCACAGAAGAAAAATCCTGATGCCGCGGAACTTATTCGTGCTAAGACTGGTCGAGTTAATGCGGCGCTACTATCTCTTCTAACAGTAATGAAGGGCCTACCTTTGGCTTATGCTAAAGATATGCAAGAAGATAAAGAGACCGTTTTTGATACTTTTGATACTTTAATACTTGTAATAAAAATAACTCAGGAACTCATAGAAAATATGAAAGTTAAGAAAACAAATATGTATGATGCAGCATCAAAAGGGTTTTCTACAGCAACTGATTTGGCAGATTGGTTTGTTAGAGATTTAGGCATGCCATTTAGAGAGGCGCATGCGTTGACTGGAAAATTTGTGGAAGTTGCTTCTGAAAAAAATATCAAACTTAGTGAATTGAGCTTAGATGATCTTAAAAAGGTCAATCCAAAGATAAACAAAAATGTTTTTAAAATTCTATCTCCTGAAAACTCTATTGAGTCGAGAAATAGTTTCGGTGGAACAGCATCTAGGGAAATAAAAAGACAAATTAGATTTTGGAAGAGAAGATTAAATGTGTAAGTGGATGTTTTATCTTGTAATAATAGTATTTTGCCTTAACGTTTCCGGCTGTGGTGTCAAATCATCACCATTTTTGAATGAAAAAACCAACCTTATTAAAGATGAATAAACATATTTCTTACAAACTGGATCAGCTTTTCGTAGAAGATGTAGCTGTAAGCGAGATAACAAGCAATTTGAGAACCCCATTCTATGTTTATTCACGTACAAGTATAAAGGATAACTTTGATCGGTTTACGAGATCGTTAAAAGGATTGGATAGTATAATTTGTTACTCAGTCAAAGCTAATTCAAACCTCTCGGTTTTAGAAACTATTGCCAAACTTCGAGGTGGCGCTGATGTTGTTTCACTTGGAGAATACCATCGGGCATTAAAAGCAGGTATCGACCAAAAGAGAATTGTATTTTCTGGAGTAGGAAAACAGGATTTTGAAATTGCTGAAGCACTTAAATCTTCTCTGTTACAGTTTAATATTGAAAGTGTGTCTGAATTGGAGTCGATCAATAAAATAGCGGTTAGTCTCAATAAGCAGGCACCAATCGCTTTTAGAGTTAATCCAGACATAGACGCAGGCACACATGAAAATATTTCAACTGGTAAAGCTGATAATAAATTTGGCATTCCGATTGACAAGGCCAAAGAGGTTTACCAGTATGCAAACAAACTTGAAAAAATAAAGATTGTGGGTATTGATGTACACATAGGGAGCCAGATAAGTAACTTAAATGCATTTCGCCAAACATTTGAACACTTAGCAAAGCTCATTGACGAGCTTAAAAATATTAACATTCATTTAGAAAATATCGATATTGGTGGTGGCTTGGGCATCAAATATACAGATGAGGATTTAGAACCTGACCTGCAAGAATATAGTGCCCTAGTGAAAAAGATATTAGGACATTTAAATTGTAGAATTATTTTTGAGCCAGGCAGATATATAGTCGGGAATTGTGGTATTCTAGTAACTAAGGTTCTTTATAAGAAGACATCTCAAAACAAAAATTTTCTTATTACTGACGCAGGTATGAATGACTTTTCTCGAACTGCGTTATATGGTGCGACACACAAGTTAATACCCTTATATAAAAAAAAGAGCGGAAAGACCGGGATCTTTGACGTGGTAGGACCTGTCTGTGAATCAACTGATACTTTTCTAAAAAATTATCTTGTAGAAGGAGCAGAAACAGGAGACTTTCTAGCTTTTTTGGATGTCGGCGCATATGGGGCAGTTCTGTCCTCTGAGTACAATACAAGACCACTAGTTCCGGAGATTATGGTTTATAATAAACGTTATGAACTCGTTAGATCTAGACCAACTTATGAAGAAATATTTGACAGGGAAACTATGCCAAATTGGGAATGAAATCTAGTATCTTCTCAATAGTTATTAAAATTATATCTTTGAAAATGGCAGTATAAAGGCTAATTTGTGACAAAATCTCAGGCGCGAACGGTACTTCTCTAAGTATATCCTCTAGAAACAAAATAGTTAGGTTATAGGTAAAAAAACTAATTATTATTACGATTGATAAAGTTACTAATAATTTTCGCTTCTTTGGCTTGCTTTCCTTCAGTTTAGTCTCTTTATTTTCTAGGTTTGGTTGTTTAGCCTTCTTCAATAGTTCAGATGATTCTTTGAGCCTTCTCTCAATCTCTATTTCCTTGATATCCCGTTCTTCAATTTCCTCATTGGTAGGACTAGGCCTCTCTTGGTTATTTCTAATTTTTGGAAATGTTTTAGATGGACCTTCGTCCCCAGGTTCGTTACTTTCATCAATTGTCTCAAATTGAAAAATATGGTCAGCATCAGTATTTTCGTCTTTTGAGTCAATCCTATTTTTAAGATTACCAAAACTATTTTGAACTTCCTCAAGAGCTAAAGAGTTAAGCTCCATTTTTCCCGATTCTGTGTTTGTGCTCCTAGTTTCATCATCACTTTTAGACGCTAATGAGTGGGCTACTACTCCTTTTGTTTTTTCAAGCTTTTCAAACTTGTCGACCCAGGAGCTCCCACATTCAATACAAACAAATTTAACCGTCTTAGTTAGAGACGATCTCTCATTTACTTTGTACTCAGCATTACAATCAGGGCAGAAAACGTGCATAAATTAATATATTTTCCCTTGTCAATAGTCTGTGATAATAAAGTGAAAGTATAAATTTTGAAATAAAATTCTGAATTATTAGTGAGAAAGTTCAATAAATGAAGGGTAAACTAAAAGATATCAGCACTGGATTAATTATTTATACTCTTCTGGGAGTGATGGGAGTATTTCTACTACCTTATGCCAGCACCTCTAAAGAAAATGCTTTGAAGGTGATCAGATTATACTGTCGAGTAGTTTTTTGGATACTAAAAAAAGTTTATAATATAGAAATTTTGGTAAAAGGCATGGTGCCAGATAATAAAGCTTCAATAGTGTGCTCAAAACACCAGTCTTTTTTAGATGTTTTGATTTTGTTGAACGTCTTACCTGAGCCAAAATTTATAATGAAATCTGAACTATCTTGGGTTCCAATTCTTTCTACATATGCAAGAAAAATTGGATGTGTAAATGTTAAAAGAAACGATAAGTCAAGAAGTTGGCATGCTTTAAAACAAGCAATTACGAAGGAGGCTCGGAATCAATCGGGTCAGTTAGTAATTTATCCCGAAGGCACAAGAACCATACCTGGACAAAAAGTAGAATATAAGAAGGGTGTTTTGGTCTTATTCTCTAGTCTTAATCGTCCTCTATATTTAGTTTCAACTAATGCGGGCATCGCGTGGTCAAAAAGCGGCGAGTTCAAAGAAAATTCGAATGCATCGATAAACTTTATAGAGAAGATAAATTATTCTAAAAAAGGAGAACATTTTTTGAACTATATCAAGACCAAGATTGATGAAGACTCTCAAAAACTTTATGAAGAAGAAGTCGTTAGAGGTTAGATAAAGAACCCATATTTATATATTTATCTGAACGTTGTTTTTTGATTTTTTGTCTGTCTATTTTCTGGAAAGCGATAATTTCTTCCAAGAGACTTTTTTTAACTTCCTCTAAAGCTTTCTTTTTGTCCCTGTGTGCACCACCCAAGGGTTCTTTGATCACCTTGTCTACAACACCAATTTTTTTAAGGTGTTGTGCAGTTAACTGTAGTGCATCTGCAGCCTCTCTCATTTTGTCTGAATTTTTCCAAAGAATAGAAGCGCATCCTTCTGGAGAAATTACAGAATAAATAGAATGCTCCAACATAATTAGCGTATTTGCGGATGCCATCGCTATTGCACCACCCGAACCTCCTTCACCTATAATAATTGAAATTATTGGAACAGATACTTCTAAGCAGGTTTGAGTAGACCTAGCTATAGCTTCGGCTTGGCCTCGTTCCTCGGCTCCTTTACCAGGATATGCACCCGGAGTATCAATAAATGTTATTATTGGGAGACCAAACTTGTCCGCTAATTTCATAAGACGAGCTGCCTTTCTATATCCTTCAGGTCTGGCCATCCCAAAATTTCTCTTTATTCTACTCTCGGTAGAATTACCTTTCTCATGCCCTATCACCACTACTGGAGTATCTCCTAATCGACCTAGACCTCCAACTATAGCAAGGTCCTCTGCAAAATTTCGGTCACCACTTAAAGGAGTATATTCATTAATTATGTAGTTGATGTAGTCTGTAGTGTGTGGTCTATCAGGATGTCTGGCCACTTGGCATTTACGCCAAGGGCTCAAGTCAGCATAAATATTGCTGAGTATATCCACAGTTTTACTCTTTAAAAGCTTTATCTCATTTTTTATATTTTTACTGCTTGAGCTATCTGGTAAACCCTCAAGGTCTGAAATCTTGCTATGAACTTCTGCAAGATCTTTCTCAAAATCCAGATAAATTGTCATTAACTTGTATTTTTTATTTTATTATGTTGATCAATTAATACCTTCGCTTGTTTAATTGAAGCTATATCAATTAATTTTCCATTAAAAACAGCTGCTCCAGCGCCTTTAGCTTCTGCAGCTTCCATTGCACTTATGATACCTTTTGCATTCTCTATTGCTTTCTCTGAGGGGGTAAATACTTGATTTGCAAGCTCCACCTGTGAAGGGTGAATAGCCCATTTCCCGGCCATACCAAGAGTAGCAGATCTTTTAGCTTGAGCAATATAGTTTTCTCTATCGGAAATATCTCCAAAAGGGCCATCTACTGGCAGTATCCCATTAGCTCTGCAAGCCGCTATCATAGCAACCATAGGATGATGCCAAGGATCCATCAAAAGTTTTTCACCATTTTCGGAGTTCGTATAATACCCCTCTTGAGTTCCGCCAATATTAGTAGTTTGCATTCCCATTGAGGCGGCGTAATCGGCAACGCCAAAACTCATCGCTTCTAGGCGGTCACTAGCCAATGCGATCTCATTGATATTTTCAATTCCAGCTGCTGTTTCAATAATTATTTCGAATTTTAAACTTTTCTTTCGCTTATTTTTCTTTTCCAAAGCAGTAACAAGCGCATCTACGGTATATATATCGCTGGAATTGCCCACCTTGGGTATCATAATACAGTCTAATCTCTCAATTGAATTGTCGACTAACGACAAAATATCATCCACCCAATACTCCGTATCTAATCCATTTATGCGAACCGAAAGAGTTTTATCAGCCCAGTCTATATCACTTATAGCTTTTGAAATGTTATGTCTTGCTTCAACCTTGCTAGGAGGTGCCACGCTATCCTCTAAATCAAGGTTAATGACATCAGCCTGAGAAGAAGCCATCTTTTCGAAAAGTTCTGGTCGCGAACCTGGGCCAAATAGCTGGCATCTATTTAATCTTTCAGGAATAGGTGGCTGTATTAAAAAACTCATTTCAAACCCTTCTTTTTTTCATTCAACTTTCAATGTTTTCTTCTATAAAATATATTCTAACAAGTAAATTAAAAACTCACAAAAAAGTTTTAGTTAATCTATTGACAGCTAAATCCAGTATTTCGGTCCTGCAAGCTATATTAAACCTTGCAAATTTCCCAGAATTTTTGCCAAAACCACTCCCGAAACTGGGGGCCACTCCAGCCTCTTTTATAAGCATATCTTTCAATTTTAACTCAGTAATATCTAATTGACTAAAATCCACCCACGCAAGATAAGTAGACTCCAGATCAAAGACTTTCACGTTATTAAGCGATTTCATAGCGTTAGTAAAAAGACTTTTGTTTTTCTCTAAGTAATGCATAAGTTGATCTAGCCACTCCTGTCCTCCACTATAAGCTGCTTCCGTCATTATCATACCGAACCTATTTGGTGTTTTACCGAAGGCTGCATGTTCTCTATCATAGATTGAACGAAGCTTAGGATTTGGAATTATTGTTGTTCCAGTATGGCACCCCGCAATGTTAAATGTCTTAGTAGCTGCTGTAAATATAAGGCTTATTTCTTCTGCTTCAGGAACTGCTTTCAGAAAAGTGGTGTGGGGTTTATCTGAGTAGGTTAAATCGTGATGAATTTCATCCATAAAGATAAGAATTTTATTGTTCCTACAAAACTCCGCTAAGGTGCATAGCGTTTCCGTGCTCCAGATTTTTCCTCCAGGATTATGTGGGCTGCAAAAAATAATAATTTTCTCTTTGCCGGATAAGTTTTTGTCTAGCTCATTAAAATCTACTTCATATTGACCTTCGACTATTTTCAAAGGAATTTCTTTTGCTACTCGTCCATTGTTTTTGATTGTATTAAAAAAAGAGTAATAAATAGGGGAAAAAAGTAATATTTCATCGCCCGGGTTCGAGAACGCTCGCAAGCCCATGCCAATTCCGGAGTTGACGCCGTGCACTATCGAACACCATTCTTCAGAAATATCCCAATCATGCCTATTTTTCATCCACGTTTTTACTGAGTTAATGAAAGACTTGTTGTTGCCATAGTATCCAAAAACGCCGTGCGATACTTCTTTTTCAAGTGCTTTGATTACAGACTTTGGAGGATTAAAATCCATGTCAGCAACCCACATGGATATGCACGTGTCTTTACTCGTTCCATATAAACTTTTTAACCCGTCAAACTTTGATAGGTTTGCGTGTCTATTATCGATATATTTGTCAAAATTAACTATCATTTGGCCAACCGGTCATGTATAAGAATTTATTTAAATATAGTCTAGTACTAATACTCGTTTTAAATTCAAAATGGCAATTAAAAAAATATTACTTTACCCAAACCCTCTATTGCTTCGAGAAAGTACTAAAATAGAAAAATTTGATGAAAGCCTAGTAAGCCTTTCTAGAGATCTAATCGATACTATGTATGATGCAGACGGTGTGGGGTTGGCTGCTCCGCAAATAGGTATAAATAAAAGAATATTTGTAATGGATTGCTCTCGAGAAGATGAAGGAAAAGATTGTAGAATTGTGATTAACCCACAGATAGAGTATCAATCTGAGGAGATGGGCTCATATAAGGAGGGATGCTTGTCTATCCCTGGAATCACAGAGGAAATATCAAGGCCAAAAGTTATTAAGGTGTTGTATCAAGATATTAATGGGGTTTTGGAAAGAAATACATATGACGATCTGTGGTCAACTTGTTTTCAGCATGAATTAGATCATTTAAATGGGAAGCTCTTTATAGATCATCTTCGTCCCATGAAAAAGATCCTAGTGAAGAATAAAATGAAAAAATCTTCTAAAAAAGAAAAAAAGGAATAGAAAATGAAGATTGTATTCATGGGATCGTCGACATTTGCAATTCCATCACTTCGGACTTTAAAACAAGCGCAATATGATGTGAAAGCGGTATATAGCCAACCCCCACGAAAAGCAGGTCGGGGTAAGCGGTATAAGGAGGTTCCACTAGCAGAGTTTGCATTCTCTCAAGGTTTAAAGGTAGAGCAACCACAGACATTTAATGACCCAGATGTATTAGCTGTCTTAAAAAGTTACAATCCTGATTTTCTAGTAGTGGTAGCATATGGACTTATTTTACCTAGGAAAGTATTAGAAATTCCAAAAGAATTTTCAATAAATGTCCATGGCTCTTTTTTGCCTTTTTGGAGGGGAGCAGCCCCTATAAATCATGCGATTTTTAATAAAGATCCTTACACTGGAGTAACGATAATCAAAATGAGTGAAGAGCTAGATGCTGGGCCTATATTGCGTCAAGAGAAAGTAATGCTTGATCATACGGAAACCTTTGGGTCGTTGCATCGAGTTTTGAGCGAACTCGGGGCGAAAAATCTGTTGAAAACACTTTATAATATTAATGCAAATGAGGAAATATTACAAAATGAAAAGTTTGTTAGTTATGCCCCCAAGATTAAAAAATTGGATGCAAAGTTAGACTTTAATAGCCAAGCCTCTGCCTTAGAGGCTAGAATTAGGGGCTTAGCGCCTACACCAGGCGCCTGGTTTGAATATAAAAAAGAGCGCTTCAAAGTATTTAGTGCTGAAGTCGTGGAAGGTAACGGAAAAGCGGGCTCAATTATTAATGAAAATTTGACTATAGCATGTGGGAAGAAAGCATTGAATATTCTTGAAATTCAGAGGCAAGGCAAAGACGTTATGAGCGTGAGTGACTTGCTTAGAGGCTTCAAATTCGAAAAAGGTGACAACGTTAACCAATCAACTCATTAGATGCTTCTTCACGCCCTTTTACAGCAAGTGAGTCGGCTTTCTCATTTCCGAATACTCCGGCGTGACCTTTTACCCATACCCACTCTACATTTTGATTTTTTGTCAAATTCAAAAGTTCTTCCCATAATAAACGATTAGCAACTGGTTTTTTAGAAGCTGTACTCCAATTATTTTTAAGCCATCCAAAAATCCATTTTGTTATTCCGTCTATAACATATTTACTGTCGGTGAAAATGGTAATTTCGACGTTTTTTCTTTTCAAGCTTTCTAGAGCTTGTATAGCGGCTGTCAGCTCCATAATTTGATTAGTTGTTTCTTTGTTTTTTCCATAAAGGGCCTCTTCTTTTACGATTTCACCTACATTATTTTCAGCGACTAAATAAACACCCCATCCCCCAGGACCTGGGTTTCCGCTACATGCCCCATCAGTATAAGCTTTTACTCTCATCTTTTAAATTCGGAAACCCATGAAAATTAGCAAAAATACTACTATAGATGTCATTGGAAATCGTAAGTTAAGCCACCATTCGGGTAAAGTTTTAAATTTATATAATTTTCTTTCAATTTCTAAAACTATAAGAAACCCCAAAGCAATTACAAAGCTTTGCATGAAAGGTACAGCAACTGATAAAAGTGCTAGAAGGACTGGCACAATACTAAACCAAAGTAAAAATACTCTTTCCCTATCAAGTGATGAGATGTAGAACACACAACCACTCATAAAAGAAAGAATAAATCCACTATAGATTATTGCAATCCTAATCAACTCTTCTTTCAAGCTTTCGCGCAGACCGATATTAAAGGTCGAAGCCAGTCCCACCAATATCGGAATGAGCCCGAGCAAACTTGCTAGCATTACGCTTTTTGGTACTCTATGAAACATTTTACCTCAATGCGAGTGGGACTTTAAATTCAATAGTCTCTTTTTTTGTAGGATCATAAACTAAATGCGTATCAAACTTTCCTTGGATGCTACTTATAACCTCTTCAACTAGATGATCTGGCGCTGAGGCTCCTGAGGTAATCCCTATGGAATTGGCTTCTTTAACTTTTACCCAGTCAATTTTTTTATAATCCTCAATTAAGTATGACTTTGCACATCCACTGTTTTTTGCTACATCAACCAGTCTCTGAGAATTAGATGAGTTCTCTGACCCTACAACCAACATTAAGTCGACGTGTTTTACAAGTCGCTTGACTTCCTCTTGTCTATTAGTAGTGGCATAGCAGATATCTTCTTTCTTTGGGTTTTCTATTGATGGGAACTTTTTGTTTAAAGCTAGAACTATCTCTTTCGTATCATCTACAGAGAGAGTTGTTTGAGTAACATAAGCTAACTTTGGGTACTCAGATGGATTCATTTTCTCAACGTCTGCCGTGTTTTCCACCAGCAAAACCTCTCCTTCCGGCAGTTGACCCATAGTACCAATTGTTTCAGGATGTCCACGATGCCCAATCATTATTATTTTATACCCTTTGTCATAATATCTTTTGATCTCATTGTGAACTTTCGTTACCAAGGGACATGTAGCATCTACAAATAGCATTTGCCTTTTTTCTGCCTCCTCTGGTACCATTTTTGGTACACCATGAGCAGAAAATATTACAGGTCGATCTATAGGGCACTCCTTCAACTCCTCTACGAACACAGCTCCCTTTTTTTTAAGGTCGTGAACAACATGTTTGTTATGGACTATTTCATGCCTGACATAAATGGGTGATCCCCATTTTTTCAACGCTAGCTCTACCATCTCTATCGCTCTGTCAACACCAGCACAAAAACCCCTTGGATTAGCCAGGTGTATCTCCTTAACCGCTGCAGTTTTGGGCATCTTTGTCATAAGTAAAGCGTATACTTTTTTTATTAAAAAAA